>RHMF01000409.1_pt1 | contig 23595 bp, 17 predicted proteins | sample 5365151 | NCBI WGS metagenome assembly RHMF01 (sample SAMN10266501, study PRJNA497801) | feces metagenome | isolation source: feces | host: Bos taurus | place: China: Prairie of Fairy Mountain | collected 2017-08-14 | reverse complement strand
TGGTGAGTATAATCTTCCGTCTATATCTACTCTTGGAGTATTGTTATCTCCTTTTACTACTTTGTAAGGAACGCTTGAAACCTCATCTGCAACTCTGTCAAACGACTCTCCCATAAATCTTTTTATAGAATAAACTGTATTATGAGGGTTTGTGATTGCTTGACGTTTAGCTGGATCTCCTACTTTTCTTTCTCCTGATGAAACAAAACCTACAACAGATGGTGTTGTTCTTCTTCCTTCACTGTTTGCTATAACAACAGGTTCGTTTCCTTCCATTACAGACACACAACTATTAGTTGTACCTAAGTCTATACCAATTATTTTTCCCATATCTATATTATTTTATTTGTTTTTCTGTCAATATATAATCAATTTTTGTGCCAAAATTGTTCAAATAGGCAAAATATGACAAATTGTCATAAACAAAATACATCTACTGCCAATAAAGGAAAAATATTAGCGATTATTCAATTTTTTTTCTCTTTCGTCTAAGAGTTGTTTTCTTGTTTTGCTTTGAGTAACTATGTAAACGCCTAAGAAAACTAACGCTGTGGCAATGCTTTGTTTAAAGCCAAAAATACCCAAGCCCATAATGACAGAAAGCACTGTGGTAACTATTGGTTGAAGATAGTTATACATTGAAAGCGTTGTCGGACGTATGCGAGTTTGTCCAATAGGGATAAGAAGATATGTAAGGAATGTTGCTCCAAATATAACATATACAATTTTTAATGACACCTCCCAAGTAAGTTGTGTGCAGTCTATGGTTGAAAGATGCGAAAAAGTAAATGGCGTTGATAGAATTGTCCCAAAAAAGAACATCCATTTCATAAGAGTTATCGGGTGATTGCGTTGTATTAGCGGTTTAAATGCTGTTAGATACAAACCATAGGATAGGCAACTAACAAAACAAATCAAATTACCTTGCCATGAGGAATTTGCACCCGAATTTGCAGAGGACAATATAAGAATTAAAGCACCACTACAACCAACTAAAACTCCTAAAACCTTTTTAAATGTTATTGGCTCTTTGACAAATATTGCAGAGAATATCATTGTAACAATTGGAGTTAAGCTAACGACAATGGAAGCATCAACAGGAGAGGTCATTGACAAGCCATAGACAAAGGAGGTTTGATTTAGCACCACTCCAAACAAGGAAGCTAAAAGCAAAAGCGGAATATCTTTTTTACTTGCTTTTGGAATTTTAAATAAAACAGAAGCCAGCCAAAAAATTATCGTAGCTCCAATAAAACGAAGATAAGTCAATGCAAGAGCATCTATGTGCAAAGAAGAAAGAAGTATGCTTTTTGTAATCGGAGTGTTAATTCCAAAGATTAGATTTACTACAAAAATTGCTATATGTCCTATGTAGGTTTGTTTCATAACTTATAAATTTTAAAAAATAGCAAGATGTAGATTACAAATCCACACCTTGCTTTTGTCCCAAGTATATTTTGTGTTAAAAGAATTATCAAAACAAAAATTCTATATCCTTAACACCTGCTTGGAACTAATATATAAATAATTTAAACTCGCTGTATTTTTATCCTTTCTATACAAATCAACGATTTGCTCATATCTATTTACCTTACTATTTGACAAATAAGAATTACAATCATTAGAGGAGCCTCCTAAACCTTGTCTTCTTTCCGAAATAGCAAGATTCATTTTTTCTTTTTGCGATTGTTGTTGATCGGTTATGCTGTTATTTTTAACAGATTTTATAGATTTTGTAATCTTTAACCTAACAATGCCAGAGGGTTTTCCTTGAAGAGAAAAAGAATTGCCTACTGTTTGTGAGTTAAACAAACACACCACAAACAATATCAATAACAATACCGCTCTACAATAGGGTTTTTGATTCATTTCTCTTCTTTATTCTTTTGAGTTTGCAAAGTTATGAAAAATTTATTTTGCAGAAAAGAAAAAAAAGCGTAGTTTTGACAAGTTTTTTATAATATTTCTATGAACAAGGTATTAAATTTAAATAACAACAAATGCGTTGCGTGTTACACATGCGTGAGAGCCTGTCCTGTTAAGGCTATTCAAGTCAAAGAAAACAACAAAAAACCTCATATTGTAGAAGAAAATTGTATTGCGTGCGGCTCTTGTCTTGAGGCTTGCTCGTATTCTGCTATTGAATTGGTAAGTAATATTGAAATTGTAGAAGAAATTCTTCGCTCACCAAATAAAACGGCTGCGATTTGCGACCCTAGTATTGCAGGAGAGTTTGCTGACGTGAGGGATTACCGCAAATTTGTCAGCATGATAAGAAAACTTGGCTTTGACTACGTATGTGAGGTTTCATTTGGCGTGGATTTGGTTAGCAAAAAGTTTGCAAATCTTTGCGAGGGCTACAAAGGAAAAAGCTATATCACATCTCACTGCCCTGTAAGCAATCTTTATATTGAGAAATACCAATCAAATTTAGTTAATAACATAACTCCTATTGTCCCTCCTGCTATTGCTTGTTGCTCTACTGTGAGAAAACTATACGGAGAGGAAGTTAAAGTTGTAAACATCACACCTTGTCTTGGACTTAAAAAGGATAACAACCGATATGAAAAGGGTGCAAGAATTGACGCTTTCTTATCTTTCATAGAGTTAAGAGAATTGTTTGACAAATACATGATAAGAGAAGAGTCGGTTGAGTTTTCAGAATTTGATGAGCCTCATGGCTACAAGGGTTCTTTATATCCTATTTCAGAAGGCTTTGTTGAGGCTTGCGGATTTAGCTCTTCTCCAAGCGAGGCTAACATTCTTAGTGTTGAGGGAAAGAAAGACGCTATTGATGTGGTAAAACAATTTGCAAAACACGGAAACGAATTTAACACTCACTTTAATATATATTTTTGTAAGGGCTGTTTGATGGCACAGGGTTGTTCTAAGGGAGAGAAATTCCTAAGACACAACTTGGTTTTAAAGTATGCAAACAAGAAAATCAACACATTGGATAAGGATAAATGGCAATCATATTTAGAACAATTTGAAAACACATCGGAACTTGTAGCTTTTTACAAAAATGACGACAAAACCCTTCCTACTCCTAACAAAGAAAAAATTGAACAAGCCTTTAGCGAATTAGGAAAGCAAACCACAGGACGCAATACCGATTGTAAGGCGTGTGGATATGAAAGTTGTGAAGATTTAGCAAAGGCTATTGCACAAGGAATTGCATCTGCCGATATGTGTTTTTCATTTGCAAGAAAGGATTCAAGAATTTCACACGACAAACTAAAAGTTGCAAAAACCGAATTAATAGACTTGCAAAACAAATACAACATTTTAGAAGAGAATTTAAACACTCAACTTTTAAACAATCACGAATTATCTTCCTCTCTTACATCTTTGATTCATCACATCAACCCTGGCGTTGCTATAATAAACTCTCAACTAAAAATAACCGACTCTAATGCAGGCTTTATCGACATTCTTGGCGAGGAGGCAAGAGAAATAGATGAGATTATACCAGGATTAATTGGGGCTAACGCAAAATCATTATTGCCAGAGGAGATTTTCACACAATTAGAGTATGTTTTCAAAACCTCACAAGACATAATGAATAAAGATTTTGAATATAACGGAAGGCTAATCAATGTTTCTATATTCTCACTTGTAGAAAACAAATCGGCTTGCATTATATTTAGAAATCTTTACAACGAAGAAGAACGCCCAGAGGAAATAATCCACAGAGTAAATGAAGTAATAAAAGAAAATCTTACACAAGTTCAACAAATAGGCTTTATACTTGGAGAAGGAGCAGCAAAGACAGAAAAGATGCTTAATTCAATTATAAAAACCTACAAAGAGCAGATTGGACAAAAGTAAAGACTAAATTTGGGTGATATGAATAATAAAGAATCTATAAAACTTTTTGAAGAAAAGAAAGTTAGAACAATTTGGGACGAAGAACAAGAAAAATGGTATTTTTCAATAATAGATGTAGTAGAGATTTTGACTGAAAGTAAAAATTATCAAACTGCAAGATGCAAGAAATTATTGGAAAGTTCTTAAAACTCGTTTAATAGCAGAAGGCAACGAAACGGTTACAAATTGTAACCAGTTCAAAATGCGTGCAGCAGATGGAAAGATGAGAAAAACTGATGTCGCAGATACAGAACAATTGTTTCGTATTATTCAATCTATCCCTTCACCAAAAGCAGAGCCGTTTAAACAATGGATGGCACAAGTTGCAAGCCTGCGTTTAGACCAAATGCAAGATCCCGAACTTTCTATTGAGCAAGCAATGATAGACTATAAACGTTTAGGATATTCTGATGCTTGGATAAATCAACGCATTAAATCTATTGAGATAAGAAAAGAACTAACAGATGAGTGGCAAAGAACAGGAGTGAAATTTGGAATAGAGTATGCTTCTTTAACGGATATTATAACAAAAGAATGGAGTGGGCTTACTACAAAAGACTATAAAAGATTAAAAGGCTTAAAAAAAGAAAATCTTCGAGACAACATGACAAACCTTGAAATAGCCTTAAACTCATTAGCCGAAGCTTCTGCAACAGAACTCTCAAAGCAACGTAATCCAAAAGGCTTCCTTGAACAAAAGCACATAGCAAAAGACGGCGGAAATGTAGCAAAAGTTGCCAGAAATCAATTAGAAAAACAATTAGGAAAGACTATAATTTCCAATAAAAAAGCAAGCGATTATCTTATTGCAGAAAAAAACGAGGGCGAAACTAATTAAGATTTCGCCCTCGTTTTTTTATTTTATTGTTTAATCACTTTTTGTAGTGAAGTTTTTTCTTCATTTGTTAGTCGCAAGTAATAAGCACCTGCTGGCAATGATTCAATATTTATTGTTTTTACATTAGTGAAAGTAAGGATTGCTTTTCCTGTTAAGTCGATTACTTCTACCTTTTCTATTGCTTGACTGAAAGTAATTTCGCTTTTTGTAGGATTAGGGAAGAAAGAAATGCTTTCTGCTTCTGCTTCTAATAAAGAGCTATTTACTGAAAGCACAAGAGTGATAGTACTATCGCAACCATTTACGGTTTGAAGATTTTGAACGTAAGTACCAGCTTCACTTTCGTTGAAACCAAATTCAGCATAAGTTTCTCCCGGATTTATTGTTGCATTGATAGTAGTGTCAAAAGTAGGATATTCAGTAACAGTTAAAGTTACTATACTATCGCAACCATTCACAGAAGTTAATGTTTGTGTATAAACACCTGCTTCACTTACGTTAAAACCATTTTCTGTATAAAATTGTCCTTCGCAAATTGTTGCTGAAAGTTCTGTATTAAAGATTGGATTAACGTTTAAAGTAAGAGTAACAACGCTATCAGCACCATTTGACGCAGTTAAGTTTTGTGTATAAACTCCTGCTTCGCTTACGTTAAAGTTATTTTCTGTGTAGGTTGTTTGTCCTTGGCATATTGTTGCAGTAATTTCAGTGTTGATGGTTGAAACAATAAAGTTTGCAACGAAACTTGTGTCGCTTGTAAGATTAACTATTCTTGGATTTTCTGTGTTGCCATCGTTCCAAGAAAGGAAAGCATAACCCACGTTTGCAGTAGCAGTAAGTGTAGCCGAATAACACTCACCCTCAACCGTAACACTACCAAAAAAAGAATTATTTACATTTGCCACTGCATTATAGCCTTCTTCTTCCGTAATTCTATTATAAAAATCATTATTCCATTCTGAATTTATATAATTTTCCAAAGTACCACAAGGAACTATTAAACTCTTTTCATAAGAAGTATTATAAAAAACAAGACCACCTAAAATAGGAGGAGTATCTGCTAAACAAGTAATAGAGTCTAAACTATAGCAACCATTAAACACACAATTGTTAATAGAATCAACGCTATTACCAATAGTAACAGAAGTTAAACTACTGCAAGAAGAGAACGCCCATTCTCCAATAGTAGTAACACTATTAGGGATAGTAATAGAAGTTAAACTACTGCAATATTGGAACGCATAATTTCCAATAGAAGCAACACTGTTAGGGATAGTAACAGAAGTTAAACTATGGCTGGAACCAAGTGCTGCATCATCAATAGAAGTAACGCTATAATTTGTTCCTTCATAAGTTACTGTTGCGGGAATATTTGCGATTGTTATAGACGATTTAGAATTATAAACTTCTACTTCATCTGGATTTGTTGATGTTACGTTGTATTGTAACGAATCAATCCAAAATTTTGTTCCTGTTTGTGCCGAAAGCACGTTTGCACATAGTAGAGTACAAATTAAAAGTAATAATCTTTTCATTTTTTTAAATTTTTTATGTTTTTAATTCTTTTATTGCTAAATGAAAAGACATTAAAAAAGACGTGGACTTAGTCTTATCGTAATCTGAGGTCCTCGAACTACCTAACTAACCAAATAAGAAAAGCCCACGATATATTCGTGAGCGTTCTTTCCTTATTTATTTGGTTAGTAATGATTGAAATTTTCGAGGTTTCAGATCACCAAAAATAAGCAAAAACGCTTTTTTATGTCATTAAATTTTCTGTCTGCAAATGTAAGACTATCTCTTTAAAGCACAAAAAAACTTCAAACAAAGTTTTTAAGGAAAAAATCTTTATTTTAAGGAAATTTCATTTTGGGAATTTCGTGAAATTTTTTAATGAAAATTGACGAAAATTAAGGGTCATTTTGGCGAAATTTTGAATATTTTTACAAAAATCGGAGTTTAGTTTTCAAAAGTCTACGTTTTTTTGAAATAAAACAAAGAAATAATTTAATAAAACAAAGAATTATTTTTCTAAAATCAAGAAAAAATTCACACTAAATCAAAGAAAAAATTCACTAAATCAAGGCTTAAAAAAGTTAAGTGCTTGATTTTATGAATTTTAGTTAAGGGTAAATAAATTAAAAAAATGCGTGCGATATTTCACTTAATTGAAAATATCGCACGCATTTAGGGTTAACTACAGGAAAAAGTATTTTATTTTCTATTTCTACTGAATTGTTATTTTCCTGCTAACAGGCTGATTATCCATTGTGAATTTCAACACATAATTTCCTGCTTCCAGAGTTGAAACATCTATTTCTCTTGGAAGTATATCCCACGCTCTGACCACTCTTCCGTAAGCATCTACTAATTGAGCGTCTTTTAATTCTATTGCATCAGTCTCTACAAACAATACACTATCGCTTGGATTTGGATAAACCTTAAGAGATTTTCCGCTGTATTGATTTGGAGAAAGCGATTGTTCGCCTACCGTTACCTGAACCACAGGAGTCCAAGAAGAAGTATCGCCTACTGAACATATTGCACGAACTCTGAAATCGTATTCATCTCCCATGTCAAGATTTCTCAAAGTAAAACGAGGATATATCGAAACAATATAAGATGTATAATTAACAGCTAATCTTTCCTTGTAGTTGATTTCCCATTGAATGTAAGGATTGTCCTCAACAGCGTCCCAAGTACAAACAATAGTTTCGTCTCCCTTTACTTGATAATGCTGACACACAAAATTTTCTGGTGTTAAACAATCAGCCGATGGTGATATTGTTGTGAAGTATTCTTCAATAAAATTCAACGCTTGCACACCTTGACAAGAAGAATACAAAATAACTTTATACTCTTGCATTGCATTAAGGTCTGTGGCTTGGAATGGCGATTGTACATTTATGAAAGAAACTGTATCTGAGGCTTGTGTGTTTATTATTTTTAAGTCATATTGAGTGATATTACCTATTGCTTGCCATTCTATTTGAGCAGAATTATCTGTTATGTGGTTTACAGTTAGGCTTTCAGGTGCTAAGCATGTGTCTTTTACAGAAAAATTAGCAATTGTATAGCTTCTTTCCGCATTTGTATCCATTGCAGAATGTATTGCAAAGCGAATGTTATTTCCTCCTAAAAATCCTGATAAGCAAATGTTGTTTTCTCCATTTACAAAAATGTGTTCAAATTCTTGTAACGGCTCTTGATCTACCGATACATAGAGTTGAGAGTTTACTCCTAAAAGAGAAGAATATTCAAAGGTTAAATATGGATTGTGTAAGCTATTCAAATCAAATATTGGCGAGAATAAAGTATCTGATTCCAATCTCCAACACTCCGATATATTGCAGAAAGAATTTTGTGTTGAGAAAGAAATCGTGTCATCTAACTCATAAGGATAGTCTGTTTGAGGAGTGCAAAGCGTATGTAAGTAAATTTGAGAGGCAAGGCTAGTATCTTGAAATTGTGATATAGCCTTTACGCTTATGTGATAAAGAGTATTTGGATAAAGCATATTTAATTCTATGCTGTTAAGGTTTGTTTGTTGAATTGTTGTAGAATTGTTTGTTGTAAGTAGGGTTTCCACCAAATAACTCTCTGCACTAAGGTTGTTATTCCAAGAGATAGTAGCAGAATTGAAAGAATAGTTGCTGATTGTTAGGTTTTCTGGTGCAGAAATCAAAGTACTTGTTGTGAATGTAAAAGGCTCTGACCAAAAACTTTGTTCATCGCCACAGTCTGCCTGTACTCTGAAAATATATTCTGTGCTATGTTGTAGGTTTTCTAATAGGTGGTTTGGAGTTATTGCGTTTATGGTTGTCCATGTTGAGTCTTGTGTTTTTCTGTATTGAAGATTAAAAATACTTTGTGTTTCTGCAAAATCCCAAGCAAGGACAGCAGAAGTAGTTGTTACGTAGTTGGCTCTAAGACTATCGGGAATTGCGCAATAACGTGCTGTAAGATAAATATCATCTATTGCAACAGCGTGATTAGTTGGCGCTTGTGAAGAATTATACCACACAAAAAGCAATCTTCTTGTTGTTCCTATGTGATGAAGTGGCAATTCTATATGCTCTCTTATCCATTGGTTGTTTGTTCCTTGGTAAACACTTTCTCCAACTTGGTCCGACTCGCTTGGAAGTTCGTCAATGCTTATTGATGTTCCCGGTGCAAGAAGATAAAGTTTTAATCCTGCATTTTGAAGCTCAGAAGGAGTGTGATAACTAAAATCTATATAGAAACTTTCTGCGTATTCTGGTATGTAGAAATCAATGTAGGCATAGCTAACTGAAGAAACTGTGTTGTTGCATGCGTAAGCATTGCCATTTGTTACGTGAAGAGATTTGTTTCCAAAGCTACTGTAATTGATAGCAGAAGAAATCTTCCAAAAATTATCGTTAGAACTTATTGTTCCTATTTGTTTATTTTCTATTGTGTCTTCAAAATCAATTTGAATTGGTAGTTGGAAAATTGAACTCTCGCTTAAATATTTTGTGTAAAGGTATTTCCATGGACTATATGCACCTTGACAATTTGTTCTTAGGGCAATTTGATATTGATTTGCTTCGATAAATTCTTGGTTAAAGGTGTATTCGTAGTTTTGTGTTTGAGAAATTATGTCATAATTATCAGGATTTGATCCCATTTCTCCACAAACTACTTGCCAAGTATTAGTTCCTTCTGCTGGTTGCCATTGAACGTTTAGAGAATTGTTGCCTACTACTCCTAAAAACATGTTTTGAACTTGTGGACAAAGGGTGTCATCGCTCAATGTATAGAAATAGTTTTCATTACTCCACAAACTTGTATCTCCATCTACATTTATCATTCTCACCTTCCACATATAGCGAGTGTTTGGTATAAGATTGCTTAGGTATGCAACGGTATCGGTTTGTGTTATTTGAGTTGAATTGTCCATTAAGACTGCTTTGTATTCTAATTGCCAAAAATCTGCACTCTGATGCGAACTCCACGAAAGTGTTGCATTGTTTAAATCTATATCACTGCTTGATAATCCAAAAGGAACATACTCTTGGGTTGTTTGTGATTGTGCAATATTAATTGAAAACAACGCTATTAAAAAATAGAAAATAACTTTTTTCATATTTGTCTGTTTATTTGTTTATTTTTTCTTTGATTGAGAAATTAAATTCTTTGCTTAAAAATCTTTTTTGTTTGTATAAAACAAAAAAATACGCTGTTAATACCACTAAGGATATGAGTGCTGAAAGGGGTTGTGAGAGTAGGAAGAGTTTTATGGTTAAAAACAGGGATATAACAAGTAAAATCAAGGGTAAAACAAAGGCTATAAAGACTGCTTTCATTCCTAATTTTGTACTTATTGTAATTATGATTTCATCTCCTATGTTGTAGTTGTTTGCTTCTTTGGTTTTCACCTCTATTTCTTTGTCTTTTTTGTCTAAGCTTGTGCATGCTCCTCTTGCATGACAAGATGCACAGGTGGATTTTTGCTCGATTTTTACTGTTATCTTATCTGCTTGGGTTTTTATTACGATTCCTTTTTGCTCTACGCAGTCTTCTCTCATATATGTTTTATATTATTTCTACCATCTCTTTATTTATCCAATATTCTTTCCCATCTTCTGTAAGGACTCTTATCTTTTCTAATTTTCTTTCTTTAATTTCTACTTTTTGTCCTTTGAAGAGTTTTGTTTTATTATCATTTTCTTCTGGAAGTTCAACAACTATTGCGTAATCTTGTGAGTGAATAGCGTTCTCTCTTGCAAGACCAAACGAAAATGAGCATATAGACAAAACAAGTAATGACAACATAAGATAGAAGAAAAGAACTTTTTTGTCAAAGTTAAAATAGTAAACAAAAAACAACACCGCTGCAGCGAGAAGTAAAAAGATTGTAAGTATTGCCCAAACAATTGGCGTAAATAGATTATAGATATTTTTCATCCAACTCACTAAAAAGAAGTCTGGAATCTTGTAAACATCTCCCATTAGTCGGGTTTTAGAAATTTTGTTGTTGGTTTGATAGATTTCGTTGCGTGGTGATAGTTTTAATGCTTTTTCATAGTAGAGTGTACTATTTACATAATCGCTTAATCGAAAGTATGTGTTTGCTATGTTATTGTAGAGTTCGGCTGAGGCTTCTTGCTTTTCTATTTGTTTGTAGATTTGAAGTGCTTTTTCATACTCTTTGTTTTCGTATGCTTGGTTTGCTTGATTTATGTCTTGTGCTTGTAGCGAGAAAGAGCTGCTCAAGAAAAGTGTTGCTATGATTAAGAGTGTTTTTTTCGCTTTTTTCTTTTGTTTTTTTATCATCAACATTTGATTTTCTATTTCTGTGATAAGTTCTTCTGTTTGTTGGAATAATTCTTTGTATAACTGTGTGCTTTTATTTTGAGAAAAACGAACGTATTCACACTTTTCTAAAACAGATAGTGTTTTGTCTAATAATTCTTTGTTTAGTTCGCTATTGTGTAGTTGTTTTTTTATGTTTTCTAAGTTTAATTCGTAGCGAGGAATCTTGAATTTATCTGATAAATAATTCCATAATGCTCGTCCTATCTCGGTTTCAAATTCTTTTGCCCAATCATTGTTTAGATAAATTTTTGCTTGTTTTAGGCGTTTTACTGCTACCTTATTTGCTTTCTTTAATTTGACTGCTACAACGTCTTTGTTTCTTTCAATTTGTAGGTTTGTTAGTTTTATCATCAAACACAACAAAGAGATTATAAATACAATCAGGATATAAAACCAAAGGCTATGAAAAGGTTTTAGCAAAACGTTATTAGAATCGTATCGATACGTTATATCGATTATGTCCATATTGTTGTATTTTGCTCTTTCGGCAAGTTGATTAACGTAATCATCTCCATTATCTCCTTTGATAATTTTTAGAGAATACTCCTCTGTTTCTAAAATCTCATATTTATTTTTTGCAACATCGTAGTATGCAAATTCTAATGAAGGTATTTTAAAATCGCCCTCACGTCTTGGAATGATTATATATTGAAATATTCTTTCGCCTCTTTGTCCTGAGGTGGTTTTTGTTATTTTGTCTTCAATTTTTGGTTCAAAAACTTCAAATTCATCGGGTAATTGTAGTCGTAAATCGTCTATTAGACTTAGATTTCCACTGCCTTTTATTTTGTATTCAAGGGTTATGGCCTCGTTTGTTTTGCATTCGGTTGTGTCTATTTTGGATTCTATGCTAAATTGCCCTACTGCTCCTGAGAAGAGTTGATTTATTGTTGGTAAAGAATCTACTTCTATTTCGAGAGCATTGGTTTTTAGTTTTTTATTAACGGTTTCTATTACAGGAGAGGGCCTTGAAAAGAATGGGTCATTGAAAAAGGCATCTATTACAGGGTCGCCTGTTAGGTGTCTTTCGTTTCTGGTTTCTCCTGTTTGGATATGGGCAAGTACTTCTAAGCCCATTGGTGCTATTCTTAGTTTTCCTGTTTTTTGTGGATAGACTAAAACGTGTCTAAGCGTAGCAACTTGATATAGTTTGCCGTCTATGATTTCTTTTTCAAGTGAGGGCTGTTGTTGTTGGTCTAATTCTTCCACCCAAAAGCCTTGTGATATTGGGAATTTATCAACTTGATATTCTGAAATCGGCACAAGGGTGTATAGTTTATAGGTTATTATGATTTCTTCTCCAACAACAACCTTTGTTTTGTTTGGAATGGCTTTTACAAATACCGATTTCTCATCTAATTTCTTGACTTTTGGTCTTGCTGCGTGCTTATATGGATTGTAATTAGGGTCGTTTTGTGCTCTTTGATTTAGGTCTGGATTTTTTTCTACCTTAACATTTACTGCTTTTGTGTAATAGGTCCTCTCTCCTACTCTAACTTTGGCAGGAGGTATGGTTATCATTCCTGTATTTATACTTTGCAGAAAATATGTGTATGTTGTGGTTGATGTAGCCTGTCTTTTTCCGTTTATAATGCTAACAGAGGAACTTCTCATTACGTTTGGTCCGCTGAGAATGTTTACATCTTGGAATGTAGGGGCTATGAAATTCTTAGGATTGTCATCGTTTATGACAAAGCTTACTTTGAATCTTTCTTCTTTTCCTACAATTTTAGGAGCTTCAACCTTAAATTCTACTTCCTGAGATAAAAGTGCTATGGAATAAATTATAGCAATAATAAATAGTGTTATTTGTTTCTTCATTCTCTACCAATCTTTTTCTATATATCTCTTTTGAACTTGTTGTTCTTCCTTTTTCTTAACTTTTTCTAATGTGTTTTTTTCATTATTTTTCAACGCCTCCAACATTCTTTCTGTTTCTTTTTTGTCTTTCATTCGCTTTGGCTGTGCAGGAGTGTTTTCATTTTCTTGTTTTTCCTGTTTTTGGTCTTGTTGCTGCTGCTGTTGTTGTTGATTTTGTTGCTGATTTTGGTTTTGTTGTTGGTCTTGATTTTTGTTTAACAAATATTGTGTTAGTGCTAAATTATACTTTGCTGCACTGTCTTGAGGATTTAATCGAAGAGTCTGTTTGTAGTCTTCAAGGGCTTGTTGCAAATATTTTATTTTCATAGAAGGCTCCATTGTGGTGTCGCTATTAAATAATTGGAAGTTCACATTCCCTCTATTGTATATTGTATTTGCATTGTTTATTGTGTCATTATAAGAATTGCCTTTTAGATAATTTTCATAGTATCTAAGTGCTGTTTGTAGTTTTTCTTGGGTTTGTTGTTTGTAGTTGGCATTGGCCAAATTATATTGTGCTTTCAAGTAGTTGCTATCTACAACTAAGGCTTTTCTGTATTGATTTTCTGCCTCTGTGTAATTAGATTCTTTATAGTAATCATTACCTTCTCTTAATTGTCTTTTTTCTTTAGCACATGAAGAAAAGAATAAGAGTGCGGTTAATATTAATATTATGTTATTTTTCATCTCCAAAAAATAATTTTCTATTGATATATTTATTCTTTTTCTCAAAAATAAGCCATTCAATTAACAAAAATAATAATGAAATGAATGCGAAAATATGAAATTTACTGTCATATTTTTTATATGCTACGGCTTCGTATTCGTTTTTCTCCATTTTGTTGAGTCTTGCAAGAATATTGTCTAAGCCTATTGAGGTATTATTTGCTCGAATATATACTCCGTTACCTTCTTTTGCGATATCCTTTAATAGTGTTTCGTTTAATTTTGTCAAAACTATACTGCCGTTAGCGTCTTTCTTGTATTGGCTTCTGCCATATTTGTCATAAATTGGAATTGGTGTGCCTTCTGTTTGTCCAAGTCCAATTGTATTAATAACAAGTCCTTCTTTTGCTATTTCTTTTACTACATCTAAAACGCCTTCTTCGTTATCTTCTCCATCGGAAATTAAGATAATACTTCTTGAATGTTTGGTTTCGTCTTGGTTTTCAAAGGCTGAATAGGCTTTTTCTATACTTTCGGCTATTGCTGTACCTTGTGTTTCTATTAATTTGGTGTCTATTACATCTATAAAGGTTTTTGCTGCTGTGTAATCTGAGGTTATTGGTAGGTGTACAATAGATGTACCTGCAAATAATATGATTCCTATTCTGTCTCCTTCTAATTGATTTACCAATTGTGTTAATGCTTGTTTTGCTCTGCTGATTCTGTTTGGTTTTAAGTCTTCTGCAAGCATACTATTAGAGACATCTAAACACACCATAAGGTCTGCTCCTGTGCGTTCTTGTTTTTCTATTGAGGTTCCTTTTTGCGGATTTGCTAAGGCTAATATTAAAAAGAATAAAGACAGATTCCATAGGGTAAACTTTAGGTATTGTTTTCCTATTGATAAGTCTGGAATGATGATTTGTTGTGTTTTTTCTTCTGCAAAGCGTTTTAGTCGTTTTTTCTTCGCTCTAATGTAGAAGTAATGCAACAAATAAAATAAGGGAATTAGTATCCATAAATATAAAAACTGAGGATTCTCTAATCGTATCATAGTATTACGGATTTGTTCTTAAATATGTCTTACGTAATAGCATTTCTAAAAGCAAAATAACTAAGGCTAACAAAATGAACTCGCCTCCTATATCTTTTGTGTGTTTATATAGTGAAACGTCTATTTTGGTTTTTTCCATAGTGTCTATTTCTTTGAAGATTTCTTGCAAAGAAGAGTTTTTTGTTGAACGGAAATATTTTCCTCCTGTTGTGTTTGCTACTTCTTTTAACAATTCTTCGTCTATCTTTACTTCTACATTTTGATATTGTTTACCAAAAGGTGTGTAGTATGGATAGGGTGCGTGTCCTTTTTTGCCAATTCCTATTGTATATACTCTAATGTTGTATTCTTTTGCTATGCTTGCGGCTGTAATTGGGTCGATTGCTCCCATATTATTCACGCCGTCTGTTATCAGGATTATTACTTTACTTTTTGTTTTTGTGTCTTTAACTCTGTTTATTGCTGTCGCAAGTCCATCTCCTATGGCAGTTCCATCGTCAATATGCCCACTTTCTGTTGAGGATAAAAGGTCTAATAATACTTTATGGTCAATTGTTGATGGGCATTTCGTGTATGCTTCACCCGCAAAAACAACTAGTCCTATATTATCGCTTTTCCTGTTTTCAATAAACTCTTTTGCAACATTTTTTGCCGACTCTAATCTATTTGGTTTAAAGTCTTCTGCAAGCATTGAGGTAGAAATATCTAATGCTAACACAATATCTATTCCTTCAATGCTTTTTTCATCTGTTGAAATGCTGAGTTGAGGTCGCGCTATGGCTATAACAAGAACAGCAACAGCCAACATTCTAAGATAATCTGGCAATTTCCTTATCCTAAGCTTAAAGGTTTTTCTTGCTGTTGCAAATTGAGATAGGTCAGAGTAAATAATATTTGTTGCTTTCTTTTTGTCGTAATATCTTTGATAAAAAAACATCAAAGGTAATAACAATAACAAAAACAACAAATATGGATATTGAAAACTTATATTATTAATTAGATTCATTTTCTTTTGTTTCTTCTATTGTATTTATCACAAATTCTCTTGTATTAGAAAGCAAACTTTTGTCAATAATTTGATCGGTTTGATATTTTGCAAACTTTACCAAATCTGATGTATGGAATATTTTGTTTAGTAACATGAAATTGTTTTGCGAAATATTGTTATTCATTTTTACTTGCGACAATATTTCGCTACTTGTCATTTCTGAGGCGTATATTCCAAATCTTTCTTCTAAGTAAATCCAAATGATTTCTGTCAATTCTGTATAAAACTGTTTTTGAAGATTGCGTTCGCTAAGTTTTTTGTTGTATAAATCTTCCAATGACTGCAACGCTTTTACATGAGGTGGTATTTTAGGTTCTTCTTTTACAATTTCTGGTGTTTCAATGTTTTGTTTTCGTTTTTTCATATAACGAATAAAGAAGTATAATCCTACTCCTATTATAATAAGAGCTATTAATACATATGTTATAGGTAGGATTTCTTTAATTGTGAACTTTTCTTCTAATACGGTTTTTATGTCTTTAACCTCTATCTTAGTGGTATCGATTGGATATTCTAAGATTTCAATTTTTGCTGGTATGACCTCTATGATATTATCCGTATTTTGTCCTATTTGTACCGCCACTGCTTCTCCTAAACTTCTTTCCCCGCTTATAAAGCTCGTGTAGTATTGTTTGTAACGCAAGTATTGCTTGTTATTTTCTACGATGGTATCAATAATGGTTCTTTGTAATTCTAAAGAATCACTATTGCTTTTTCCTACAATAAGCCTTTGTGGTTTTTGATTATCAAAAGGTACTTTGAAAAAGAACTCTATTCTATCGCCAATATTATAGTTTTTTTTGTCTGCTACACCAATTACTGTTTGTGCAACAATGGTATTAAGACTTGTAATGGTTAATAGGATTAGAATTATTAGGCTTTTTATTTTCATTCTACGCTTTTCCTCTTTTTGAAAATAGTTTTATCAATACTTTTATGTAATCTTCCGAAGACATTATTTGAACATTATCAATGCCGTATTTTGTAAATTTTGCCACGTTTTCATATTGTAAATTATATCTTTGTTTGACAAAATTTTCCCTCGTAATTCTATCTGAGGTATCAACCCATTTCAGTTGTTTTGTTTCAGCATCTTCAAATTGTACTAAGCCAATGTTTGGCATTTCAAATTCTCGTCTATCGTTTACAAATATTGCTGTTATATCGTGTCGTTTTGCTGCTATTTGTAGACTGTCATCAAATTTTCCAAAGCAGTCTGTAAGCAAGAAACAACTTGCTCGTTTTTTGATTACATTACTTAAAAATACTAATGGTAAAGAAAAATTTGTTCCTCCATTATTTTTACGAAACAATAGCAATTCTCTGATTATTGTTAGTATGTGTGAGACTCCTTTTTTAGGAGGAATATATTTTTCTACTTTGTCTGAAAATAAAATAACGCCTACTTTATCATTGTTATTTATGGCTGAGAATGATAATACGGCTGCTATTTCTGTAATTATTTCAGATTTCAAGGATTGCTCTGTTCCAAAAAAAGTAGAACCACTAACATCTATTAGAAGCATAACGGTTAGTTCTCTTTCTTCTTCATAAACTTTTACGAAAGGTTTGTTATTTCTCGCCGTTACATTCCAATCTATACTTCTTATCTCATCTCCGTATGCGTATTCTCTGACTTCGCTAAAAGTCATTCCTTTTCCCTTGAAGGCACTATGATACTGCCCCGCAAATACTTCTTGCGATAATCGTCTTGCTCTAATTTCTATTCGGTGTACCTTTTTTAATATTTCTTCAGTGGACATATCTTTTTACGGAACGTCTATTCTGTTTATAATTTCGGTAACAATATCTTCTGATTTAATATTTTCTGCCTCTGCTTCATAGGTTAGTCCTATTCTATGACGCATTACGTCCATACAAATGCTTCTCACATCTTCTGGAATCACATATCCTCTTCTTCTTACAAAGGCTAAGGCTCTTGAGGCTAAGGCTAGGTTTATAGTTGCTCTTGGTGAGGCTCCATAGTTTATTAGTGATTTTAATTTTCCTAATCCGTATTCTTCTGGATAACGTGTTGCAAAAACTATGTCTGTGATATAATTTTCTATTTTAGTGTCTAAATAGACTTCTTTTACTATTTCACGAGCACGAATTATGTCTTTCACTGAAACAACTGGCGATAAAGCTGTTTTTTTAGCTGCAATTTGACTTCTAAGAATCTCTTTTTCTTCTTCTCTACTTGGATAATTTATAACTACTTTCATCATAAATCTATCCATTTGTGCCTCTGGCAATGGATATGTACCTTCTTGCTCAATTGGGTTTTGAGTTGCAAGCACCAAGAACGGCTCTTCTAATTTAAAGGTTTCTTCTCCTATTGTAATTTGTCTTTCTTGCATAGCCTCCAACAAAGCAGACTGAACCTTTGCTGGTGCTCTATTGATTTCATCTGCCAATACGAAATTAGAAAACACAGGACCTTTCTTAACAGAAAACCTCTCTTCTCTTTGTGAGTAAATCATCGTTCCTGTAACATCGGCAGGCAACAAATCTGGTGTAAATTGTATTCTACTAAATTTCGCATTTATCGTTTTAGCCAAAGCAGTTATCGCTTGTGTTTTCGCAAGTCCTGGAACACCTTCAAGTAATATATGTCCATCTGCAAGCAATGCTATTATCAATCTCTCAACCATATTCTTTTGTCCCACAATAACCTTTGACATCTCAAAAGTTATTGCATCAACAAAAGCACTTTCTTGTTCAATTCTTTTATTCAATTCTATTATATCCATAATTCTCTAAATGTAATTCACATTTCACAAAGGTAAAAACGTATCTACACCTTTATTTATTATAAACTTCAATTTGCAAAGGTAAAAAATATTGAAATATTTCTTTGCTTTATTAAAATATTTCTTAGGTTTATTTTTTTAATCCTTAGATTTTTTGATTGAAATATTTTGGTGCATTATTATTTTTTTGTACTTTTGCCGACTTAAAAGTGTGAAAAGTTTAATAATATTTAGAAATAAAGAAAGTAAGTTATGAAAAGCAGAAAGTTACTCTTAAGTTTAGCAGTTTTCTTTCTTGTTGGAGCTTTCGCTCCAGCCAAGGCGACTCCTATTACAGCAGTAGAAGGAGAAGAAGTTGTTGATTCAACCATCACAGGTTGGCATCAAATAGGACCAAACAACGTAGCAGGACGTGTACGCACTATAATGTTTGACAAATTCAACGATGGCGTTATCTATGCGTGTTCACCAGCAGGCGGATTGTTTGTAAGTGTAAATGATGGTAACAATTGGCAAGAAATACCTCTTGGAGAAGGAGAAAATCGTTCTTACGTTGCCACTTCAATAGCACAAGATGACAATGGTGTTCTTTACGTAGGAACAGGAGAAGGTGTTTATTCTGAATCAGAAGCAGGAAAAAAACACTTCAAAACAGGTTTACCAGGAAATGGTGTTTACAAATCAAGCGAATTTGATAAACTTTGGGCAACAAGCCTTCAAACAGACGAAGAAAAATATCAATTTGTTGCAAACAACATCGTATTCGCTCAAATGGAAGGCACAGTTCCTGAAAAATACAACATCATGGACGAATGGTTCTACATAAACGACATGGTATTCTCTGGTGGTAAACTATTTGTTGCGACAAAAAATGGAGGTTTAAAAGTTTATGCAAACGGAACTTGGAGCAATGAATCAATAGAAGGTAATGCTAGCGTAAACGTTATTGATATAAAAGCATCAAAAGAAGGGAAAATAGCAGTTGCTTACTTCTTTAATAATGACGCAGCAATAGCAGTAGCAGAAAATGCTGACTCTCCTTTCTCAAATTCTTTAACAAAAAGTCGTATTAATTTAAATAGCGATGATATTGTTAACAACATAGAAATCGCATTCTCATTAAAAAATTCTAAACTATACGCTTTAATCAATTATTACAAAGCAACAGACCAAGGATACTATTCTAACGAAGCTATCTACAGAAATACAGAAGGAACTAATTGGGAAAAAGCAACACCAGCTTCTTTCGCGTTAGGTACATCTGAAGGTATGTCAATAGCAATCAACGATAGAGATGAAGAATACGTTTATGCAGCAGGACAAAGCGTAGTATCAGGTTTCAATGCTAACAACGATCCAATCTATTACTACAATACAATAGCAAGTAGCATGTATGACAGAATCAGCGGAAGCTATGTAGCACCAGGAATACATGCAATAGAATTTGATCCAAACCCAGAAACAGCAGAAGACTCAACAAAAATATATCTTGCAACAGATGCAGGTATCTACATCTACAAAAAAGATGAAATGACTCAATTTGAAATGTGGCATGCTTCAAACAAAGGATTAATAAGTGCACAATACTATAACGTAGCTTCTACAAACGATGGAGCAGTATTTGGCGCAGCACAAAGTAATGCGATAAGCTACATTCCAACTCCAAACACTGATTTAAAATCAGCAGAAATAATTTGGTCACCAAACAGCACAGGATATGCTGCAATAGCAAATGAAGTTACTCCTTACTCTTGGGATATTGCTTCTCAAACAGGAAACAACGTTGTAGCCTCAGCTATTCACCAAACTTTACCTCTTGTAAAAAAACCTGTTATCTTATCAAGACCATACATGGCATTAACAAGAACATATAGTGATAACAATGACTATGAATCAATAAACGACCAAACATGGAACTATGGTTCAGGAACAAACCTTTCATTCTTACATCCAAACATAACAGCTTCTCCTGAAAAATCATCATTCATTACACCAATGGCATACTGGGAATCATTCAATGCACCAGTTGAAACAAGAGATTCTGTTTATTTAAAACTTAATGATAAACTTACAGTAAGAAGAAACGGAACAAACTACATGTACAGCCATGGTTTTGAATTAAAAGATGGAGACTCTGTTTTAGTTCAAAGCAATAGTATAGATTATCCTTTCTTCCATATATTAACAGCAGAAGAATATGGTTCACACGTTTCAGAATACACAGGAGAAGAAGTATTGAACATAGAAACAACAGAAGACACAGCAATACTTGTTTCAAATCCTATTCAAGCAAGATTATTCTTAGGAGGAACAAATGGTTTGTATTTATGTAGTCAAATAATGAACTTTACAAAAACATACCAACCAAACAACACTGCATCTCTACCTTGGATAAAAGTATTACATTTCTCTACATTAGAAGAAGGTAAGAATCAAATTCGCGCAATCGCACCTTCTAAAAACGGAAACACTTTATTAGTATCAGTTGATGTAACAAGCAACAATTCTTCTTCTACTAAATTATATAGAATTTCAGGATTGAATCAATACAATTTAGGAGACTTAACAACATTTAGTGCAACATTCACTGACTGTGATAAATTCACTAAATCAGAAATAAGAACATTTGACAGAAGCATTTCTTCAATCGTTTACGGAGAAGATTCAAACGTAGCTATCATAACATTACAAGGATACAATCCAATAGACGCTAACATATATCGTGTAGAAAACATTAACGCTGAAAACGTAGAAGACATAGTATTTACTCCTATAGCATTAGGCGACAACAGCACAAAACCTGTTTACACAGCATTAATTGAAACAGTAAGTTCTAATGGTTTAACAGCATACGTTGGAACAGACGATGGAGTTTACAAAACAACAGACTACACTGCAAACACAGTAGTATGGGAAAAAGAAGCAAACATACCTTCAGTACCTGTTTACGACTTATTCCAACAAACTGCAAACTTACCATCTATCCAATTCACAACTTACATTGCAACAAATGCAACAAACAACGTTTACGGTGAAACAAAATATCCAGGAGCAATTTACGCTGCAACTTACGGAAAAGGATTGTTTATGAACTATGACAACATATCAGAAGAACATCCAGAACCAGTAAGTTTGAACACAGTAGAACAATTAGCTTCAACAAACGTAGATTTATATCCTAACCCTGCACAAAACAGAACAACTTTGAGTTACACATTATCTTCTTCATCAAATGTTACACTTAACATCTATGACATAAACGGAAGATTAATATCAACATTAAACAAAGGAAATCAAGGAGCAGGCGTACACACACAAGAAATATCATTAAACTCATTAGATAAAGGTGTGTACATGATACAAGTCTTAACAAACCAAACATCAAAAGCTGTTAAATTGATTGTTCAATAACAAGCAACAACATAATGATAGGACGGAGTTTATTAAACTTCGTCCTATTTTTTTATAATCCTAACAATAAGAAATATTTTTCTTAGTTATAATAATATTATGAAAAGAAATATTTTAATAATCCTCGTAGTTTTACTATCCACCTCGGGAGTTAAATCTCAAATTGGTGGTAGTGCAATTTATTCCGTACTTACCTTACAATCCTCTGCGAAAACCGCAGCATTAGGCATGGACTTTCTACCTTGTTTTACGGAAGATGTAAGTGCAATCATAAACAATCCTTCAACAATCAGCGAAAGAAATCACAACGACATAGGCATTACCTACACTTCTCTATTCAATAGCATCAACCAAACCTCATTAGCATACAGCCATAGCATTGATAAAATTGGGAATTTAGCACTTGGAGTGCAATATCTCAATTATGGCAGTTTCGATATGACAGAAGAAAACGGCGATGTGGTAGGAAAATTCACAGCAGCCGATTACGTATTCACCCTTTCTTGGGGTAAAATGTTGGATTCCAATGTCTTTATTGGAGCAAACCTTAAACCCGTTTTCTCACAATATGAATCCTATAATGGATTTGCCTTAGCAATAGACCTTGCTGCAAGTTACCAATCCTCAGATCGTACTTGGGCTTTATCTCTTATGGCAAGAAACATGGGAAAACAAATCAAAAAATTAGCAAACGAAGACTTTTCTTTACCTTTTGACCTACAACTATCTGCAAGCAAGAAATTAGAACACGCACCACTAACTGTATATGCTGCAATCACAGACCTACACCGATGGAACCTAAGAGAAGACGATCCTCTCAATCCAAGAGATGAAATAGACTTAAACGGAGAAATTACAAAAGAAAACAAATTTGTTGGAATCATTGACAACGCATTCCGACACCTACAAATAGGAGTAGAATTTACACCATCAAAATATTTTTACATAGCAGCAGGCTATTCATGGAAAAGAAACAGAGAGATGCAAATAAATGATGCCTTTTCAATAGCAGGGCTTTCATACGGAATAGGCATAAACTACTCACGCTTTCGTCTCTCCTACTCTCGCAACGAGTATCACCGTTACGGAGCACCTAATTACATAAGTCTTTTGATAAATATTTAAAATAAAATTGGCGACTGAAATTCAGCCGCCAATAAATTTAAATTTAAAAACAATTATGAAAAAATTAATATTAAATTAGTTCGTGGATTACTAATCCTGAACGTAATTTCGGTTCAAACCAAGTAGTTTTTGGTGGCATGATATTGCCTGAATCAGCTATGTTTATCAATTGTTGCATTGAAACTGCATATAAAGCAAAGGCAACTTTCATTTCTCCGTTATCTACTCTTCTTTGTAATTCACCTAATCCTCTGATACCTCCAACGAAGTCAATTCTCTTAGAAGTTCTTAAATCCTTTATGTCTAATACTTTGTCAAGTACGTTGTTTGAAAGGATTGTTACGTCTAATACTCCGATAGGGTCGTTATCATCGTAAGTTCCTTCTTTAGCTGTCATTTTGTACCATTCACCACCTAAGTACATTGAGAACTCGTGTAATTTTGCTGGTTTGTAGATTTCTTTTCCTGCTTTTTCTACAACGAATGTATCGTTAAGTTTTGCAAGGAATTCTTCTTCTGTAAGACCATTTAAGTCTTTAACTACACGGTTGTAGTCAATGATTTTTAATTGAGAATCTGGGAATATAACTGCCATGAAGTAGTTGTATTCTTCGTTTCCTGTGTGGTTAGG
>RHMF01000225.1_pt1 | contig 23615 bp, 33 predicted proteins | sample 5365151 | NCBI WGS metagenome assembly RHMF01 (sample SAMN10266501, study PRJNA497801) | feces metagenome | isolation source: feces | host: Bos taurus | place: China: Prairie of Fairy Mountain | collected 2017-08-14 | reverse complement strand
AGGTAGGTTCAGCGGTATTCAGTGTTATCGGAGCAGCACTGGGCGTCAAAGAGGCGGTCAAGGCTGTAAACGGAGAACACTCGATGAAGCTTGATGACTTTCCTGAGGATGATTTTGGAGAGATCATTGACGAAGAACCTGAAGAGGTAAACAACGAAAGCGAGGTTGAATCCGAATAAGCGACGGAGGGCTTGTGTAATATTTACACAGGTCCTCTTGGTTTCTTGTCTGATATTTTGAAAGGAGTATTCTGGAGATGGATGAAATGAGAATAAGCACGGGTTTTATGAAGGGTCTTGTGGCAAAGGCTCTTAAGAAGGTTATCAGAAGCAAGTTCGGTGTGGATGTGGACGTTTTACTGAACGAGCTTTATATTTCCAACGACAATAATAAAGCGACTGTTCATCTGAACATAAATGCCGAAATGTCCTCCAAGGCACTCGCAACTTTTACAAGTGCTATTATGGAGTAGTAATACTCAAATTTATATTTTGGAGGTATGTTCTATGAACATCTATGAAATCAAAGAATGGGCTGAGGAACACAAGAAGGAAGTTATTGTCGGCGGCGTTTCGCTTGCAGTAATGGTAGCAGGAGCTGTGATACTCAAGAGGTCGCTTAATGCACCGGTAAAGGCTTCGATGATTGTCGATTCCGAACTTTTAAAGTTAGGATTGGAAGTCGTTGATGATGTCGATAGTTGTGTGACTGTAATGAGTAAACCAAAGTGTACTGTACCATTATCCGCACTTGGAAAAGTCGGTGATGCAATATTGAAGAATGTTGATTGTGTTGTTGACGAGCCCATGGCATATGTATTGATTTCTGTAGGCAAGGAATGACCGAAAAGTAAATTTATCAAATAAAGAGTTTGTGGCAACACAGGCTCTTTATATTTTTGAAAGGAGCAGTTATTATGAAATTCAACGCAACACTCGCAAGTACGGTCCTGTCGGTCATAGCATCGGCAGGCGTAGTGGCTACAGCGGTTCTGGTAGCCAAGGGAACGCCAAAGGCAACAAAGCTTATAGAGGAAGCAGAAAAGGAGAAGTACGCACCCCTCACAGATTTCGAGAAAGTGCAGGTCTCTCTACCCGCTTATATTCCCGCAATAGCTGTTGGCGCGGCTACGATAGCGGCTATCATAGGCGGAAATGTCCTTACAGTCAAGCAGGCGGCACAGATGAGCGCTGCATATGCACTTCTCGATCAGTCATTCAAGAAGTATCAGGGTAAGTTAAAAGATATTTTCGGTATCGACACCGATCTGACGGTCAAGCAGGCTATCAGCAATGAGAAACATCCACTTCCGGAAAAATTATATGAAGAGATAACGAAGAATTCTTCCGAGAAAAGGCTGTTCTGTGTTTGCGACGGCACGGAAGATATTTTCTTCTGGAGTACAATGGAGAAGGTGCTTGAAGCGGAGATGACCCTCAACAGAGATCTGACTTGTGAGCCAGGCGAACATTCTCTTGAATATTTCCTCGATAATCTTAGCGAGGATGAACTTATATTTAACAGAGATCGGTCTCGTGAGTTAGGCTGGTCTTGTGATATGATGGGCGATTGGTATGGATATGTGTGGGTCGACTTTGACCACGTTATAGAGAATAAGGATTCTGACGATCCCGATAATCCGCCGTACGTAAGGATCGTACCATTCGCCGATCCCGTCAAGGGATACGACACAGATAATTGGGTGGACAATCTCACAGCGTAAAAATTACAAACGTTATTATGGAGAGCTTGGAAACGGGCTCTCTTTAATTTTATATTTTTGAAAGGAGTTGTTCTGTATGAACAAACTATTAACAAGTATCACGGCGGGTCTGTCTGAACACGCACCGGCTATCTGTATGGGGTTTGGTATAGCCTCTATGCTTGCAGCGGTTCCTCTCGCAATCAAGGCAACACCTAAGGCCACGCAGCTTATCGAAGAGGCTAACGCTAAGAAGCCTCTCGAAGTGGTAAAAGCGGCGTGGAAGCCTTATATTCCAACTGCTGTCACCGTTATTATCGGCGTGGGTTGTCTCCTCGCTGCATACAGGCTCGGGACTAAGCGTACTGCGGCACTTGCAGCTGCCTGCGCTCTCTCGGACAGCGCTCTAAGAGAATACACGGAGAAGGCTATAGAGGTCTTCGGCGAAGAGGGCGACAAGAAGGTCAAGGACGCTGTTGCAGAGGAAAAGGTCAAGAAGGTTAATATTGATACCAGTTATATTATCAACACCGGATATGGCGATGATATTATGATGGACGGAATCACAGGAAGATTGTTCAGATCATCCATAAACACTGTGGAGCGTGCCGTAATGACCGTGAATGAAGCACTTAATGAGGGCGAGGCAATATCGGTCAACGAATGGTTTGATATTAACGGTATCGACCCTGTATTTCCGATAGGTTCGTCCTTCGGATGGAATAATACAAGGGGCAAGATGCATTGCTCGTACAGTTCAACTATTGTCAATGACAAGGCAGTGGTTGTGGTAAACTATGATATTTTTCCGTGGGCAGGTTTTGATGTAGGTGCCCTCGGAATGGCTATGTAAGGAGGAATAAAATGGCTAATTATGAGTCCAACTCGGATGCAAGTAAGGAAAAGAAGAAAGATATTCAGCCAATAGCACTTAAAGGAGAGATTGTCAAGGCAAAAAAGACAGGTCTCCAGAAGATAGCGTCGGCTGTATCTGACAATCTGGAAAAGAATGACGTCAAAGGGCGTATAATCAATGATATTATACTCCCGACCATTCTTGATATGGTGTACACGGGTCTGTCAGGAATGTTTGGCATAGATTCTGCCAAGCTGAGAAATACGACTCGTTCGGTTGTAAATACGGTTAAGAGCTCGGATTACTGGAATGCCGGAAACAACTCAAAAGAACCTACAAAAAGATATCGCACCGTATATGACTTTGATAATCCCGTTCTCAGTATGAAAGCCGACGCAGAGGACTTCCTGATGAATCTTGAGGGATATTTTGACCAGTATCACGTTATTACTGTGTCTGATATTCGTCAGCTTCTCGGTCAGGTTCCGACATCATCGGACTTTAATTACGGCTGGAAAAGTATGAACGAGGTCTGCATAGTACACGTCGCCGAGGGCTGGATGGTACGTATGCCGAGACCTGAGCCTATCTGATAGTCATATTTACAACTTATATTATGGGAATAGTGATATTCTTAATAATTTTTAAAGGAGTTGTTCTATATGAACGGATTTTGGAATTTTATGGCAGGCGCTATAGTAGCAACAAGTATTGGTATAGCTTTTGCTACTGGATTGTATATAGGCGCTAATATGGAGGAAAAAGAAGTACACTTAGACGACATTGAAGAAGAAACAGTAGAAGAAAACTAAACCCGACAGCGGAGTCTGTGTCTGATATTTGGACACGGACTCTTGCTGTTTTACGGAGGTAATTATGGGTACAGATAATGTAAACCATCCTGCACATTACCAGACAAGGAGCGGTCTTGAAACGATAGATGTCATAGATGCGTTCACAGAAGGTCTGGAAGGTATCGAGGCTGTATGCACAGGCAACGCACTCAAATACCTGTGCAGATGGAAGAAAAAGAACGGGCTTGAGGATCTGAAGAAGGCTCGTTGGTACATAAACAAGCTTATAGAGACTATGGAAAGGAATGATATTTATGTTAGCGAAGATAAATGAACTCATCACAAGTGCGAAAATGGCTGCTCAGAGCGGTGTTAATTTCTGTAAGGTAAAATCTCCTGAAATTCTCGCAGTGACCGGCGTGGCGGCAATCGTTACAGGCACTGTTCTCGCTTGTAAAGCTACGACAAAGGCAGGCAGCATAGTTGAAGAGCACAGAAAGGCTCTCGCTGATATTAAGGAAGCATCGACAAATCCTGAATACGAAGGAGAGTATAATGCAGAAGAAGACGCTCCCAGAGACAGGTTCATTGTGTATATACAGACGGGAGCTAAGTTCGTAAAGCTCTATGCCCCTGCGGTCATCTGCATAGGTCTTGGTATCGCTTGTATGCTCGGTTCCAACAATATCCTCAAAAACAGATGGCTTGGCGCGGCTGCGGCATACAATATGCTCTCCGATAAATTCGACGGCTACAGAAAGCGTGTTGCTGACGAGGTCGGTGAAGAAAAAGAGTCTGATATTTTCCACGCACTGGAAACAAAGGCTCTCGAAGTGAAAAATAAAGATGGTATGACCGAACTTAAGACTGTAAAGGCGGCTAATACGATCACAGGTTCTCCTTATGCGGTTCTCTTTGACGAGACGGCTCATTCCTGGCACCGTGATCCCGTTATAAACAAGATGTTCTTACAAGGCGTACAGAATGACGCAAACAGACTTCTCAAGCGCCGTGGATTCCTTTATCTCTCGGAAGTGTACGATATGCTTGGATATTTCTGCGAACCCGCTAATGACAGGTATGATATTTCTCCCGAGCAGGCTGAGGCATCGAGACACGTAGGCTGGCTTCTTGATAAGAATGGCAAGCCTTATTCCGGCTGTGACGGTGAGGTAAAGATATCCGCACTTGATATGCTCAACGCAAGAGCATACGATTTCCAGAGGGGTTTTGAGGCCTCCGTGCTTCTCGACTTCAATGTTGATGGTGATATTCTATCCAGAATGTATAAGGAGTGATATTTATGAAAGGATTGCTTTCGTTTACATTGGCAGCACTTTCGGGGATATTCTTCATATCAGGTCTTGCAATAATGTCTACGGGAAGGGTGTGACGATATGGATTTTGAAAGTATCGTAAACATTCTTGATTATACGCTGAATACTCCGAGAAAAAGACACATTGTCGGAGGAATACTTATGAGTGTTGCGGCTCTCTTCGGAGGGCTCGCACTCACAACAATGACGATAGGAAAGGAAGATATTTAATGGATAAGCTGATAGCAGGACTTATTGGTGCGGCATTAGGCGCAACGGTGATGTATTTTCTGATGAAGAAAAAGGACGAGGTTGAAGAAGAGATAATAACCCTGTCTGATATTCACAAAGACAAGCCCGTTGAGCACACAGAAGAGGATCGGGAGATTCTGGAGAATTGTTCTCTCGCTAAATACAGGGAAAAGGTAATGGCCACTGTGTCTGATATTTCGCAGAACGTCTTTATGATAGATATTGACGAGCACGGAAGCAATCCTGAGTATGATGAGATAGAACTGACATATTATCTCGACGGGGTCATCGTTGATGATATGGACGATCCTCTCACGGACAAGCAGATAGCACAGAATCTCGGTAATTTTGATGTGGGAGCAAAGTTTGAAGAACTGAATACGGACTTGATATTCTTGCAGAATGACGATCTCAAGACATATTATGAGGTCGCAAAGGTTCCGTATGAGTTTCACGTTCTTCAGTTGGGAGGCGGAGGCGAGTGTATAGACGTAACCTGAGAGAAACATATCATAACTGGATATGCGGAAAAGTAATGTCTTCCAATAAATATTCCGGACTTCTGATGGAACTCGACCGATATGACTATCGATACAGACTCCCTATGGACGGAAACCGATACGAGGACGGCATCGCATTAAGGTATCGTTTCGGAAAAGAGAACAGGATCGATGATCCTATAATAGCTTCCGAGATTGATATTCGTCAGTGCAGTATTCTTGAGATGCTCGCAGCCTTGGCGCTGCGGGTGTCTGAGAGCGTCTTTGATGACAGCGAAACAAGGCTGATATTTATGGCTATGCTCGATAATCTTGGTCTGAGCGGTTTCACTGACTATTCGTTTGACACGGATTCCGTTTATCAGATACGGGCTATACTGGATGATTTCACCGATGGTCTGATGCCGCTGTTCCATAACGATGATAAGAACTGGTCTGATATTGATCTGTGGCATCAGTGTCATCGCTATCTGGTATCCAAGAAAGGAGAATTATGAATGAAATATGCTTGATTTTGTATATATCACCGCTAAACCCGGAAAAACAGGCATTGATATTTCCCCCCATTTCAGAGCGGGAGATTCAAAAGACCTGATGACCAGAGGCGGAGACTTTTATGCTATATGGGACGAGGAGAAGGGTCTCTGGTCAACACAGCAGGGCGATGCGGTACGTATCATAGACCGGGAGATTGATATTTATGCGGAAAAGCACAAAGACCTCGATAACGTCCGTGTACATCATTTATGGGACTGTGATGCGGGTTCGATAGACAAGTGGCGCAAATACTGCAAACAGCAGATGTGGGACAACTTTCATCCGCTTGATGAAAAAATTATATTCTCAAATACCCCTGTATCAAGGGAAAACTATGCTTCTCATAGGCTTAACTATCCGCTTGAAAAGGGCAAATGCGATGCATACGACAGAATAATGTCTGTTTTATATTCTGAGGAGGAGCGTCGCAAGATTGAATGGGTCATCGGAGCAATAATCAGCGGAGACAGCAAGACCCTTCAGAAGTTCATCGTTCTGTATGGTCCTCCGGGAACGGGTAAGTCGACAGCTATTAACATAATTCAGATGCTTTTTCAGGGATATTATGTGGCATTCGACAGCAAGACCCTTGGCTCGGCTTCTCACCAGTTTGCTCTGGAGGCATTCAGGGATAATCCTCTGATAGCTATACAGCACGATGGAGATCTGTCAAGAATAGAGGATAATACCCGCATCAATTCTCTTGTATCTCACGAGAAAATGGCAGTCAACATCAAGAATAAATCTGTGTTCTCTCAGAGATTCAATACGTTTCTTATAATGGGTACAAATAAGCCCGTCCGTATAACTGACAGTAAATCCGGAATCATACGCAGACTTATTGACATAATGCCTACCGGTAATAAGGTGCCGGTCAAGGAGTATGATATTCTGATGAGCCAGATCAGGTTCGAGCTCGGAGCAATAGCATACAAGTGTCTGGAAGTCTACAAAGCCGACCCCGGACAATATGACAATTATATTCCGCTCAGGATGATGGAGGCAACCAACGACTTCTACAACTTTATACTTGAATCATACATGATATTTAAGAGGAATGACGGTGCTACGCTCAAATCTGCGTGGGAGATGTATCAGACATACTGCAACGAGGCTAAGGTGGCATATCCGCTTCCGAAGCGTGCATTTGCAGAAGAAATGAAGTCATATTTCAGGGAGTTCTGCGAACGGTTCACCACCGCAGACGGAGATAGGGTTCGTTCGTGGTATTCCGGATTCAGAACAGAGAAATTCGAGTCTGATATTCAGGAAACAACACCCGGGACGTCAGGGTGGCTGCATCTGGACAAGATCAAATCTCTTCTGGATGATATTCTGAAGGATTGCCCCGCTCAGTATGCTAATGACGATAAACCTGTGTATAAATGGGATAACGTCACTACGAAGCTGTCTGATATTCTCACAAACAGAGTTCATTACGTAAAGCCTCCGGAGAATCACATAGTCATTGACTTTGATATTTCGGAAAACGGAGAGAAGTCACTTGAAAAAAATCTGAAAGCCGCAAGCAAATGGGCTCCGACATATGCTGAGATCAGTAAAGGTGGTCGGGGTCTGCACCTTCATTACATCTACACAGGAGATGTGACGAAATTACGCCGGATATTTGACGATAATATAGAAATAAAGGTATTCACAGGCAAAAGCTCGCTCAGGAGGAGGGTGTCTCTGTGCAATGATATTCCTGTAGCAACGCTCAATTCCGGATTGCCTGAAAGAGAGGTGAGCAATATGGTAGACTTCGAGTGCATCAAGAATGAGAAGATGCTAAGGTCTCTTGTACGCAAAAATCTTAACAAGGAAATTCTCCCGAACACAAAACCAAGCATTGATCTGATAGTAAAGGACTTGCGGAAAGCGTATGACAGCGGAATAGAGTATGATATTTCCGATATGAGACCGTACATATTCTCATTTGCCGCAAGTGCTACGCACCAGTCCGAATACTGCATCAAGCAGATAGAAAAGATGCAGTTCAAATCAAAGGATAAGGAGAAAATTGAGTCTGATATTTTCCCTGAGGCGGAGATAGCATTCTATGACATAGAAATATTCCCGAATCTGTTTCTGGTGAACTTCAAGCTCGCAGGAGATCATCCTGTAGTGAGATTGATAAATCCTTCCATAGCGGATATAGAGAATCTTCTGACATACCGGCTCATAGGTTTCAACTGCCGCAGGTATGACAACCATCTTATCTACGCACGGCTTATGGGCTACACTGTAGAAGAATTATATTCTCTTTCTCAGAGAATTATCAACGATGGTAAGGGGTTCTTCCGTGAAGCTTATGATCTGTCATATACAGATGTGTATGATTTCTCCTCGAAAAAGCAGTCTCTGAAAAAATTCGAGATAGAGCTCGGTATCCACCATCAGGAGCTCGGTCTGCCGTGGGACAAGCCTGTTCCTGAAGATATGTGGGAGAAAGTTGCCGAGTATTGCGACAACGATGTCATTGCGACAGAAGCGGTATTCAATGCAAGAAAAGCTGATTTCATTGCACGTGAGGTTCTTGCTGATGTGGCGGAGATGAACCCTAATACCCCGACGAATACACTGACTGCCAAAATTATATTTGGCGGAGAAAAGCACCCGCAGTCACGTTTTAACTACCGTTTTATGGGCGATATGAGTGTTCCGCATAACGAGTCTGATATTCTCTTAGGATTCGACAAATACACGGTATTCGACAAGCAGAACCGTCCGTTGTTCCCGGGATATACGTTCGAGAACGGCAAATCGACATACAGAGGAGAAGAAGTCGGAGAAGGCGGATATGTCTATGCTGAGCCGGGTATATATTACAATGTGGCTCTGCTGGATATTGCTTCGATGCATCCTGCTTCGCTCATAGCAGAAAATTTGCTCGGGGATGAATACACACAGAACTTCCGTGATATTCGTGATGCAAGAATCGCTATCAAACACAAGGACTTTGACAAGGCGAGAACTATGCTTGGTGGAAAGCTCGCAAAGTATCTGGACGACGAGAGCAAGGCGGCCGATCTGGCTCAGGCTCTGAAGATAGCTATTAACAGTGTGTATGGTCTGACATCGGCAAAATTTGACAATGCATTCCGTGATATTCGCAATGTTGACAACATCGTAGCTAAGAGAGGTGCTCTGTTTATGGTAAATCTCAAGCACGAAGTACAGAACAGGGGATTCACGGTAGCACATATCAAGACAGACTCAATAAAGATACCCAACGCTACAAATGAGATCATACAGTTTGTTATGGACTACGGTAAAATGTATGGATATTCATTCGAGCACGAGGCAACCTATGAAAAAATGTGTCTGGTTAATGATGCAGTGTATGTCGCTAAGTACGCTAAGTCTGATATTTGCGAGGATTGGTATGGATATGTGCCGGAAAAAAACCAGAAGAAGTCTGAGAAATGGACAGCCACAGGTACGCAGTTTCAGGTTCCGTATGTATTCAAGTCATTGTTCTCTCACGAGGAAATTATATTCTCCGATATGTGTGAGACTAAGTCTGTGACATCTGCTATATATCTCGATATGAATGAGGGTCTTCCCGAAGGTGAGCACGACTACAGATTCATAGGAAAAGTTGGTTCGTTCTGTCCGATAAAGGCAGGCTGCGGCGGAGGACTTCTGATGCGGGAGAACGGAGATAAGTATGCTGCTGCAACAGGAACCAAGGGCTACAGATGGCTTGAGGCAGAGACAGTACGCAATTCTGGGTGGCAGGACTATATAGACAAGTCGTATTACACACGTCTGGTCGATGAGGCTGTAGATACGATCGCTAAGTACGGCGACCCTGAGCAGTTTATGTCTGATATTTCCGCCGAGTATCCTCCGGATGATGACCTCCCGTTCTGATAAGTCAAAAATACAAGCAGTATTATGACAATATTAAAAGGAGGTCGGTCTATATGACTGAAAAAGCAAGAAAACTCTGGTTGGGGATCGGAAACAAGTGGAATGATTTAACGCTTGGTAAAGAACATAACGATACTAATCGTGATTTTATGTTTCATTTGGCATTGTTTGCGTTTGATTTTGGAGTTATAGCTTCAAAAAATCGCAAAGCAATGTGGATTGGAGGCATCATAACGATGATGGTCGGTGCTATGGACTTTGCTGGATCGGATTCACTTGAGGAAGAGATTCTTGAAACTATGAGGAAAGCTGTGAAAGATTTAGACGAACTTTCCAAGAGTATTATTGGCAAGTAAAAACACCCGAGAGTGTCTGATATTCAGGCGCTCTTGGTGTTTTGTAAAATAATTTATTAAGGAGATTTTATTATGTCAAACAATGTAATGCCTATAAGCATTGAAAACGCAAGAATTATATTTCGCAACTTCACAGGTAAGGGTTCACAGTACAACCGTGAGGGTGACAGGAATTTCGCTGTCATTATAGATGACCCTAAGACCGCCAAGGAGCTGGCTTCTACAGGCTGGAATGTCAGATATTTGGAGTCTCGTGAGGACGGAGACACACCGACAGCTTATCTCAAGGTATCTGTCCGCTTCGACAATGTTCCTCCCAAGATATATTCCATAGCAGGTAAGACCAAGACCGAACTCTCAGCAGATGTGGTAGGAGAGCTTGATTACGCTGATATTGCCTCCTGCGATATGGTCATAACTCCGTATTGCTGGGAAGTCAACGGTAAAAGAGGTGTAAAGGCATACCTTAAAAAGCTGTACGTGGTCATAAATGAAGACCCTTTTGCCCGTAAGTACGAGTCTGATATTTCTCACAGCGATGATGAGGATGATCTTCCTTTCTGATAAGTCAATAATACAAGCTCCTTTATGAAAGGGGCTGATATTATGACAATATTAAGAACTATAATGAAGTGTATCGGTACAATACTTTGGGAATGCACAAAACCACTGTTAAAGCAGTTGATATTTGTGGTGGCTATAGTAATTCTCGGAGTATTGGCCGGTCACTTTATATGGCAGTAATGGATCGTATCAGTAAGACTTCAAGAGCTTGTGTATTGCATAGGCTCTTGAGTTCTGTCTGATATTCCGGAAGGAGATTTACAAATGAACGAATATTACAACAACATTCCGTCTCAGTTTCCGCTTGGACGAATAGTTATGACAAAAGGCGTGTCTGATATTTTCTACTCAGATGACGATTTCGGTAAATTTGTTGAAATGAGTCTTGACAGCTACGCAAACAGAAACTGGGGAATCACCTGCAAGGAAGACCGAAAAATGAATGAGAAGGCTTTGGAGAATAACGGACGGATATTTGCGGCGTATAAACACGGTAAACGTGTTATATGGGTAATAACCGAATGGGACAGGAGCGTTACGACTATACTTTTTCCGGAGGAGTATTGATTACAATGAGTGACTTCATATACATTCCGTCTGATATTCTGGAAGAGCTTCCTTTCTGACCGATTGAAGCGCAAGATTTACAGTCTGTATTATGAATACTAATACAAGGAGGTCGGTCTATATGACTGAGAAGGTAAAGAAGATTTGGTTGGAGATTGGAGATAAGTGGAATGACATAACACTTGGTGAAGAGCATACAAACATTGGAGGTATGATTGCCGTGCATATCCCACTATGGGTGCTTACCCTTACTATGGCAGTAATGCGTAAAACGAAAATAGTGGAAGTTGCGGTTCTCGTTACACTAATAGTTGGTGCACTTGACCAGGCAGGCTGTGATTCACTTAAAGAAGAGATCACGAACGATCTGATTGCTGAAACAGCAGCATTGAGGGCATCATTGAATAAGTAATCAAAAGCTGAGAGTGGCTGATATTTAACAGTCGCTCTCAGTGTTTCAAAATTATATTTTAAATATGGAAAACTCAAGGTATGTAAAATTTGAAGGTGTAAGGATCACAGGTAAGAACTTCAGCGGTCTTGAAAAGAGAGCTATGCGCAACGGTAAAATGGCTATCGTCAACAGCGAGGGCAGCAGGAACTTCCTTATGGTGTTCGACAACAAGTCTCTGGCTGCTGACCTTAAGAATGCCGGATGGAACGTTAAGTATTTCAACGATTCTAACGAGCCTTATATTCCTGTAACGGTTTCATACAAGCTCTATGCGCCCGAGATCAACGTCATCAAGGATGGCACTAAGACACCCTATGCAGAAGCCGACCTTGAAAAGCTCGATATGTACGACATCAGATACGCTGATATTCTCATAAACCCCAGTCACTGGACGAGCGATGACGGCGGTTCTGGAATCAAGGCATATCTCAAGTATGCTAACATTATCATAGAAGACGATCCGTTCGCTGACAAGGATTATGGTCTTTCAGAAACACCTGTAATGAACGAAGAAGACATTCCTTTCTAAGCATTCGTGGAGCTGTGCAGAATTATATTTTTTTGCACAGCTCTTTTTACTAAAACAAAGGGGAGACGAACTGGAAATGAGCGATTACGTTTATATCCCGACAGATGTCCTTGAGGAACTCGCTAATGACGCAATGCAGAAAGGTATGACTATCAGGGCGTATCTCAATTATATTTGCGAGAAGCACATCGAGGAAATACTCTATATGCACGATGTCGGAGTCAGTAAGAACGAGATACCGGTGCAGTGGTATCCGACAGAGAAATTGCAGTCTGATATTTCCGCCGCTATGACCAAGCTTAATGTGTCTGAGAAGGCAATAGTTATGGAGTGCATTAAATGCTACAGAAAGGAGCGGTTATGAGTGTAGATTTATATTCGTACCAGCAGGACGCTGTGGACAGAATGCACAATGGTTGTATTCTGTGCGGAGGGGTGGGTTCGGGCAAGAGCAGGACTGCATTGGCTTACTATGTGAAGACCTGCAAGTCTGATATTTGTGACCTGTATATCATCACCACAGCAAGAAAGCGTGACACATTCGAGTGGAAAGCCGATATGCTGCCGTTTAACTCTGATATTTCCAAAATTGCGCCGGAACGGGTGACTATTGACTCGTGGAACAACATCAAGAAGTACGAGAATGTGAAGTTTGCTTTCTTTATATTTGACGAGCAGAGGCTTGTCGGATCCGGTGCGTGGGTAAAAGCATTCCTCAAGATAGCAAAGCATAACCAGTGGATTCTTTTATCCGCTACTCCCGGGGACAAATGGGAAGATTATATTCCCGTCTTTATTGCAAACGAATTCTACAAGAACCGCACACAGTTTATCCGTGATCACATCGTCTATGCTCCGTTCAGCAAATTTCCGAAGGTAGATAGATATTTGAACACCGGACGGCTGATTCGGCTGAGAAACAGTATTCTTATCAATATGGATTTCCATCGCAGAACGACAGCTCACCATATGAATGAGACGGTCGAGTTTGATATTCTGAAATACAAGGAAGTTGTCCGTGACAGATGGAATTTTTATGACAATAAGCCTATAGAGACAGCCTCGGAGTTCTGTTATATTCTCAGGAAGGTGGTCAACAGCGATCCGTCAAGGGCTGAGGCTGTGAAAAAGATAGCACGAGAGAGATTCCGTGTTATCGTCTTCTATAACTTCGATTACGAGCTTGATATTCTGCGAAACATCGACTACGGGAAGGAATTTGAGATAGCCGAGTGGAACGGACACAAACATCAGCCTGTGCCTGAGTCTGACAGGTGGGTGTATCTGGTACAGTACACGGCAGGCTCTGAGGGCTGGAACTGCATACGCACAGACAGTCTGATATTTTACTCACTGAACTATTCGTACAAGAGTATGGTTCAGGCAGCGGGCAGGATAGACAGGCTCAACACGCCTTATCAGGACCTTTATTACTACCATTTATATTCCCATTCGAGTATAGATACGGCTATCAGAAAGGCTCTGAACAACAAGAAGGATTTCAACCAGATGAGGTTTTATAAAGGAGAGTAAGATTATGATTGAAATTTCCAACACATACATCACAGGCTGGGATCAGGCTATAATGGGTATGAGAAACGCTTACCGTACCTGGGATCGTAGTGATTCCCAGAATGGCGTCGTAGGTCCGAATGATATTTCTCTGATGAAGAAACTTGCCAATGCCGGTCACTCGCACGCAAAGTACCGCAGAATGATAGTAGTGTACGCTGATATTCTTGCGCCGCTTTACTGGTGGAAGGAATTCGATACCTACAAAGTTGGTACCGTAGCTCTGAGCGAGTCAACGATGCATAACATCTGCGATCACAAGTTTGATATTTCGGACTTCTCTCACGAGCATCTCGGCTGTTTTGAATTATTGCCCGAAATGGTGGGAGGAGTAGAAGTACCGACACCCACTTATATTGATTTTACCGATAGCTTCAAAAATCTGATAGACGCTATGAATGTGGCAAGAGCATTCTATCTGCGGTTCAAAGAAGAGGGTAAGGATGAAATGGTCAAACAGGCGTGGTGGCAGATAATACAGCTTCTGCCGACATCATATAACCAGCATCGTACTGTGATGCTTAATTATGAGAACCTGTCTGCTATGTACAAAGACAGAAAGAATCACAAGCTGGACGAGTGGAGATATTTCTGCGACTGGATACGGGGTTTGCTCTACAGCGGTTTTATTACCGGGGAAGGATGATATTTGATGACTGATGAGGCTAAAAGGGCGTACATCGAGTGTTTTAAAAAATGTAACTCTGACCTGTCGGCTATGGTGATGTTTGATATGACAGCTCGTTTTGTTTCGGAACAGTTCGAGCTTAAAAAGAATATGGAACTTGCCGAGCTTACTGAATGCTATAAGAAAGCTATGGAGGAGAGGGGTTGATATTTCCGTAACTTTTACAACCTCCTTTATGAAATAAACTTATTATAAAGGAGGCATTTTTATGTCGAGAGAATCTACACAAAAGCGTGGAGTTACAGGTAAAGGAAGAGAATCAAAAGGATATTTATTCTCTATACATCTTAATGATGTACTATGGATAGGATTATCATACGAGGACTTCCAAAAGCTGGTAAAAGCAACGAAGAGTACAAGGCTTGAAAGAGCTACAGTATATCCGTTATGCTTTAACCATCATTTGGATCGAATGGTATTTGAGGTGACATATCCGAGAACATCAGAGTATGTTGCAGAGGCGTATAATATCTATTTGACAGCCCTTAAACTCGGGCTTCACAATTATAACGATGATCTATAATAAGAATGACAAGTAAATGAGTTTAAAGGCGAACAGAGCCTGTGTCTGATATTTGGACATGGGCTCTTGACGTTTGTAAAATTTGAAAGGAGTTTTTAATATGGAAATAACTACTAAATACCTTCATGGTGCTAATCTTTGTGGTGCTAATCTTCGTGATGCTAATCTTCGTGATGCTAAGATCAATGAGATCAATGAATCGTTAGTACCATTAGCTTGCCCAGAATTCGGTAGCTTTACGGCATTCAAGAAAGCGGGTGAGTGCTTAGTAACCCTGATAATACCGGAAGATGCCCTTAGATCATCGGCAACCGGACGAAAATGCCGATGCAACAAGGCAAAAGTAGTCGACATATTACCATTATCGGAAAAAATAAAATGTCCCATTCAGAGTGTTCCTTCCGATTATGATTCTTCTTTCGTATATACGATTGGAGAAACAGTCGAGGTTAACGACTTTGACACTAATCGTTTTAACGAGTGTGCACCGGGGATACACTTCTTCATCACGAAACAGGAAGCCATTGACTATTGAAAGGAGCTACTATTATGCAAGGTTGTAGTTTTACTATGTGTGAGCGCTGTGAAAAGGCTATACGGTTCTTTACTGTGCAGGAAGGATATTCCACTACTTCTGAGTTTGTACGAGCTGCTCTGCACAGATACAATGAGCGTGAGACTCTGGAGTATATCGGGGCATATGCGACCAGATACGGAGATACTCGGAAGAGGAGACATGTAACATTCCAGCTTACAGATAATCAGTATGGTTATATTTCTGCGGTGTGTGAGAACGAGGGTATGACTCTTGCCAACTACTTCAGGGACGCTGTGGTTCTTTATATTTGGGAGCTGGAGGAAATGGACAATTCGGAGAGGGCGTTTATCAAGGCTTTGAAGCGCCTTACGTACATAACCACTCACTGGAGAAAAGACCCAGATTATTTCCTGAAGGAGCTTAGAAGAAAGAAGTTCCTTGACGGCGTCAGCGGCTCAGACAAGAGATCAGCTATTGAGGATCTGTCTGATATTCTGATAAACGAGATATGCAGTTCGAGAGTTTATGGAGGGAAAACGGTATGAATATAACTACAAGTTTATTATTTGAGAGGCTTCTGAATCATTTAGAAAAAGACCTTGAAATTGCCAAAAGGATCAAAGATAGAGTGAGCAACATTGCATGGTTGGCTCATGCAACTTCCATCGAGCAAGAGCTTATAATGTCCAATGCCGTTACTAATGAATGGCTCAACACACTTAATAGTGTTTATTGGCTGTACTATAAACATGAGTTCGATAAGGCAAGAGAACTGATGAAGGAACTGTACCTTACTGACGGCGAAGATGACTTACAATACCGCGTAAAGAACTACGTCAACAAATTCAGCAGATTTATGGAATGGAGGTATCTTGATAACATGATCGAGAACTACAATAAAGGAATAGATGATATTTCTGCGAACGAGTATCAGGAGAAGGCGCTCAGGACAGCAGGGAATCCTAACATCGAGAACGGTCTTATGGGTCTGTGCGGTGAGGCAGGAGAGTGCATTGATATTCTGAAGAAGTCGATGTTTCAGGGGCACGAGCTTGACCGTGAACATCTGGCTGAGGAGCTTGGCGATGTAGCGTGGTATCTGGCTATATCTGCGTCTGCTCTGGGCTATAACCTGTCTGATATTCTGAAAAGTAATGTGGAGAAGCTCAGAAAGAGGTATCCGAGAGGATTTGAGGCTGAGAAAAGCGTAAACCGTCAGGGAAGTTCCATTCGTGGAATAATCGATATAGACGAGATGTACGGCAAGAAGTAATAATTACAATCTCCTTTATGGAGGTGATAGTCAATGGACAGACTGACAGAAATGATGCATAAAATTATATTTGCTCTGTTGACAGTAATTGCTGTGATGGTGATAGTATTTATGGTGGTGTCATACCGTAATGGATATTTTACCTATTCGGCAATGTATTGGGTGATGGGCGTTGGTATAATTGTATGTATGGATTTACTCGGTAAAGAAAGAGACCATGACGAGGAAGAATGAATTAAGGGCGTTCGTAGGTTTTACGGGCGCTCTTGATTTTTCCGTCATTTTTACAAGGTATATTATGGAGAAATCCAATACTAAATTTTAGGAGGAAATAATTATGTTTAGAAACTATTATTGGAACAAGGTAGAGGAACTGGAGAACATGGGCAGAAGATATCTGAAGAGAGCTACTCAGAGAGCTGAGGAAGGCTTTGACAGAGATTCTGAAATGTACAGACAGTCGGCTAAGGAATGTTTCGAGAAGGCAACTGAAATAAGAGTTAAGAAGCTTGGTTTAGTTGGTTAATCCGAGATGAAGGGTCTTACAAAGACTCTTCGTTTTTCCGTCATTTTTACAAGGTATATTATGGAATACGAATGATAAGAATAGGGGGCGGCGACAGAGATCCTATTTGAGAATTGTAAAGTTGAGGATGCATAATTTATGATGTTAGCTACTTAAAAAACGGAACATCTATACTTTACACTTATTGTTCAGGGCTACATATGGTCGGTTGACGTACTTAAACCGATATTTAAACATATGTATGTCAAGCAGGTGCTTGCGGCGTGGTTGAAGGAGTGACGTCCTTCACGGGACACAGTAGCAATTTAAAAAAGTAGTGGTACGGGGCAAGTAAACGTTGGCGGAAGGTAGCAGTTGGTGGTATAAACGGCCTGCGAATTGATAATAGCAGTCACTATTATTTTTTCCGTAATATATACAACCTATATTATGGAAAGGATGTGTTTTGCATGAAAAAAATTATAGCAACATTAGGAACAGTATTATTCATAGCAGGAGCAGTGCTTGTGATATTTGGATGTGTATGTCTGATTGAATCAGCCGTATTCGGAAAAATGGTAGACAACGCTGAATCTGATATGATGAGCAGTTTTTCTGAGATGTGGGAATTTGTTGATGCAGCATGAATTGATAACGAGAAGTCTTACAAAGGCTTTTCGTTTTTCCGTCATTTTTACAAGGTATATTATGGAGAAATCCAATTATTATATTATGGAGGTATTTATTATGTTTAGAGAAATCAGAACTCGTGAAAAAATAACTGACAGATACGTAACCGAAGAGGAAGCGAGAATAGAGCGCGAAAACAGAAGGGAAATGGAAAGGAGAGTTAAGGAAGCGAGAGAATGGTTATGGAGACAGGTTGATCCCGACGCAGCAAATAATGGATGAACTAAAGACGCGGAGTCCTTACGAGGGCTCTTCGTTTTTACAGTCTCTATTATGACAAATGGTTTTATCAAACTACTATAAGATAATGGCAGACTCTGCTGCTGAGGCAAAACTGGACGGTGTTAAGTTTAAAGAATTCACTGAAAGGATAATTGATATTTGACAAAACAAGAGGGTCTGTGTAGTGAGAATTACACGGACTCTTTTGTTTTGTTCATAATTTGTTCATATTTTATCTGTGGACACTTTTGAAAATAAAAATGGCCAATGGACGGATATTTTTGGCCAGAAAGGAAATTTTGTAACCAAATTATCACAAAACTATCACATTTGGCCATTTTTGTGGCCATTTGGCCACTTTGTGGACACTTTTGAAAATAAAAATGGCCACGAGAAAATGGCGTAACACCGCGGTTTGCGGGCTCTGTGGCCATTTGGCCACTTATTTTTCTATTTTATTTTTAAAATTAAGTTTTTATTATATATAATATAAGGAAAAAAGTGTCCTTTTGGCCAGTGACGGAAATTATGAACAAATTGTTAACAAGTTAGTCATTTTTACAAGGTGTATTATGGAGAAATCCAAATTATATTTTATGGAGGTATTTACTTATGGCAGGTATTAGAAGAAAGGATATTAGCGTAAGGAATAACAATGTAATCAGCAGAGATACATTCGAGGCTGCTTGCAAGATAGAAGAAAGAACTCGTAAAGTCGTTTTGGAGATGATGAGCAATTATGTATGCTGTATAAGAGATGATACAGAAATTGCTGGTCCTAAAGGCGACTGGACGAAGATCTGTATTCGCAATGCAAATGCGGTCAAATCAATGGTCGAGTATGCTGAGCAGCAGGGTTGGTCTTATGCGGAATACCAGAATGCAATAAGAGAGATCACTATGAAGTAATTTTATTGGAGAGTTTCTGTAGATATTCTACGGAGGCTCTTCGTTTTTTACGAAATCCGTCAGAAATACAAGGGCTTTTATGAGGAGAAAGGATAATAGCATCAACTTTGTTGAATGCGAGTGGGCTTCAGCCCAGCCAATCTCTTTTCACTTTTTCGGAAAGGAGCTTGATATTTCTGAAAGAGAACGATTTTCAAAGCGGGCTTATAAAAGAGCTCAGAGTACGTTTTCCGGGGAGCATAGTCACAAAGCTTGATTCCTCACACATTCAGGGAATACCCGACCTCCTGATACTATGCGGAAACAAATGGGCTACACTTGAATGCAAGCGCTCGGACAGCGCTGGAAAACGCCCCAATCAGGAATATTACGTCAGGAAGATGAACGACATGTCCTTTTCTCGTTTCATCAATCCCGACAACAAAGAGGAGGTATTGAATGAACTTCACAAAGCATTACTCCCTTGAGGGCAAGCACGCAGTTCTCGGAGCAAGCAGATACAACTGGATAGGCGACACCGAACAGGATGTTCTGGAGCGTGTAGGCAGAGGCTATCTGACAGAACTGGGAACGCAGATACACGACATTGCACGGAGAAGGATCAAGTATGGCTTCAAGCTCAAGAAGCACGACAGGGACTCGGTAATAGTCGATCTGCTTGACAGCGGAATACCGAGACTCACTTTTGACTATATTGACTTCGATTTCATGTATCAGAATCTTATGAATTATGTCAATGATGCGATAGGATTCAGAATGGTACCGGAAGTTGTTCTCGCTTACTCTGATATTTGCTTTGGTACTGCCGATGCTGTCAGATTTGACGAGAAAGACAATCTTCTGAGGATACACGATCTCAAAACCGGAAGCAGCACCGCTCATATGGAGCAGCTCCTTATTTATGCGGCTCTGTTCTGTCTGGAGTACAGGAAGAAGCCGGGAGAGATAAAATCTGAGCTTCGTATCTACCAGTCCAATGAGATAACCAGGTATGAAGCATCTGCGGATGATATTCTGCCTATTATGGATAAGATAGTATCGTTCGATAAAATAATCCGTGCAGGACAGGAGTGATATTTTATGAATCCGATAGCGGAAGAGATTCTCGGCTTTATCGGCATACATAAACGGGAAGATCATCTCGAACATTACGGAACAAAGAGGCATTCGGGAAGATATCCCTGGGGTTCCGGTGATAATCCGTACCAGCACAGCGGAGACTTTCTGTCAAGAGTTGAAGAACTCAAAAAGGACGGAAAGTCCGAAGCTGATATTGCTAACGAACTTGGTCTGTCTACAACAGAACTCAGAGCATACAAATCTATAGCTAAATCCGAGAGACAGCAGCTTATCTATGACAGAGGAAGAAGTCTCAGAGAAGACGGCAAGACTTTTCAGGAGATAGCTGACGAACTCGGACTGCCCGAAGCAACTCTCAGAAGAGTGCTCACCGATGAGTCTACGAGAGAGAACCGTACAAAGGCTATGAACACGGCTGATATTCTCAAAAAGACTCTTGAGGAGAAGAAAGCATATCTTGATGTCGGTGACGGTGTGGAGCGTGAACTCGGCGTATCCAAGGAGAAGCTCAAGGAAGCGCTCATAATGCTTGAATCGGAAGGTTATGAGGTGTATAACATAGGTCAGCGTCAGGTGACGAACACCGGACAGCAGACTATAAGGCGTGTTCTCTGTCCTCCGGGAACGGAATATAAAGATGCGTATAATAATCCTATCGAGCCGGTCAATAATTATATTTCCTATGACGGCGGAGAGACTTTCAGAAAAGGTTTTGAATATCCGTCGAGTCTCGACAGCAGCCGTCTTATGATACGCTACGGCGATCAGGGCGGTAAGGAAAGAGACGGTCTTGTTGAGCTTCGCAGAGGAGTTAAGGATCTCGATCTCGGTAACTCGAACTACGCTCAGGTCAGAATAATGGTTGACGGAACACACTATATCAAGGGAATGGCTGTCTATGCTGATGATCTGCCGCCCGGTGTGGATGTCAGATTCAATACCAATAAGGGCTCTGATAAATCTAAAATGGAAGTTCTTAAGAAAATAAAGGACGATCCGGAGAATCCGTTCGGCTCCCTTATTAAGGATGCAGAACACGGAGGACAGTATTATTACGATGACCCGAACGGCAAGTTTGTTGATCCCAAAACAGGGAAAAAGCAGTCTCTCGGTCTTATAAACAAAAGAGGAGACGAAGGCGACTGGGGCGAATGGGCTGATAACCTTCCGTCTCAGTTTCTTTCTAAACAGAACATAAAGCTCATCAATCAGCAGCTCGATCTCGCTTACAAAGACAGCGAGGATGAGTTCAAAGATATTATGACCATAAACAACCCCACGGTCAGAAAGCACTTCCTCGAAGAGTTTGCGAGCGACTGTGACGGCAAGGCTGAAAGTCTTAAAGCAGCAGCTCTGCCGAGACAGAAGTATCAGGTTATTCTTCCGTCCCCCGATGTCAAGGACAACGAGGTCTATGCTCCGAACTACGAACACGGAGAAACTGTCGCTCTTATACGTTATCCTCACGGGGGAACGTTTGAGATACCTATCGTCAAGGTTAATAACAAAATAGAATCCGTAAAGAGTATGGTTCCTATGAATTCTGCCGATGCTGTAGTAATCAACAGTAAGACTGCACAGCGTCTGTCGGGAGCAGACTTTGACGGCGATACGGTTATGGTTATTCCCTGCAATTCTTCAAGAAGCAATATTAAGATCACGTCGAAACCTCCGCTTGAAGGTCTTGAAGATTTTGACATGGATGAGTCTTATCCGCCCAATCCTAAAGTAAAAGCTTGGCCTAAGGGCGGTCAGAGAGAGCAGAAAGAGATGGGTATGATCTCTAATCTCATAACCGATATGACTTTACAAGGTGCCACGGATCAAGAACTGACAAGAGCCGTCAAACACTCTATGGTGGTCATAGATGTGGCAAAACACGAGTATGACTATAAGAAGAGTTATAAGGAGAACGGCATTGCCGAGCTTAAAGAAAAGTATCAGGGACATACATTGGAGTCGGGCAGACACAGCACAGCCGCCAATACTCTTATTTCAAAAGCGAGCGGAGAATATTCTGTTGAGAAGCGTAAGGGAGCGCCCAAGGTAAATGTTCCCGAGAAGCCTTGGTATGATCCTTCCCGCCCACTCGGAGCAGAGATCTATGCAGTAGCCAAGAAGAACACGAAGGGTTCCGATTGGTACGATCCGTCCAAGCCCGAAGGTTCTACTATCTATGTGAAGAATCACGAAACATATGTAGATAAGAAGGGCAAGACTGTTACAAGAACGCAGAAGTCCACTTGGATGAAAGAAACCGATGATGCGCGCAAGCTCTCAAGCGGAACTATTCAGGAAGAGGCTTATGCAAGCTATGCAAACAAGCAGAAGTCGCTTGCCAATCGTGCAAGAGTTGAGGCTATTCGTACAAAGGGCGAGAAGAGAGACCCTGAAGCGACTAAGAAGTACGCCGCCGAGGTCAAACGTCTTAATGCTGAAGTTGATACAGCGATGCGAAATGCTCCTCGTGAACGTCAGGCAAATTACATAGCTGATGTAAATCTCAAAGCCAAGAAACAATCAAATCCCGATATGACTAAGCAGGAAGAGAAGAAGCAGGCTCAGATAGAGCTGAACCGTGCCCGGGAGCAGGTAGGGGCTAAGAGGTATAAAATCACACTTACAGATCGTGATTGGGAAGCTATACAGGCAGGAGCAATCAGTGAAGCTACCCTTCAGAAGGTGATGAGGTATGCCGATGCCGATGATCTGCGTAAGCGAGCCACACCAAGGAGCGAAAAAGGACTTAGCGAAGCTAAGATTGCTAAAGCTAAACAAATGGCTGCAATGGGTTATTCAAATGCTCAAATAGGAAAAGCGATTGGCGTTTCTGCAACAACTGCAAATCGATACATAAACGAATAAAAGCAACTGTTTTTGTACATTCAAATGAAAAAGAACTTGTTTTTGTCGTTTGATACGAACTAATTTGCATTTGTTTGAGCTCATTTCAAAAGCTTTTTGCATTGACAAAACAATTTTTCATTTGAAAAACAACTTTTTAAAAGGAAGTGAAAACAAATGTCAAAAATAGTTGCTCTTACCACTAAGGATAACCCGTGGAACCCATTAGAAGACTTTGAAAAGTGGTTTTCCTGGGACATAACAGCGGGTTATAACACCTGTGGGTATCTCACTCGTGTGGCGAGAACCGCAGATTCGTTCACAGATGAGGAAAACGATGAAGAGATCGAGCGTGCTATAGATGAAATCATAGCTGTCGATCCGTTTGACATTTATCGCAAGGTAACAGCAGAGTCATCAGAAGTTGCTTAAGCCTCATCTTATTAACAATATGACAGTTTCTATTAA
>RHMF01000224.1_pt1 | contig 23634 bp, 20 predicted proteins | sample 5365151 | NCBI WGS metagenome assembly RHMF01 (sample SAMN10266501, study PRJNA497801) | feces metagenome | isolation source: feces | host: Bos taurus | place: China: Prairie of Fairy Mountain | collected 2017-08-14 | reverse complement strand
AGCATCACCAACAAGAAGGCCACCATCCCGCTCGCGGTCGCCCCGGCATCCGGCTCCACCGGAAACACCGGCGTAGTCACTGCATCGGACAAGGCAAATATTGACAATGCCGTCCAGTGCAAGGTGAACCCCGAAGAAACGGGAACCCCGACACTGCTCCCGCAGCAGATGTTCGTCGTCGAGAGCGACTCGCAAATCATTGACATCGTCCAGAACCACAGTTCAGACATCGGCGGAAAGGGGACGCTGTTCTTCCGCATAACGGGAGTCTAGCATGGGAACAAAAACTCACTGGGGCAAGATAGCCTGCCATTTCCCGAGCAGGGGGAACCCAAATGCCGACACCTACGGCATCAAGTTCCTCAAAAAGAACGGGGGGTCCAATGACCTCGTGGACATTGACCGTGTCTACATGATCCCGCCGGGCGTGACTGTGCAGAGCACATCCGACCTGGAAAAATACATCGTGTGGACTACCGACATCTCGCTTGAGGAAACCAACGACGCAGTCACGATTGAATACGTCCCGGTAGAGGACATCAACCTCAGCAACCTGGCGATATTCACCGAAACGTCGGAATCATCTACCTCGGTAAACGTGGCCATCTTCCACGAGAGCGGCCTCGTTGTCGCAAAAGTTAGCGGCGACACGATTTCAAGCGAGACCATGTTCGGCAAGAATGGCTACCGCCGGCTTGCCGCTGTGTCCGGCGTGACCCTCAAAAAAGGCTACAAGTATTACATCCAGTACACCAATAGCAATGCCTCATTCAAACCGGAAGCCATTAGTGGATGGCACGGCAACTACCTAAAATGGACGCATGGCCAGGCCCAGAGCAAGAGCATCGCCGACATCAACAATACGGCCGGCTATTATGGGGAAACCGATAGCATCGACACGTTCATTGCGACTACCGCCGGTGTTTTCCGCCGTTGGACGGGGAGCTTCAACAGCCTCTCATCGGGAACAATCTACATAAGAAATTCTGCCGCCACCGGACCATACATCGGCCCGGTCGGAACGGCCGGCACCAGTCTCCCCATTGCGGCAAAGGACACAATTCTAAGCACAGCCGCAAACTATGTATTCCGCTACACCGGATGGAACTACAACGAAGGCGGCCAAAACGTCCTTGAAGACAACCACATCTACACCCGCAAGGCATCGCTCGATCCGTTGCAGTATGCTGGCATGAAGTCAACGGCCAAGGGCCTTCTCAATGACCTCGCACTGTACGAATACGCAATCTACACCGGCAGCAACGTCAGCTCTTACCTGACGCAAAACAGGATTTACCGGAAGATTGCCAGCGTAGATGTCCCGGAAGAAATCAACTTCGGCGATTACAGCAATTACATGGAAGCGCTGATTGCCCTTATCAACAAGAGCTACGTAGCGGATGGCACAAACAAGGCCGTCGGCGCAACTGGTTCTTTCTACTATGCCGACCATACCGGCGATGTATTTACGCTCAAATCGGGATATACCGTAGATTTCGGCCCAAACGATGCGGGTTATGGCACTTCCTACACCGGATGGACAGCTAACTGTATCTATTACCTGAATGAAAACGGGCAATACCCAGACGGCCACCACAACCCCGGCATTTATGCCTATACCGGTTCCGCATTCACCCTAGTTGGCGACACTAGCAGTGGCCAGCAAACCGTCCCCGACTTCTTCGACATCGTCTCGCTCTTTTCGGCAGTCACCGAAGTGCCGCTGGAGGATGCCGTCAACCACATCGGAACGGCAGCGAGCCTCGCATCCGCCGCATACGACAATACCTACCAATCCGACGGGGTCAGGTCGGCAACGCTATACACTGACCAGAAGTTTTACCTTGAACTAAACGGTATGGAGGTTTAACCGTGAAACAGTTCTACGCGCTTGACAAAGCCACCCGCGAAATTGCATACCAGTCCGCCAGCCTCTTCATGCTCAAGGACGCAATCAAGTATGACAACCGCGACGAGGCCGACTTCATTTTCACAGAGGACACCGACATGAAATACCTTTCCCGTGTTGTGTATGTTGACGACCAGTGCATATACAACAACAAAGATTTCTGGACGAACTCCGCGGCGGACATCATCGAAAACTACGACGAGCACACAGTCCTTGACTTCTTGGGCAAGCCTGTCGACAAGGTCCGCTTCGAGGTTGAATACAATTCCAACGCATCCCGCATCGCAGCAATCGACGGCGTGGCGGGCGAGGTTGACTACAATATAGAAGTGGCGAATGAGATGATAGCCATCTTCAAGGAAGAGTGCATCCTCACGAAATTCATTGGCATCACCCCGCTGGAAATCGCCGAGAAGTTAGCGCCGACCTACACACTGGTGCTTACCGGTTCATTCCGCGAAGCGAAGGTCGTTTTCCAGGCGCTCGACACCGACCCGTTCCTTACGGAAGAACGCAAGCAGAAGTACATCGACATGCTTGATGCCGCTGACTCAATCGAGTATGCGAGCGGCGACGAGCTCATCTTCACGACAGAACCGACAGAAGAGCCGGAAATCCCGGAAGAACTGGTTGAATATGTCCGCACGTTCCTCATGGACCAGTCACAAAACATGACGAAGGAGCACACCTTCTACTACGCCGCAATCATGCGTGACCCGGAAAAGACGACCGACAGCGACAAGCCGTGGCTTTCCGAGGGCGACCGCCTCATCTATGTGATCAGGCACGCCGAACGCGACAGCGACGGTAGCTCCACCACCGACATCAACAGCACCGGCATCGCCCACGCGAAGTCGATAGGCACGCAGCTTGCCTACGGCAACGCACCGTCATCCTCATACGCCACCTGCACGATCCCGTTCGAGACCAACGACGCGCACTACTTCGCGACCGAGCTCATCCGCACACAGCATACCGCACAGTGCATCGCGGAAGGGCGCGGCGACACCGACAGCTCGGCATCCGACTACTCGGGCATCACAATCGACCAGGAGCTCCTGGAAGGCTACCGGTACCTGAAATCCAGACCGGCATCCGGCACCACCGAGCTTTTGAAGAAATACGCCAACCAGCCGGAGAACCTCACCCAGGACGAACTCACGACCTACTTCGGGGTTTCCAGCGCGGACGAAGCCCGCAGCCAGATTGTCTCCGACACGCAGCAGTTCATCAACGAGATCATCAACGCGGCGGACAAGTTCGGCAAACGGCTTAACTTCTTCATCACGAGCGACTACTACATCGGCTGCATGCAGGCCGGTGTAACCGGTCTCCAGTACAACCAGACGGGCAACAGCCCGTGGGTCAACTGGTGCTCCGGCGTTGCAATCGTGGTGCACCCGGACAACACTTACGACGCTTTCGCGGTGAAGTGCTCCAAGAAGTAATACCACCAAGTCACTATTTCGATACCCGACTGGGTCTATAAACTAGGGGCTGAATACACCCCTAGTTTTTTCGTTTATGGAAGAGATAGACAAGCTCGTAGAAGCAGCCCGCAGTGACTGCGACGACAATGTCCTCGTAGATGCGTTCGGCAAGGCCGCATACGCCATCTTCGGCGAACCGCTCATAGAAACGGTTGTATATCGCGAAGGCCACAAGAACTCGAAGGGTGAGGATGCCCCGTGGGTCATCGAATCCCACGAGACGGGCGAAATCCTGAGCAGCCATCCGAGCAAGGAGGCTGCCGACGAGCATCTCGTTCAGATGCGCAAGTTTAAACACATGAAAGGATAATCAATGGGACGTCAACTCGTCATCTCCGTCGCCGGTGGCGGTGCGCTAGGCATCGGCCCCCTGGCCTTCCTCTGCAAGATAGAACAACTCGTCGGAAAGAAAATCCCCGACATCGCGCAGGCATACGCCGGCACGTCAACCGGCGCAATCATCGCTGCCGGGTTCGCGGAAGGCTATTCCGCACATGACCTGTACGACCTCTACCGCAACAACCTGAAAAAGATTTTCACGAAGTATGGAGTATTGCAGCGTCTTAAACCGAAGTGCCCGACCTACAACAACTCCAACCTCAAGAAGCTCTTGCAGGAGAAGTTCGCGGGCAAAATCGGGACCTGGAAGAAGCCGGTCTATATCCCGTCCACCTGCATGAACGGTTCGTCCGTTGAAAAGGTGTGGGATCTTGGTGACAAAGATGTTGATAAGTGGTTCGCAGTGTTGACAAGCACCGCAGCCCCGACCTACTTCGACTGCGTCTACGACAGCGACAAGAACTGCTACATCGACGGCGGCATGTGGAAGAACTCCCCGGTCGATGTCCTCAACGCGGGCCTCCTGAAATCCGGCTGGTCCAACTTCAAGGTCCTCGACCTCGAAACCGGCATGGACACCCCGAACACCGACAGCGGCAACAAGACCCTCGTCGGCTGGGCGGAATACATCTTCTCCGACTGGGTGGCCCGTTCCAGCAAGTCCGGGGAATACGAAGTCAAGTCCATCATCGGCGAAAACAACGTGCTCACCGTGCGCCCGTATGTCCAGAAGAAACCGAAGATGGACGACATCTCCAGCAAGAACCTGGACAACGTCACCCAGATTTGGGAATCATACTTCTATTCCAAGAAGGACGCGATTGCCAAATGGCTGAACCGCTAGACATCGTAGTCTCGCTGACGACCTGGTCCGGGCGGATCAACTGCCCGGAACTCCCCCGCGTCCTCGCACGATGGCTCACGCAGAAGACCCCGTTCAGGTACAAGGTCGTCCTGGTTCTGTCCACCGACGAGTTCGGTAAGGGGTACCGCCTCCCGGAAACCATCGAGGTCATGACGCGGAACTCCCCGAAGTTCGAGATACTCTGGACCAAGGAGAACACACGCGCCCTGAAAAAGCTCGACCCGACGATGAAAAAATACCCGGACATCCCGGTCATCACTACGGACGACGATGTCGTGGTTTCCCCGTTCACGGTGGACTACCTCACGCGGCTGCACAGGTCATGCCCGAAGACAATCCTCGGCCACTGGCTGCAGTCCACCGCCGGCGTGAAGCTGGTCGCGGGCCTGCGGCTATTCCCGCCGCACTCCCTCGCGGACTGGCCCACGGAATGGTTCTCCCATTACTTCAAGATGCTCCACGACGACGAGTGGAACGGTCTCCGCGCAATGGCAAAGGGGACCCCGCTTGCCAGGATCCCCAAGAACGTAATCGAGAACATTGACTACGGCGACGAGAAGATTGCTTTCAGGAACGAATACAGCCGGTTCCGCTACGGCGCCGCGCTGAAAGAGTTCATGCGGGAGCACCCTGAGCTCGGACTGCGCCTCCCCGTCTGAGAAGGTTCATCCGCTCCCTGGTCTCACCGCTTACGGTAATCACCTTATACGGCTTGCCCGCGCCCTTCACGCGGGCAATATTATTCTTGGTGCCTATGCTGACACCGTCCCACAGCATGAGGGCGCAGTCGCAGTCACGGCACATGGCAGCATCCTTTACCGCATAGAAAGCCTCGCCATGCAGGCCGATGGTCTCCCCGTTGCACGAGATGATACAGCAACCCGGGACATAGTCACACCGGGGTGTCGAGTTGCTCGTGTAGATGGTAACATTCTTGTATTCCCTGCGGGCAAGATACCGCTGGACGGCGGAGTCGACACCATAGCAGTCACCGACAAGGATCTCGGCACCCTTCCCGATGAACTGGTCGATAACGTTCTCGACCTCCGGGGTCAGGACCTTAATGGATGCCGAACCGGAAATAAACAGCTTCATGCCGCGCCTCCATGCAGCCCGCATAACAATGGCCTCATGCAGCGAGCAGTACACAAGGACGGCAATCCACAGGACAAAACAAATGCCCATCAGTGCAAAGACCACCGCGGCCAATGAACCGAGAACAGTAATCATGTCGTCAACGAGTGCCATGATCCAAATATACATTATTTTCTCACGTTGGCTTCCATCACGGTGAACGCGATGAAGTAAAGTACGGCAAGAACGGCATAAAGCGCGGTCCCGGACAGGTTATTCGCGAGCAGCGGTCCGAAAATTCCGCCCACGCTCCACCCGGTAAGGGTCATGGAATGGACACGCGATGCGTTCTCGATGCCGAAGCGCTTCGCGAGCAGGCTCGGAAGGCCGGAGAAATTGCCGCCGTATGCGGCCTCCACCATGAGTATGCCGAGCACGGTCAGCGGGACGCTCCCGGTGATGCAGAACAGTGAACCGAGAATGCCGAAACTGCAAATGAAATGATACGACGCCTTGCGGCCTATGCGGTCGGAAAGTGCGGAGAACCCCAGCCTACCGCCGGAGTTGGCCAATGCGGTGACTGACAGGACGGCGCCTATCGCGGCGATGCCGAGCCCGGAAAACAGACCCTTCTCCTGCGAGATAATCGCCAAGCCACAGCTGATGTTGGTCATGAACATGAACCAGATGGCCCACCATTCCCTCGACCGCAGCAAATATGAATAACGGAAGCAGTCAAGGTTCTTCGGGATTTCCACCGACGGGTATTTCCTGATAAACAGGCTGGACAGCACCATCACCACGGCATATACCGCACCAAGCGCATAGAACACGCCATACAGCGGCAGCGTGGCAAGCAGCCACTCAATGACCGGGGATGCAATGAACTTGGCCAGGCCGAAGCCGGTAATTGCCAGCCCGGACGCGAGCCCCTTGTGGTCGGCAAAAAACTTCATCAGGCTCTTTACCGGGGTGACATAGCCTATGCCCGTCCCGGCGCCTATGAACATGGTCGCGATGTAGAAAGCCGCCACGGACTCGATCAGGACAGACGTCCCGAGCATCAGGAAGCCCGTGATGAAGATTATCGTGGACAGCCACGCACCGAAGCGCGGGTTCTTCTCGATGGCCGATCCGAAAATTGCGGCGCACATGCCGAGGAAGAAGATGATGAGGGTAAACCCGACGCTCACCGCACCCTTCGACAAGTCGAAAGTCTTCATTAGCTCGGGGGCGAACTGGCTCCAGCAGTAAACGGAGCCAATGCAGGTCGTCAGCGCCACTCCCGGGACGGCGCAGTTAAGCCAGCGGTTCGGCATATTTTCCTGGATCATTTCAACCCCGCAATCGGCTTCTCGTTTTCGAGGCCGAACGAATTGTTCACGCGCTCGGTAGCCTGGGCAATCTGTTCAAGCCAGCCACCCTTGTTACCGCCGACCTTCTCGGTAGTGAAGGCATCGACACGGTTGTCAACGAACGCAGCCGCGCGGCGAGGAATCTTCTCCCATTCCTTCGCAGCCTTCGGGTTCTTCTCGACCACGCCCTGGACCGCCTGGCGGAGCTTCATGTAGCGTGCCGGAAGGGTGCTGCTGAAGAACTTGCCAATGGCCATCATCACGTTGCCGTCCATCGCCGGGATTACCTTCTCGTTCTTGGACGACTTCATCGCCTCCTTGAACTCATTGACCGTCCGGGTCACATAGTTCTCGTTGGCGAACCCGCTTGCGATGTCGTGAGAATTGATCTGTTTCCTGACGTTGGAATCGCTGCTGAACGGGGAACCGCTGAACAGGCGCTCGACATGCTTGACGGCCTCGTCGCGGGTGCGGACCCACTGGCCGAAATACCATGCCTCGAACCCGCGCATGATTGCTGCCGGAGTGACCGACTTCATGCCGTTGTTCTGTTCCTTCTTCGCATCGCCGGCAGTAAGGTACTGGGTGATAATCGCACCGAGCTCCACATCATTGTGGTTATACTGCTCCGGCGTAACACGGTTCATTGCAGGCGGGACCTTGCCCATCACGGCGCGGCAGGCGTCCACGTCGACACCGGAAATGCTGTCAACCGAGCCGGAAATTTCCGACGGGTTCGCATCGGCCATCACGGTCATGTATTCCCGGATAGCGTCATCGGTGTAGATATCATCGCCGACCTGCGTATCGGCCTTGCGTGCCTGATGGCAGTCCTGGCCGAGCATGCGGTTCTTGTCCTGGTTATCGGAAAGGAGGAACTTCCAGAGCTGCTTCGCCCAGTCGTTCTCGTCTCCGTTCTCACCCTGCCCGCCAGTCTTGCCGGCACCGTTCCCGGCGCCCGTCAGGTGGGCAGTCACATACTTGCCGACAGTTGCATCATCCCCGGACATCTCGTCGGAAGAGAGCTCATTGACCGCAGCCACGACTTTCTGGAGATGGGCGAGAATAGCCTTCTTATCGTCATCCGTGACAGTTGCCGGATCGACAGCAACGCCGTTCTTCTGGGCAGTTTCCTGGATGAAGCGGTCGATGTCGCGCTCGCCATAGAAGTCAGGCTGCATTTCCTGTGCGCCATCGTTCCGGCCATTCTTGGCATCCGCACCGAGACCACTATTCTTGGTCGCATCATCGGAGGTAAGATACGCCCACACGCGGTCGGGCAGGGACGCAGGCTGTTGCTGCTGCTTCTGCGGGGCCGGCTTCGGGCGCTTGCCGGAGATAAAGTCCCCGATGGCCTTCTTGAACTTCACGTTCAGGTTCCCCTTCGCGGAATCTCCGCGGATGACGCTGACGATGGCCGACTGCAAGGAGGAATCTTTGTCCTGCTCCATGAGCTCGTTAATGCTTGCAGAAAGGATGGATGCCATCAGCTTGCGCGGGCCGATAAATACCTCGCCGTCCTTGACTTCAAGGGCCTTCGAGTTCGTCGGCGAGCCTTTCTCGTGCTCGTTGTCCGCATGGATGGTAACTCCGCCGACATCGACCGTCACGTCGAGCTTGCCGGACCTGCGTTTCGCGGCCAGGTAGCCCCAGCCGCCATCGGAATTTACAAAGTCGGCGAGCCAGTCGCACACCGCCTGGGACATCGTCCCGGCGTCCGGGGCCGGATCTGCCGGGGTTCCAGCGTCGGCCTCCGTGAAGACAGGCCTTTCCCCCGCTTCGAGCAGGATGCTGTCCATTTCGAGCAGCGCACTGCCCATGTCATAATCATAACCGTTATAGGCGCCCATCACAAATCCTTCCTCATCAGATTTAGCAAAATGGTATCAGCGCGTTTTCGTGGCAGAACTTCCTGTCGCGCTGGACATACAGGCCAAGTTCCTTGAGCTTGCCGACAAGTCCCCTGAACGGAACCTGCACCGGCGACGATCCGTCCACGGAGACCATGGCGGTTTCCTGTTTCGGATCGTATTCAATCGTGGCGCGGAGCTTCCCGTCCCGTTCGTACTTGGAACGGGTGAAGTCGCCCGGGCACCATCCCTGGAGGATGCCCTCGATTGTCTTGAATTTCCATAAAGCGAAACGGTCAGGCGACATGGCTAGTCCTCCAACGCCACCCGCAGCTTGGCAAGACGCGCATCGGCGGCACGTTTCTTGGCCTTGACGATATTACGCAGCTTTTCCTTCTTGGCGCTTTCGGAACCCTTGACCTGGGCCTTCACGGCCTTGCGGACTTCCTTGTTGTACTCGCGCTTGGCATCGGACACGTTACCCTCGCGGATGAACTTCTCGATGTTCGGGATGACCCTGCCGACCTTGATTTCTTCGTCGTTCATGACGTTCATCGCGTTTTCACGGGCGGTCTGGCCTTCGTTGGCATACTTCACGGACGCGTCAATGTCGTCCCAGATGCCATAGAGGTCCTGGAACTTATCCTTGATATAGGCAAGCAGCGCCTTAGCCGACATCGGCGACTGGTTCACCGGCCCTTCCGGCATGTAGCGGTCAGCATGCCAGTCCTTGCCCTCGACGAACACGGGGACAATTTTCAGTCGCCCGTCGGCGCACACGCGGACCAGCGTCTTGTGCTTCGTGTTTGCCGACCAGTTAATCGACCTGCTGTCGGTAACGCCATTATTGTCAAACTGCAGGGTAACCGTTTCCGGGCACTGGAACACGATGCCCCAGTACATGTTGCTTTCCTTGGATGTGTCGAGCTCGGCCAGCCTGTGGGAAAAGATATACCCGTTTCGACGGCCACCGACTTCTTCCGGCTTCGAGTTGGTATCGGAACGGAAGAAACTGTTCAGGTTCGGGCGCCCGTGATAGTATTGCGTCTCCGCAATCTCGCGAGCCCTCACCTCGGACTGCATCAGCTCCACGTACCAGGTGTCGTCCGGGTCCATTACAGGGTTCTTCGTGTGGTAGAAGATGTTGAGCGTCCCGTCAATGAACGAAAGCCACGCCTTGTCCGTAGTGTTCTGGAAATCGTAGCCGTTGAACCACTCCTCGTAACGCTTCTGCGCCTCGGTAGGAAGGTCCACCACGCGGACCATGCGAGCAAACTGGCTAGGCTGATAGCCATAGTCCTTGCACTTGTAACCAATCCAGAAGTCAAGGATGATGTCCTTGTGCTCCTTCCAGTTGATCCCACCTTGCAGGTAGTTGAACAGTCGTTTGCCGGCAACCTTCTTTGATTTCATCTAGCAGTACCACCCAGTCGAAAAATACAAATTTAAACTTCGGAACCCATATCTACTCCGATGTCGATGCGGACGCGGATGCTGCGCCACCGGAATCCCCGCCAACGTAAGTGCTCACGGGAACGTTATACCCGTCGCGGCCCGAGAACGGCCCGACCTTGTTCGGATATACCTGGCTCGCGTTCGCCAATTCCATAGGCTTCTTGATGTGCGACTGTGCGCGTTCCATCATCTTCCTGATCGGAATCGACGTCAGGTGCGTAGGCTTCTTGAACTTCGGGTGTTCCCAGTTCTTCGGGTCAATCTGCCCGCTCTGGTCCTTCATCGACGGCGCGGGCTGGTTGGGGTTGGTATATGCCTTTCCCGTACAGTCGTTCCCGTCAACCGCACCAGACGGGGTGAGGATGTTGAGCATGTCGGAATACCCCCAGACCATCGCGTTCGCACGCATGGAGTCCGGGACCCTCAACGGGGGAGGGGCGCAGTTTTCAAGATACGTCTGGTATCTCCGGCAAACGTTGTCGTAGCATTCCTCGCCGAGCTTGCCGCGCACCGTTTCGAGGAATGTCTCGAAACTCGACGGCATGACTAGGCCTGCTGTTGCTGTTCGTTCTTCTCGGTAGTCACCGAGTTGGTGATGTCGGCAGCCGCCTTGGCAGCATCGGCGACAGCCTTGTCGGCATCGGCGAGCTTTGCCTCGTTTTCCGCACGTTCGGAAAGCTCCGTCGACTTGTCAACGGCTTCCTTCGCATCGGCAGCGGCATCCTGCGTTTCGCCAAGGTTGGTCACGGCGGAGGCGATTTCCTTTGCCTTGTCGCCAGTCACGTCGCCCATTTCGGTCGGGAGCGACGTAGTCTCGGTTCCCTCGACACCAACGCCCTCGAAAATAGCCCTGGTAGCTTTCTCGAAAGCCTCGGCAAGGATATTGTCGCCGGTAATGTCGGCCTTGGTTGCGTTAATCATTTGGTCCAATTCGTTCATTTCGGGTGTCTCCGTAATTACCCATAGTTTATAGCCGGAGCGCCGCTATAAACTATGTCAAAAGCACTTGGCAAGACAATGAAAGAACTCGAACCGCTCTTCAAGGACATCCGGCAGGATTGCTCCGACGTCCCCCTCGCAGAAGCGACAATCAAGGCGGCATTGGCAATCTTCGAAGCCGAAGGTGACGGCAGCGTCCCGGCAGATGACACGGCAACAGATGTCCCGGCAGATGACACCGCAGTTCCGGCAACGGAAACCGATGTCCCCGCGACTGAACCCGCAGCGGACGACACAAATGCAGTCGATACAGGCCTACCGGCCGACGATGCCGGCCTCGGTGGCATAGACGGCGGGGCAGATCTTGGCGGTAGCGACCTTTCCGCGGACGGCGCAGTTGCTCCAGACGATACCGCAGCGCAAGCCACGGTTGACGCACCGCCCCCGACCGGAGACGAAACGCCGGGCGCAGTGAACCAGACACAGGTTCCGGCAATGCCCACGGAAGAAATCGTCACCAAGTTCGTGCAGTCCGGCGCAGTCCGCGAAGCACAGGACGAGATGGTCCAGACAAGGGACACCGACAATTTCGAGTTTGCCAAGAAAATCGCCGCGCGTCTCGCCAAATTCTGCAGGGACAACCAGATCACCACGCTCGGAGTAAAGGAAGGCGCACGGATTGCGCAGGCCCTCGCCAAGAAATACGGGGAAAAGAAGTAACCGCATGGATAACATAAAGGGGATAATCGCGCTGACTTCGTGGAAAGCCCGCATCAAGGGAGTGGGCCTCACGATTTTCAGCATACTGAAACACTGCAAGGGCTTCAAGGTAGTCCTCACCCTTTCCGACGAGGAGTTCCCGCGGAAAGAAGCCGAACTACCGGCTGACCTGCAAGCGCTCGCAAAGACCGGTGTCGTCCAGATACTCTGGGTCCACAAGAACTACAAGCCCTACAAGAAAATCATCTTCGCAATGAAGGCATACCCGGACCTTCCAATCATAAGCGCGGATGACGACTGCCTATACAAGTATGACTACGCGGGAGAACTCTACAACAAGTGGAAGCAAAACCCCGGCTGCATCATCGCACAGACCGTAGGCGACGGGATCCCCTGGGGATATGCAACCCTGCATCCGCCCGGAGCATACAACCCCTACGTATTCGCGGCAATCGCGGACTACTGCCTATCGCGCCAGTCATACCACGACGACCTGCTCTACCACCTGTATGCGAAGCGGAAGGGCATCAGGATTCTCTCGATGTTCCATGAAGTCCCGCACGTCGTCCAGTTCCACAATGGCGCATGTGGCCTCGTCAACGAGAGACTGAAACACCACAACGACTGGCGGGTAATGAACGAGGCGTTCGCGAAATTCTTCGGCTAGTCCTCGAACCACTCACTGCGTTCACACTTGCTTGGCGACCATCCTATCGGGTGGTTGCCTTTTACGTTGCAGTGGCGGCAGAACGGATGCGGCAGCCGGGAAAGAACAAGGACCTCGTCGGGGTGTTCAACCTCGCGCAAGTCTATCCGGTCATAGCAGGTCGCCTGCAAGTTCAACCCGAACGCGGCATTGGGATATTGAAGATATGAGACCGGACTGCACAGGTACAGGTAGTTTCCGATTAGGGTGGGGCATTTGGCCATGTAGCAGCCAGACTTTCCGGTGGCCGGGTATTTCGGGTCGGCGCTCTTCAAGTAAGAAGTAAACTCCGGCGGATTGGTCCCAAACTGAACAAAGGGGAAGTGATGGGTCTCGCTGTCCTTGCGGGCAATCTCGATTACACGCCGGTTGACCTCACCGTAACAGCTATACCCGAGAGCCGTGCCCGTCTGGGGCAGCAGATCCCTGAACACCCCTCGCCACCTGCCATACAGCAGCATGTTGGAGACCACATACCGTTCACTGTCCGGGAAGATTTCCCGGGTGTCCCGGATAATTGCCTCCAGGTCACGGTGCAACAGCGGCTCCCCGCCAATGAGGAATACCGTAAACACGATGTCCCCGCATGCCCGTTTCAGCAGTTCCATCGAGGCAGCAATGTCCTCGCGGTCAAGAAACGGGGCGGAAGCCGCTATGGGGGCGAAATGCGAACATGACTTGCAGGCAAGGTTGCACCGGTCGGTTATCGGGACGTCAACCTTGATACATGGCCACGTCTCAATCTGCGCAGGGACTGTCGGAACCTTGCCGACGGACCGCCAAAGCGCACCGCGTATTTCGGAAACCAATCTGGCCGCGCCAGGAAAGTTCTCCTCCAACGCATCCAGCAATCCATAAAGAACCCCGGCAGTTTCCGGGGCATTGACTAGGCGAACATATCCTTCCGCATCGAAACGCATTATTCCTCTATACATTTAAGCCGCAAGGTGATACCGCCGGACGAGTTAATCTCGAACGTGAGTTTCTTGCCGTTACTAAGCTCAAATATAGCTTTTAAATACGTCTTTGAGGTATTGCTCGCAACCGTGGCAGGATAATTGTACCAGTAATAGAACGTAGTGTTGTCACCAACCGGGATGTCAAACGCAGTAGTAATAGTTTTCGTATTGTCGCGTTCCCAAGTGTCGCCACCGTACTGCGATTTCGCCTTCGCGACCATAGTCAGTTTGTTTACCGTTATGGCGCTACCAGTCGCGGACCGCAAACGAATCATGGGTCCGTTATACTCGCACTTGGCCCTGATATTCAATCCACCCACATTACTAAACAGTTCATCTTCGCGTTCGCTGGGCTGCATGGAAATAGATGCAGTCTGGACATTATCCATGTAGCCGTCGTTGTCATAAATCCAGCCGTTACCCTTTGTGCCATAGAACAAGAACGCATAATCGAGATCAACATGGAGCGTGGCCCCGGGTGCGGCAGACTTATAGGTAAACCCGGAAAGGTCAAGCCCCACAGTAGGCGCAGTCGTACAAATATACGATGTCTGCGAATCGCTCTGCATGTCAAAACGCATGTATGCAAGCATCTTGCCATCGGACGGGCACGTTGACGGGAACGCATCCTTGTCGGTGAAACGAGTGCATCTAAACCAATCGCTATTGTTCGGATCGCTCAAAAATTTATGCCATGACGTACTAGAGCTCTCTTGCTGGCTACCCGTGTCCCAGACATAAAGCGGCCAGGTTCCGGTGCCATTCATCATCCCCATGGTGCCATGGTTAATATCGGTATAGAACTTGACCGGGTTGCTGTAATTCGGCGTGTAGCCAGTCGGAAGGTTTCGTATATCCGTATGGAACAAGTAATGTGCGGAAACATATCTAGTCACATTGGATATACCGTCAAGCCCCCAGAACTTAAACGTCACGGCCTTTGAAACATCGGCATGCCCAGTCATTGCCGACGGGGAACCGCCATACGCAATCGACGGGACCACCGAATCACCATTCCCGGTAAACCCCCTTGCGGTATAATCGCTTATTCCGGCAAGTGAAACGACAACATCTGCATACGGGGACGGAAACCCCTGCCCACCCGCAGGAAAAGGATATTTCAGCATCCACATCATCTGCGAACTGGCGCTCACAATGAGATTATTGGACGAATCGCGCTGAAACTCAATCCATGAACGATTTTCCTGCGAAGCCGTTGAGTTCTTGTATATAACACCCGCGGCGCCAAAATTATCAGTTTGGGGCCGGTTAAATGCTATATACTGTTTCAGCATCGGCTCGCCCAGTATGCCCAGATAAGGGAATGAGAGGTGAGCGTCAGATTGCCCAGTATGATTGGTCAATACAGTCCGAAGCCGGTCATTGACTACCGGGGCAAATGGACGTTCTTCGTCATAAACTATACCGCTCACAGGTCACCTCATTACAGGAAGTAAATCGTGTTTCGCTCATTGCCGTAAGTGCCCGAGATGTCGATTGGGTACAAGGTCATCTCACGCGCGTTCATCGTTTGCGTGCCTCGAATTGATGAACAGTTCACCAAACCCAGCCTTGCCATGTTGCCCACCGTAGACACGCCGGCAAATGTAGCGCCCCACCCATTATTAGGATCGTAAAAATAATCTTGCAAATAGCACCTAGACGACACTCCGGTCGGGGAGGTGTAAATCATTCGACCATTACTAAGCATCTTCGAAATTTTATCATAAATTTCATGATGGTGCGATTCAAAATTCTCCACACTCACCTCATGAACCTGTCCAGGAATGTTGCGCCACTGCACACCAAGCAGCGGAGGCCTGCTTCCATTATACTCGACCATCGCAACCACACGATCCATCTCATCCGCATACGTCCGGCTACCCTGATCAAGGTCCATAATAGGAACATTGTCCGGCGTAACATGCGGAAGTAAAAAGCCAATAGGCGTCTTGTCTGGTCCCAACGTAACTTGCGACCCGTCATAAATGATGCCAGTCTTTTGAATAATGGTCATTGTGTAATCATCGGTCGGGAGAACAGGCGATTGCTCCGCAGCGTTTTCATAACGAACCGGCCCCTTCTTAACTGTCAGCCGACCCTCATAATCGGTTGCAACAAAGGCGTTATTGACCCCTTCTATCGACTGTGCAAACACCGGAACCCTGTACCCAGCAAAATCCAAGAACCACTCACTCGTGGCCGCATCATATATCGCCTCAAGCAACGCATCACGGGTGTTTACGTTAGTCTTCGTATATGACTGCTGACTGCTACCGCTTACGGACGTCGTGAACGGGAAATAGAACGACATCGTATCGGACACCCCGCTCTTGGTCCCAACCCCGACCGTGTTCTTCGTATCGCTATCCGTCCACGGAACCGCAACATAGGCATCGCCGCTGGAATTTACCTTGACGGCATATTCCTTGGCGCCGGAAGCCGGAGAATAATTCAAACGGATCAGTCCCAACTTAGAACTGCTTGCCTTAGTTGCCGGAATCGTTATCGTCCGGTCAGTCATCCCGGTTACGTGTCCAAGCGCATCGCTCGCAATCTGGGAAATTGTGACCGTATCGCCAAAACCCGGCGTCGCATTTGCGGTCGGCTTTCCCGTATAGGCGGTATGAGACGGATGCCGATAAACCTGAACTTCTGCTCCGTCAACAGTGACATTTCCGTTAGTGCTCGATGCGGCAACTGAATGGACTGCGCCATGGGCTTCATCATACGCCTGCTTCACGGCATAGGCGGTAGCTGCCAAAGAATGGCTGCTCGAATTGGTCGCATCCGATAGCTGGACGACTCCCTTTGCCGATGTGCTCGCATCGGGAACCTTCTTCCATTCACGAGTAATTACACCCTGCCGGTCCTGCGTCACATTGGAAATGAACGTGAAATCGGAAGTCGATGCAGCCGTACCGGATGCACCGCCCTCCACAGGGTTCTGGGTATCTTTCTTGCCGGAAAGGCTTTCGGTCAAATTGGCAATGTCGGAAATGCCCGGTATAACAGCCTTGGGGACAAGGTTCCCGTTTTCGGTCGCAATATGCGTCATGAAATAATGATCGCCAAGCCGGGAACCCGATAGGCTTTCTACGCCAATGTTCGTGCGGGCGCGGCTTTTCTTGCTCTCATCATAATACCCGGCATAATCCTGTTCCGTATTGAACAAGACCGACGGTATAAAATGCTTTATATTCTCATCCGCCATCGCTAAACCTACACATTCTTCTACCCTAGTTTATAACCGGCGGTAGTCCGCCCTGGCCTTGGCAAGCGCGGCAAAGAACTCCGCCTTGGCGGTAACCATGTATTGGGTGATGTAGGCTTTCAGCAGCTCATGGGCCACCGTGCAGTGTGCAGAATTGTAGTAGATAGTGTTTCCTAACTGATGGAACCCGCGCATATCGACCTGCTGTTCCACGTAGGAATCGCAGTCGGTCACCTCCTGTTCGGAGATGCCGCCAACGAGGGACCACGACAGCGCATATATGGCGCTGGGCTTCGGGGGACGGCTGTCCACCTCGACCGTTATCTCATGGCCGGCCATGTCACGGAATATGACGGCCTTCCCGGTAGTCGTATTCGCCACCTGCACGACGGACAGGGAGTGCTCGTCCTTGATTGCGTGCTGCCCGCTCTTCGCGAGCGGGTGGTAAATCATCTTGTGGTGGACGGGGCATAGCTGGATGGTCACATCCTTGTTGAGCTTCACCCCAAGTTCTTTCGGGTTCACATGATGAAACTCGATGAGCCTGCGCTCATCGGTCTCGTAATTGCATCCTGGGAATACACACTTATACTTCTTGGCCGGCATGGCCGAAAACTAGGTTTCCGGCTGGTTCCAGACGCCCTTCATCCGGCCATAGTATTCGGCACCTACCCTAATCGGGCTCAGGTCACTGCGGGAGAACGGATCCTGGAACATCGGGAAGCCCGCAGTCTCCGCGGAATCAGTAAACCCGTTCGGGGACATGAAGATATGGTCCGGGAGCTGGTAGTAGTCAAATGTCTGCCAGGCGTTGTCCGTGGCGTTGTAGATGAACCGGGCCTTGTAGATTACCGGACGGTCGGGAATTGCGACGTTCTCGCCGAACACATAGAAGTTGGTCATCCTGGCCATGCTGAACTTCGCAATCGGCCACGCGTTGTTCTTGGAGAACTGGCGGGAGGCGAGGTCGAGGTCGGCATAGTCCATCACGTTATACACGTAGATGTGCGCCTTGTTCACGATGAGGTCGTTCACCTTTCCGCCATTGAGCTCCGGTGTCGGCCAGATGCGGAACATGAACTCGAACATGGCACCATCCTTCGGCGACACCACCTCATCATTCTTGCCCACTACATTTACGGGAAGGAAGATTGCGAGGCCCTGGTCAAGGTCCGGCCCGTCGTAATTGATGATGTTGAGCCGGGAAACATCCTTGGACGCATGGCTGAACACCATGACGGAAGAATAGTCCTGCAACCCGTAAACGCCGATAGACGTATCGGTCGGGCCGTAGGTCTTCCCCGACACCCACTTCGCGTTCCTGGAATCCGGGTATTGAATATAGTTGCAGCTCGGGATAATCTCCACGCCCTTCGGCTGCACCGTGCGGCCTGCCGGGATGCGGAGGGAGCTGTGCATGCGGATTTCCGCATCCGACATAAACGGATCGGACGAATTGTTCTTGACAATAAAGCCGGAGATGTCCGTAGCCAGCTTGTACCGGAGCGTCCCGCCATTGCCGACGGAGTAGTGCGCATCGAGCGGGAACATGCGGACCCAGTAGTCCGTATTCTCCACGAGGGTGCTATCGCCTCCCGCGTCCTCGACCAGTTCCGCCGGGGCCACCGACGAATCCGCATCGAACTGATAGACATAGAACATCCCGTCCTTCTCGACCAGCGTTCCGTAGGAATAGACTGCCTCCTCGGAATAGCTATCGCAGAACTTCCTGAAACCGGACTTCGGGTTGTCCGGTAGATACGACACGTTCTGGTCGGAAGCGAGCTCATAGACGACCCCGCGATACCGCACCAGCATGTCATCCGGCGACAACGGCGGACCGGGTACATAGTCAATCACCGCCGGCCGGCAGTTGCTGCCAGTTCCAGTTCCGGGCACAATGGCGTCTTCCGCAACGACATCGGTCGTCGTCACATAGAGGGCGATTGATGCCGGTACATCCTGGTCATCGAGACTGCCTATGCAGCGGGCGAAATACGTCCCGGCGGGATAATCCTTGGTGAACTTGTCGGCCACGTAATATTCCGTGGAATTTGTGTCCGGGTTCCACCTTGAACACTCGTCATAGATTGCCGGGACGGCATACACCTTCGCCTTCCGACCAAAGTCGGAACCGGTAGTAATGCGGGCAACGACGGTGTCCGGGTTTGCCGGATCGTAGGTCGCGGAAACGCGGTGCATTTCCTTGTAGGCATACTTGCCCGCGCCAAGAAACGGCGCCACCGCATTGTCACCACCGCCCTTGTCGGCAGCGTGCTTCGTCGAAAGGACATAGTCGACAAAATACGGGGGCGTGTTCGTGCTGAGACGGACAGTGACCTTGTCCATCTTGCTGTGCTCCCACTCGACCAAGGCATTGAGGATGGCCTCGTAATTGGCCTGGGAAACGGCAAGGCTACCCGTGATATGGCTCAGCGGGTTCGCTTCAAGTGTCGAAATCTTGGTTGGCATCTAAAAGCTCCTACGAGAAGTTGATTGGCCTGAACACGTTCCTGATCTGCGCATCGGTGACCGCGGTCTTCCCATCCCAGTATGACAGGGCAGACGAGTGATGGGAACTCAGGAAGTCCTCGGCAGACGACTTTGCCGCAAATGCGCAAGGTCCCTGCAAGACAATAGGCACATTCGGCGCTTCCACGATATTGCCCCCGTTGATAAGGGCCGTCCACTGGATATCCAATACCATCGCGCTCGTGGCGGTCGGGAAATATGCCGCGACCGTCATGCCGGAACGATAGCCGTATGGCCCACCGCCGGTAAGCATCGGGACCTGGTATTTGCTGTCCAGGTACCTGATGTCGCCAATCGACGGATAGATCGGCAAGCGCAGGCCGCACAGGCGGTTCGTCTTGTCGAGTTCAGCCGGATAATGGTCCGTGCCGCAGAAGTGCTGCAGGAGGGTAAGGTTAAGGTTGAACGAGACCGTGATGATGTGGCCAGTCAAGGTAATGCAGAGCTTGTCGAGAAGCGGAATACCCCACTTTCCATAGGACAGGCAGTAGCCGAACGAATTGGCGTTCCACACAATGCCGTAATCGCCCATCATCTGGTGAACCTGTTGCTGGGCGGTCCCGTCCAGCCCACCGCTCAACCACGGCGTAGTAAACACACCCTCAACGGTCTTCTTGATAATGCCGGTCTTGTTGTCATAGACGTAAGCCGGAATTGTCTGGGACGCGGTCGAGTCATTCGTCTTCACGACGCCATTTTCCACGCGGCAGTAAGTGCCGGTGCCGACCCTTTCCTTCGGTGCCGTATCAATGGCCATGTCAACATCGCGCATGTAGGCGAGTTCCTCATAGAGGGAAGCACCTTCCGGGTTCTTGCCTCCGTTGCCGTCACCGAAGATGGTGTTGGAGAAGACCTGGACACGCGGCATGACATACATGTTGCGCATGATGGAATCGGTGAGCGCACCCGGAAGGATGAAGCCAGCCACGTCATAGGCGCTGTTCGACTGGGTGTCGTCGTGGTTTTCCTTGAAGTGGGTGGATGTCGTGGAATAGACATAGGAGCTGACGATGGAGTGGTATGCGTCGCAGTAGGAAGACTTCTGGAACGCGGCCGGGAGGCCTTCGTTCGGAAGATAGCCGTCCGCCCAGTCGAAGTGGAAGCCGCTGTGGCTTTCCCTGTTGTGGGCCATGTATTCCGGGTTCACGAACAGCGTATCGCCGCGGAGGCTGTAAGAACGGGACGTGCAGTCTGCAGCAAGGGCGCCGTATGTCTGGCCGCTCAGGATGAGACGCTCGAAATCCATGTCGATGTAGGAAGTCTCGTTACCGTCCGACCTACGGGCAATCATCTTGATCGTCTGCGGCGTCTCCACCGTGATGCCGTCCTCACCATAGATGTGAACACGGTTAATCGGTTCCGTACCAGCGTTCCGCGCCTGGATGTACTGGTAGCGTTCCCACATCATCTGGTCCTTGTCCGGGTCCTTGCCCGACCAGATTACCGTGGAACCATGCGAACCGCCAAGCCTTGTAGAAATGTCACGGAAGCCGAACTCGGCAGCACCGGAACGGTCGCCGGTCGGGATCGGGCGGACGAGAAGGCCATCACCATTGACAGAGAACTCACCACGGTCATAGCAAACGTGGCTGATGCCCTTAATCTTCTCGGTCGGGTCCCAGGTAATCGCGTATGCTCCCGTCAGCTGGTAGATACCATACTTGGATGCCTCGTCCGCGACAACGGCCGTATTGTAGCCGCATGCCGGCATATCGGCAGTGTTGCGATGGTCGGACACGCCGACAATCACCTTGGAATTGGCCAGCTTCATGAACGAATATCTCGGACCGGCAACAAACGCATTCTCCATGCGGCCAGCAAGACCGCTGAAATCGGAACCCGCTCCCGGGGTCATGCGGTCGATATAGCCACAGCCGACAATGAACCTCGGTTCAAGCATCGGGACGTTGTTGGCGCCGACCACGGTCTGGGCCATGCCCATCGCGGTAGTCTGGTAGTTCAGCGCGGCGCTATAACGGCCGCACTCGACCGTATAGGTAATCGCGGCGTTCGCACCCGGCGTTGTCCAATCGGCAGCATTATACGGGTTCATGCCCGTAACTTCAACCTGGTATGCACAAATGCTACCGCCGGCGATAGCAAACCCTTCGCGGTTGGTAACATTCTTGTCGAGAGAAATAATCTTGTCGAGGTTGCCGTTGGATGAAATTTCAGTAATCTTGCAGACGAAAGGCTTCAGGACGCAGCTTTCGGAAGAATTGTGCTTTTGGGCCTTGCCATCAGAGCCGACCGTTTCCCAGTTGTAGAGATACACGGAATCGCCGACAGAGAGGTAGAACCTGTGCATGCCGTTATCCCACTCATCCTTCGCGATACGGATCTGGTTCGGGGCAAGCCCCGCCTTGGACACGGTGGCACCCGTGGCACGGGTATAAGTACATCCGTCAACCACGATACGGCTCTGGCATTCGGTTCCGCTGTCCGCAGTATCGTCATCGTCATCCGCGAACGTAGTGAACTTGTAACGGTAGCCGCCGGCCTGCGTCATGTAGTTGAACGCGGCACCGAAATCGGCCGTGGCATGGATATACCCGCCTTCCGTAAACGACGCTGTCCCGAGAGAATATCCAAACAGGCTCGCAATCGTCGCGGACTCCTCGCCATAGGCGACACCGCCATAGCCGTATGAGAACGCCTCCCCGAGATACGAAACGCTGCTATGGCCACCGGCAAAGGTATTCGGCCCGTAGCCATAACAATCGACACCGGTCATGAACGCGAAGCGCTCGTTGTAGTCGGTGTACGGCATCGCCTTCACTTCGTCAAACCGGTGCGTACCAAACAGGAACTTGTTGGCGTTCACGGTGAACGTGTCGTCAATCTCGAAGCGCCAGTTCAGTCCACCCGCGAGGTGGTCGGTCCCGTCACCCTGGAAACCGAGAAGGTCAATCGAGTTGTAGCCGGCAGGGAACAGGTAGGTCTCATACTGGCTGTAATGCTTCGTCGAAAGGTTCTCGTCGTAAATCGGGGCACGGAAGTTCAGCGGAATCGGCGCCGAGTTGGAGACCAGCTTCGGGTTGGTCGCATTTTTGATCTTGTCGAGCCAGAACTGGTCATCGGTATGCTCCGCGTTCGTGGCACTCTTGTAGAGTATCTTGGCGTGCTTGACGAGGACTTCGGACGCGGACGGACCGCCAACCTGGATGTCGGCCTGTTCCATCGCCGTCTCGAACATGTCCTGTGCGAACGGGGTCTCCCCGGAACGGTATTCCCATTCCTCATAGAACTTGTACAGCTTGTAGATGTCCGCACGGTCGAGCGTTACCGTCTCGCCAGCGCGTTCAACGGTAAACCCGTTATACGACCCGGCCTTCATCACCGAGCGGTTGAGAGCGTTGATAGCCTGCCGCGCGTTGTAGGTCATCGCGTCAATCTGCTTAATCAGCTTGTCTTCATTCTGCATCTGCGGGTTCCGTTCGTAAATTCGTGTAACGCCAATAGTTTATATCCGCGGGGGCGGAAATCAGTACCCGTAACCCTGGTATTCCACCCTGGAACGGGCCCCGGCGCCGTTACCATACCATTCCTCGATACGGTCCGGCTTCATCGGCTTCTGCCCGAGGAAAGTGCTCTTGTCACGCGCTTCGTGGAGCATCTGCACAATCTTGCGCCGGTCGTAGATGTCCGGGTTAATCCAGGTCACCGAATCGGGGCGTGCGTTCAGCTTGAGACACTGGCGCATGCACTTTTCGGCCATGCTGTAATTTTCCTTGTGGTACTGATACTTTCCGCGCCAGTAGTAGCCTTCCGGGCGTGTCGGGCTTTCCTGGATAAGCTGGAGGGCCCTCCGGCCAATCGTTTCCAGGTCGCGGTTCGTTTCCGAAATCTGGCATATCATTTCCAGGGACTTGACACGTTCCTCGGTAAAGTTGTCGGGGAACTCGTCCACCGCGACGTTATACCATTCCAGCGCGGCGGGAACATTCTTCATGTCGCGATAGGAATTCGCGATGTAGAACGCGGTCCTCGGCGTCCTCCCGATGTTCCAGTCCGCAAGCAGCGTCTTCAAGTTGCGGGCCACGTCGCGCGTGGGCTTAAAGTTCCTGATGAACAGGCCGGTATCGACAGTGGGAGGGTTCGGGGCGCAGTTCTTGAGAAGCTCGTGAATGCGGCCCTCGAAACGCGCGTTGCACCGCTTGCATATACGCAGGCGCGGGAAGAAATACTTCGGGCTCGTGCGGGTGTATATGAATATGCTCGCGTCGG
>RHMF01000222.1_pt1 | contig 23702 bp, 37 predicted proteins | sample 5365151 | NCBI WGS metagenome assembly RHMF01 (sample SAMN10266501, study PRJNA497801) | feces metagenome | isolation source: feces | host: Bos taurus | place: China: Prairie of Fairy Mountain | collected 2017-08-14 | reverse complement strand
AAATTCTTCTTTGCTTGTAAGTTTTGCAAGGTGGCTTTCAAGTTGATATTCTATTATGTGGCCTAATGGGTAGTTTGGTAAGTACATTGGTGAGTTTACCATGTGAGAATAGATTGCTAAAAGTGGAGAATCTTTTGTTCCAAGCACAGGTTCGTAGTATTTGTTCCAAGTTTCTTTTGCTATCTTTAAGGTTGCATCTCTTAAATCTTCTGCTGTTGCGTTAGGATTTTCGTATAACCATTCCCAAACTGCCATATCTACAAGTGCTACACCCATAATTTCGTATAATCCCCAGAAAATATCAAGTGTTGTGTTGTCGTTTCGTTCTGACTTAAAGCCTAAAAGGTCTAAATCTCTTTTTTGGAAGATGAAAGCAAGGGCTTCTGTGAATCCTGTATTAGGAACTCCGCTTAGAGTATAGTAATCCATTTTGTACAAATCTATTACTTGCTCTACATTATGACCAAATTCGTGTACTGCAATGTTATATCCTTTGTAGTCCATTCCTGCTCCGCTTATTCTTGTACGAAGTCTTGCAGGTTCCCATCTTCCTTGCGCTCCCCAAGCATGTCCTGAGCCTCTTGCACCTTCTACAACTATTCTTTCAGAAAGATAGTTTGCATCTTCTTTGTCAAATCCTAAGGCTTGCAACATTCGTGGCATATCTTTTGCAAAGGCATCTGCGTTTGGATACATTGCTTGTGTTTTTGCTGTAAGCATATCTTCTGAAAGTGTAGAACGGCTTTTGAATCCGTCATACCAAATATCATAAGGACGAAGTTCTCTTCCTAAACGGCTTTTTATCAATTCTCCAACTTGTTTTACTTGCTCAGAAGACACAAGATTGATGAATAAATCTTTCAGTTGTGCAACTGACATTTCCATTCCGCCGTCAAAGTTACGTTGAATGCCTGTTGGAAGTGTCGGAGTGTAAGCATCAATTTTCTTTTCTACTTTGTACGCATCTAATATAAGTTGATAACGTCTTGCTCCTTCGCTTGCAAGCGTTACTTCTTTTCCGCCTTTGAATGTTTTATTTGTGTAAGGATTCCAATCGTATTCTGCATTGTTTATTACCTCTTGCGGAATAGTTTGATCAACTATTCGTTCCATTACCTTGTAAATGATTTCTTGCTTTTCGTGAGCGTTAGGTATGTTGGCGTAATTTGACTTTATTTCATCTCGCAAGTTCCAATGCGAAAGCAAAACCATATCTTGAGGGAATAACTTTTCGCCTTTCTCACTCAAAAGATGTCCCATCATAATATTGTATTCAGCTATGTAGTTTTCGCTATTTCCATTCACTACACCTTGTTCTGCACTTAACTCAGCAGGCACTCTGTTTGTGAAGATATCTCCAAGACGAGCATATGCCCATTCAAGTCTATTCCACTTCTCTCCCAACGAATTCTTTTCTTCAAGTGAAAAATTAGGGAAGTTTATTATTGTTATGAAAGCGAATTTATTTGCAAACAAGTCATCACTCAAATGAGAGAACGGACTATAAGACCCCATTAGATAATCAACTTCAATAGGTTCTGGACCGGCAAGGTGAAGCGGTTTTTGCAATTCAACAGCCAACTGATTAGAAGTTCCATTCAATCTCTCCATTATGTAACAGATTCTATTGAAAAGCAATTCCTTATCTTCAGGAGTTTTTGCCATATTCTCAACAACAAATTTCACAAATTCCTCTTGAGTTCCGTCCTCAGCCTTCCAAAGATTAGCTGCTTGTCTTACACCTTTTTCCATCAATGCAACATCGTTAGCAGGAACTTGTTTTTTCAATTGCTCCATTGTATCGGCCACTGTCTTATCTGTAATAAAAGCCGATGATTCTTTTTCCGAAGTCTTACAAGCTGTAAAAAGCAAAGACAACGGCAACAACAAACTTACAATCAAACGTTTCATATTCTCTATATTTTTAATTTTGGCAAAGATACGTCTATTATAGCATTTCGCCAAATTTCGATAGTATTTTAATTCCCCCCCTTTTTTATTTCAGAAAAACGAAAACAAATTCCAATTTACTTAAGCACATTTTCAGCAAAATACATTCCCACAAAAACAAACAGAATCGAAAGAATTACACTGCCCGATACATAAAGCATTGCAGCAAAACGCTGTCCTGATTGAAATAACTGCAATGCCTGCAAAGAGAATGTTGAAAAGGTTGTAAAGCCTCCGCAAAAGCCTACTGCAGCAAAAAGATATAATTCTCCACTTGCCAATACTATCAATATGCCAATTAAGAAAGAACCTATTATATTGATAAGTAGTATTGTCCATTCGTTACTTGCCCCTATCAAAGTAGTGAAATATGTCAGCAAATAACGAATCAAACTTCCTAAAGCTCCACCTAATGCCACCAATAACAAATTCCTAATCATCACAGAGATAATTTATCTTTTTATTTCTTCATATCTAAAACGACCAAAAGCCACCTACATTCACAAATCCCTTTGCTCCAGCTCCCACTTCTAAGAACCAACCTCGTTCTTTGCAAGATGCAATGCCTAAAGGGTAAATATTAGCCATAGGAATCACTTTTAACATAAACTCTTGCCCTCTTTCAATATGATTATCGTAATATGCAATCAAGTTTATTCCCAAAGCATAACTACCATACAAAGTAATCCTATCATTTTTCCAATATTCAGTACGAGCACCAAGCGTTAAAGAGGGATAAAACAAAGAAGTATATTCTACAAACCTACCATCAATGTCTCTACTCTTTACAAAAGAAAAACCAAATGCAGTTTGAACGTTCAAATCCAGCCAATCGTTAATTCTATACGAGAGTTCAAAATTCGGATTCAACAAAGGGATAAACGCAGTGTTGGTCGGTTCTTCCTCAGTCTCTATTGCAGCAAGTCCCATTCCTATCGCAGAAACTAAATCCACCGCAGAAAAATAACCAATTCCTAAACGACAATTCCACTTCTTAGCCTCTTGTGCTTTAATCGGTTGAAGCATGCCAAATATTAAGGCAAACACAGTTAGAAATATCAAAACACGTTTCATCATCTAAAGTTTTTTGCAAAGGTAGTAATTTTAGAAAAAATCGTTATAAAATATCTATACATCAAAATTTGTTTTGACGATTTCTGAATCTTCGTTTTAATTTTCTAAAACGAAGATTCAAGAAATTATTTCTTGATTTTAGGCTTAGTGAAACTTGATTTCAATTTATCAAAACAAAGATAGAATTTAACGCTTTTTTATTTCAAGTGCAGATTTATACAATTGTTTGTTCGGAATACTTTTTATGATTTTTTCAATAACGTTCTTTCTTCACTTAATATGAAAGCTACCCTATCTTTGTGCTTATTTTTTGCTTTACAAATACAGTGAGACATTGGGGTTATACTCTTTTCAAGGATATTCTCATCAATTTTTAGATAGTTCCATTTCGAAAGTAATGCTCAGACATTTCGATAACGATTTGTCAAAGCATAAAAAAAGCGGAAGAAAGTTTGAAACTCTCCTCCGCTTTCGTCATTACCTGCCGATATATTATTCAGCTGATTGTTCTGTTGTTGCTTCTGTTTCTGCTGCTGCAGGAGCTGCCACTTCTTCTGTTGAAGTTGCTTTTTTCTTTCCTCCTCTACGAGTGGTTTTTGCTTTCTTGGTTGCAGCAGTGTCTTTCAACATTGCTTCATTGTAATCAACCAATTCCATCATTACCATCTCTGCACCATCACCTAAACGTCTGCCCAATTTCAATATTCTTGTGTATCCACCGTTACGGTTAGCTACCTTTGCTGCTACATCACCGAACAATTCCTTAACAGCTTCCTTGTTTTGCAAATAGCTGAATACCACACGTCTTTGGTGAGTTGAGTCAGCCTTTGTTTTTGTTATCAACGGCTCAACATAACCTCTCAAAGCTTTTGCTTTAGCCATTGTAGTGTTTATTCTCTTGTGCAAAATCAATGAAGATGCCATATTGGATAACATCGCAACTCTGTGTGCGTGTGTTCTTGACAATTTATTTACTTTACAACCGTGTCTCATTATTATTACTCTTTTTCTAATTTATACTTTGAAATATTCATACCGAATTCCAAGTTCTTCGACTTAACCAAATTTTCCAACTCAGTTAGAGACTTTCTACCAAAGTTTCTGAACTTTAGCAAATCTGCTTTGTTGAATGCAACCAATTCTCCCAAAGTTTCAACTTCTGCACTCTTCAAACAATTCAACGCTCTTACAGACAAGTCTAAATCTAATAGACGAGTCTTCAATAGCTGTCTGATATGAAGTGTTGCTTCATCAAATTCTTCAGTTGAAGATTGTTGGTCTGTCTTAATTGAAATTTTCTCATCTGAGAATAATAAGAAGTGCTGTATCAATATGGACGCGGCTTCATTCAAAGCGTCTTTTGGTGTGATAGAACCATCGGTAGTTACTTCAATCAATAACTTTTCATAGTCGATTCTATGCTCAACACGATAAGGCTCAACTGTGTAGTTTACATTCTTAATCGGTGTGAAAATAGAGTCGATTGCGATTGTGTCTATTACATCATCCGCTTTCTTATTTTCCTCAGCAGGCACATATCCTCTACCTTTTTCTATGGTCATCTCGATAGACAGACTTACAGAAGGCTCCATGTGGCAGATTTCAACCTCTGTATTTATTACTTGAAAGCCATTCAAAGATTCGTTTATATCTCCTGCTTTGAATACGTTCTTTCCTTCAATTTTGAAGTGAACTTTCTCTCTTTCTTCGGTTTCTATTTGCCTCTTGAAACGTAGTTGCTTCAAGTTGAGGATTATCTCAGTCATATCTTCTATAACCCCAGGGATTGTGTCAAACTCGTGTCTAACACCTTCTATTCTTATTGAGGTTATGGCGAATCCTTCCAAAGATGATACTAAGATTCTTCTAAGTGCATTTCCTATTGTAACTCCGTAACGAGGTTCAAGGGGACGAAATTCGAACATCCCTTTGAAATCGTCGGATTCTATCATGATAACCTCGTCAGGTTGTTGAAAAGCTAATATGGCCATTATTATTCGTTATTTATTATTTAGAATACAACTCAACTATCAATTGTTCCTTGATATTTTCTGGAATGTCTGCTCTTTCTGGATAGCTCATGAATTTACCTTCCATCTTAGCTCCGTCCCAGTCTAACCAAGAGTAGCTCACTCTTGATGACAACGAGTCTTCTATGATCTCCAATGATTTTGAACGCTCTCTAACGCCAACAACATCTCCTGCTCTCAACAAGTATGAAGGTATGTTTACAACCTTTCCGTTTACTGTTATGTGCTTGTGAGATACAAGTTGTCTTGCTTGATTTCTTGTTTTAGCGATTCCCAATCTGTAAACCACATTGTCAAGTCTTGACTCGATGAGTTGCAATAAAACTTCACCTGTGATACCTCCCTTGCGTGCTGCTTTGTGGAACAAGTTACGGAATTGTTTTTCCAAAATACCATATGTGTATTTTGCTTTTTGTTTTTCCATCAACTGTACTCCATATTCAGACTGTTTTGGACGTCTTTTGTTAAATCCATGTTGTCCTGGAGGATAATTTCTTTTCTCAAACGCTCTGTCAGCACCAAAAATTGGCTCTCTGAACTTTCTTGCTATTTTACTTTTAGGACCAGTATATCTTGCCATAGTCTAATCTTTTTTTTTCTTTGAAACAATAATCTTAATTAAACTCTTCTTCTCTTAGGAGGACGACATCCATTGTGTGGTAGTGGAGTTACGTCTGTAATTTCCAATACTTCTATACCAGATGCATTGATTGCTCTGATAGCTGATTCACGTCCTGCTCCAGGTCCTTTTACAAATACTTTTACTTTTCTCAAACCGTAATCAAATGCTGCTTTTGAGCAATCCTCAGCAGCCATTTGAGAAGCATAAGGGGTGTTCTTCTTAGAACCTCTGAAACCCATTTTTCCTGCAGATGACCAAGATATTACTTGTCCTGCATTGTTTGTCAACGAAATAATACAATTGTTGAATGAAGCAAAGATAAATGCTTTACCTACTGGTTCAACTTTTACAACTCTTTTCTTCGTTGGTTTAGAACTTTTTGCCATATTGTCTATACAATATTTTATTGATTATTACTAATGAATGCTCCAAATGTCTTTTGTTTAATTTAATATAGTCCGCATTCACACTTAACTTAATTTACTTTTACTTAGTTACTTTTTTCTTGTTTGCAACGGTTTTCTTTTTACCCTTACGTGTTCTAGCATTGTTCTTTGTGCTTTGTCCACGAAGAGGCAAACCATTACGATGACGGATTCCTCTGTAACAGCCTATATCCATCAATCTCTTGATGTTCATCTGTACTTCAGAACGCAATGCTCCTTCTACTTTGTACTCTTCACCGATTATAGTACGGATTGCATTTTGTTCATCATCATTCCATTCACTTACCTTCTTATTCTCATCGATTCCAGCTTTAGCCAATATCTTTGAAGCCAAACTTCTACCAATTCCGTAGATATATGTCAAACCGATAACACCTCTTTTGTTCTTTGGTAAGTCTATACCCGCAATTCTTGCCATAAATTATACTTATTTTAATTACTTAAATTACCCTTGTCTTTGTTTATACTTCGGATTTTTCTTGTTGATAACATAGACAACTCCCTTTCTCTTAACTACTATACATTCGGGAGATCTTTTCTTTACTGAGGTTCTAACTTTCATCTTCGGTAAATTTTATTTTTATTTTTACTCTATGCAGTTTTACTTATGTCGGTATGTTATACGACCTTTAGTCAAATCATATGGAGACATTTCCACTTGCACTTTATCTCCAGGTAATATTTTAATGTAGTGCATACGCATCTTTCCTGAAATATGTGCTATGATTACGTGTCCGTTCTCCAACTCTATTCTAAACATAGCGTTTCCCAACGATTCCAATACCGTTCCGTCTAATTGTATGGATTCTTGTTTAGCCATATTAAATTTGCTCTAAATTTATATTCGTTTTAATCGCTTGCTCTATTTTTTCGAAGCTTGACAAAATCTCTGCTCCGTCTTTTGTAATGGCAACATCGTGTTCAAAATGTGCTGCAGTAGAACCATCAACCGTACGGCAAGTCCATTGGTCTGCTTCAAAGCGTACTTCTTTATTACCTAAGGTTATCATTGGCTCTATTGCTATAACCATTCCTTCTCTGAATTTTGGTCCTGTTCCTTTTCGTCCATAGTTGGCTACGCTCGGTTCTTCGTGCATTTTTCTACCAAGTCCATGACCGCAAAGTTCTCTTACCACTCCATAGCCGAATGATTCGCAATATGTCTGTATCTGATTGCTCAAATCACCAATTCTTTGTCCTATTCTGCATTTTTCGATTCCCAAATAAAGAGATTGTTTTGTCACTTGCAAAAGTTGCTTTACTTCTTCTGATACTCCGTTCAAAGCAAACGAATAAGCAGAATCACCAACCCAACCATTACAAATTACTCCACAATCAACAGAGACAACATCGCCTTCTTTTAATTCCAATTTTCCAGGAATTCCATGAACAACGACATCATTAACAGAAATACAAAGTGAAGCAGGGTAACCACAATATCCTTTGAATGCAGGAATGCACCCCATGTCTCTTATGTATTCTTCTGCAACTCGGTCTAAATGCTCGGTAGTAACACCCGGCTTTATCAGTTTCGCAACTTCAGCCAAAGTGTCTCCTACCTTCAATGCACTTATTCTTAGTTCTTCTATATCTTCTCTTGTCTTTATTGGTATCATCGCAAAAATCTTACATTTGACCTCTGCCCTTGATTCTTCCTGACTTTGTCAATCCATCGTAGTGTCTCATCAACAAGTGACTTTCGATTTGTTGTAGAGTATCCAAAACAACTCCAACTAGAATCAACAATGAAGTTCCACCATAGAATTGAGCGAATTGTTGATTTACTCCAAACAAACTTACGATTGCTGGCAAAATCGCAATTATCGCCAAAAATATAGAGCCAGGTAATGTCATTTTTGATAATATGTTATCGAAGAATTCTTCAGTTTTCTTACCTGGTTTAATTCCTGGTATAAAACCTCCGTTTTTCTTCATATCATCAGCCATTTGCTTAGGGTTAATTGCAACCGCAGTGTAGAAGTAGGTGAATATTATAATCAACACAGCAAATATTAGATTATACCAAAAACCATTGAAGTCAGACAATGCTGCTTTCAAACCTGACATACTTTCTGAATCTGAGAATCCAAACAATGTCACTGGTATAAACATTATAGCTTGTGCAAAGATTATAGGCATTACTCCTGCTGCATTGATTTTTATTGGAACATATTGTCTTGCTCCACCATATTGTTTGTTACCAACTATTCTTTTTGCGTATTGCACGGGGATACGTCTTGTTCCTTGTACCAAAAGAATACACAACATGATAACAACTAACAATACAACCAATTCAACAAAGAACATTACCAATTGTCCACCTTGATCTTCCATTCTTGATGCGAATTCAGCAAACAAAGCAAATGGTAAACGAGCTACGATACCGACCATAATCAACAACGATATACCATTACCGATTCCCTTATCTGTAATTCTCTCACCAAGCCACATTACAAACAATGTACCACATGTAAGCATTATTGAAATAGGCAATACCCAGTTGAAGAAGTTCAAACTGTCTGAGCCTGTTATGCTATAAATTGGTGCTCCATTGATTTGCATTCTAAGGTTTGCAAGGTATGCGAACGATTGAAATATGGTTACTATAATAGTAAGCCATCTTGTCATTTGATTGATTTTTCTACGTCCACTCTCTCCTTCTCTTTGCATCTTGGTAAAATATGGCACTACCATAGTCAACAATTGCATAACAATCGAAGCCGTGATGTATGGCATAATACCTAACGCAAATATAGAAGCGTTTGAGAACGCTCCTCCTGAGAACATGTTCAACAATCCTAAGACACCGTCTTTTGTTTGTTCTTGCAAGCCCGCCAAATCTGAAGGGTTGATGCCTGGTATTACGACATATGAACCTACTCTATAAATTAACACCAAGGCTAATGTATAAAGAATTCTATCTCGTAATTCTTTGATATTCCAGATATTTTTTAATGTATTGATAAATCGTTTCATCGGTTATTAGATTATTGTTGCAACTCCACCTTTCGCTTCTATAGCAGCTTTTGCTGTTTTAGAGAATGCGTGTGCTGTTACATTGATTGTTGTACCCAATTCTCCTCTTCCAAGAATTTTCACTCTGTCATTCTTTGAAGACAACAATCCATGTTGTCTCAATACTTCGATAGTTATATCTTTAACTTGAACTCTTTCTGCTAATTCGTTCAATATATCAAGATTAACTCCGACATATTCTATTCTATTGATATTCTTGAAGCCAAATTTAGGTAGTCTTCTGTATAGAGGCATTTGACCTCCTTCAAAACCTATCTTACGAGAGTATCCTGAACGAGATTTTGCACCCTTATGTCCTCTTGTAGATGTGCCACCTCTTCCAGATCCTTGTCCACGTCCGATTCTTTTTCGGTTCTTAGTAGAACCTTCTGCAGGTTTTAGTGTACTTAAATCCATATATTTCTTATTTTTCTTAGTTTATTTCCTCAACTTTAACCAAATGACTAACCTTAGCTATCATTCCTTCAATCGGTAAGGTCTTTTCATGAAGTCTAGTACGTCCTATTTTACCAAGGCCCAAAGATTCCAATGTTCTTTTTTGTCTTGCAGGATGTCCTATACTGCTTCTTACTTGCGTTACTTTCAATTTCATAATGTTCAAAGGTTTATCCGTTAAATACTCTATCCATTTCTATACCTCTCAACTTCGCGATAGTATAAGGATCTCTCATCTGCATCAAAGCTGCTATAGTTGCTTTTACAACGCTATGAGGATTTGAAGAACCCTTTGATTTTGCTAACACGTCTTTTACACCAACGCTTTCCAAAACAGCACGCATAGCACCTCCGGCTATAAGTCCTGTACCTGGAGCAGCTGGCTTCAAGAATACTCTAGCTCCACTGTATTTAGCGATTTGTTCGTGAGGAATTGTACCTTTCAAAATTGGAACTTTAACTAAGTTCTTCTTTGCATCATCTACACCTTTAGCTATGGCTGCTGCAACTTCTTTTGCTTTTCCCAAGCCATATCCTACTACACCGTTTTCATTTCCAACCACCACGATAGCAGAAAAACTGAAAGTTCTACCTCCCTTGGTTACCTTAGTAACTCTGTTTATACTTACAAGTCTATCCTTGAAATCTATCTCGCTAGACTTTACTCTCTTTACATTTACTTCAGCCATAACCTTAGAATTTTAAGCCATTTTCTCTGGCAGAATCAGCCAATGATTTTACTCTTCCATGATACAAATAACCGTTTCTGTCGAAAATTACAGACTCGATACCAATTGCTTTAGCTCTCTCTGCAATTGACTTTCCAACAACAACAGCTCTTTCTGTCTTTGTACCTTTTCTTTCAAAATTTTTCTCCATTGTAGATGCAGAAACAACTGTTACTCCGTTTATGTCATCTATCAATTGAGCATAAATCTCTTTATTGCTTCTGAATACTGTCAAACGAGGTCTGTTACTTGTTCCGCTTACTCTCTTGCGGATCCTCATCTTTAACTTTAATCTTCTTATTTCTTTCTTAGTTGCCATCCTCGTACGGATTTTAATTCAAAAATTACTTAGCAGCCGCCTTACCTGCTTTCTTACGAATAACTTCACCTTGGAAACGAATACCTTTTCCTTTGTATGGCTCAGGCTTACGTAAAGAACGAATCTTTGCAGCAACCTGTCCTAACAATTGCTTATCAATACTTGTCATTATGATAAGAGGATCTTTTCCTTTTTCTGTAACTGTCTCACACTTTATCTCTTCAGGCAATTCAAAGAATATGTTGTGTGAGTATCCCAAAGACAATTCCAAAATTTGTCCTTGTACTTGAGCTTTGTAACCAACTCCTATAACAACTTGAGTTGTCTTGAAACCTTCAGAAACACCTTTTACCATATTAGCAATCAATGCTCTGTACAATCCATGCAATGCTCTGTGTTGTTTTTGGTCTGAAGCTCTAGTCAACAAAATTTGTTCTTCTTCTACTCCGACAGTTATAGCAGGATCAACTTTCTGTGTTAAAGTCCCAAGTTTACCTTTAACTGTTACCAAATTATTTCCATCTACCACTACTTCCACACCCTTGGGTAGGCTTATCGGTAATTTTCCTATTCTTGACATCTGTTTCTCTCCTTAAAATATTAACTAATGTAACAAATTACCTCTCCTCCGATATTCAAAGCTCTTGCTTCTTTATCTGTCATCAAACCTTTTGATGTAGAAAGTATAGCTATACCCAATCCATTCAATACTCTTGGCATATTTTCAACGCCAACATATTTTCTCAAACCTGGTGTGCTGACTCTTTTTATATTAGTCATAGCAGGTTCTTTTGTAAGTGGGTGATATTTCAAAGCTATTTTTATTGTCTTCGGAAAAGTTTCATCTTCGAATTTGTAATTCAAAATGTAACCCTTATCAAATAATATCTTGGTTATTTCTTTTTTGATATTGGAAGCAGGAATCTCAACCACTTTGTGTCTTGCCATTGATGCATTTCTAATGCGTGTTAGATAATCTGCTATTGGATCTGTAACCATTTTAATCTCTTTTTTTATTTGTAATTTGACTTATATCCTACCAACTTGCTTTCTTGACTCCTGGAATCAAACCAGCCAAAGCCATCTCTCTGAAATTTATTCTAGAAATTCCAAATTGACGCATATAACCTTTTGGTCTTCCTGTTAATTTACATCTATTATGTAATCTTACAGGAGAAGCATTTCTAGGCAATCTTTGAAGAGCTTCATAATCTCCTGCCTCCAACAAAGCTTTACGCTTTGCTGCATATTTTGCTACCATTGCTTCTCTCTTACGCTCACGCGCTTTCATTGATTCTTTTGCCATATCTTACAAATTGTTTTGATTCTTAAATGGAAAACCGAATGCCTTCAACAAAGACATTGCTTCCTTGTCCTCTTTAGCAGATGTAACAAATGTTATATCCATTCCTTGAATATTGTTTACCTTATCTATATCTATTTCAGGGAATATAATCTGCTCGGTAATTCCAAAAGAGAAATTGCCTCTACCATCGAAACCACTGTCGTTGATACCTCTGAAATCTCTGATTCGAGGTATTGACGCAGAAAGCAATCTATCCAAAAATTCGTACATCTTATCACCTCTCAAAGTAACTCTTACTCCGATTGGCATTCCTTTTCTCAATTTGAAGTTAGAGATATCTTTTCTGGATCTGGTTGCTACAGCTTTTTGACCCGCAATAAGAGTCATTTCTTCAATACCCTTGTCTATGACTTTTTTATCTGCCACAGCCAAACGTCCCAATCCTTGATTCAATGAAATCTTTTCAAGACGTGGAACCTGCATAACGGTCTTATAGTTGAACTCCTTCATTAAAGAAGCAACTATTTCTTCATTATATTTCTTCTTTAGTCTAGGTATGTATCCCATTACTTAATTACCTCCCCTGTCTTTTTAGAGTAACGCACTAATTTATTTGTCTTTTCGTCCAATCGTCTTCCGATTCTGGTTGCATTTCCTTTTGAATCAACAACCATCAAATTTGAGATGTGAATTGGAGCTTCTTTCTCTACTATTCCGCCTTGAGTGTTCTTTGGGTTTGGTTTTGTATGTTTCTTAATCTTATTTAACCCTTCCACAATGGCACGACTCTTAGTCGGATATACTACAAGGATTCTTCCTGTTTTTCCTTTGTCGTTACCGGCTATAACCTTAACCGTATCTCCTTTTTTTACATGCAATTTCATTTCTCTTAATTTTTGCGTTTTACAATACCTCTGGAGCCAATGAAACAATCTTCATAAATTGTTTTTCACGCAACTCCCTTGCAACAGGTCCAAAAATACGGGTTCCTCTCATTTCATCATTTGCGTTTAGTAAAACGCAAGCGTTGTCGTCAAAACGAATATAAGATCCATCCATTCTTCTAACTTCTTTCTTCGTTCTTACAACTACTGCCTTCGATACAGAGCCCTTCTTAACGTTGCCTGAAGGGGTTGCATCTTTAATCGCTACTACGATTTTGTCGCCAACGGATGCATATCTTCTCTTTGTGCCACCCAACACTCTAATGCATAGGGCACTCTTCGCTCCGCTGTTATCAGCAACAACTAATCTTGATTCTTGTTGTACCATCTTATTTAGCTCTTTCTATTATTTCAACTAATCTCCAACGTTTATTTTTACTCAACGGTCTTGTCTCCATTATACGTACTGTATCACCCATTCCGCACTCGTTTCTTTCATCATGTGCCATAAATTTGGTACTTTTCTTTACGAATTTACCATATTTTGGGTGGATAACCTTTCTTTCTACCATTACACTGATAGACTTATTCATTTTATTGCTTACGACAATACCAATTCTTTCCTTTCTTAAATTTCTTTCCATATAGCTATAGATTGCTTATGCTTATTATTTGTTCGCTGAATCTTCTGAGCACAACTGACGACGACTTATTTCTGTATAGATTCTTGCAACATTCCTACGAGTCTTTTGTATAAGACTTGGATTTTCTATAGGAGATACAGCATGATTTATTTTCAACTTTGTCAGTTGTTTTTTTTCTGTTTCCAATCTCTCCTGTAGCTCAGCAACAGTAAGATCTTTTAATCCGTTATTTTTCATCTTATTCTATCTATATCTGATTGTTATGCTTCTTCAGCGTAATCTCTTCTAACAACAAACTTTGTAACAACCGGCAATTTTTGAGCAGCTAATCTCATCGCTTCTTTAGCAATTTCCAAAGGAACACCTTCTGCTTCGAAAAGCATTGTTCCTGGTTTTACTTTTGCAACGAAATATTCAGGAGCTCCTTTACCTTTACCCATACGAACTTCGTTAGGTTTCTTTGTTATAGGCTTATCAGGGAATATTCGTATCCAGATTTGTCCTTCACGTTTCATGTAACGAGTAACAGCCTGACGTGCTGCTTCTATTTGACGTCCCGTGATGAATGATGTTTCCAAAGACTTTATTCCGAATGCTCCAAAAGACAACTCATGTCCTCTGTGAGCCAATCCTTTTATTCTGCCCTTTTGTTGTTTTCTATACTTAGTCTTTTTTGGCTGTAACATATCCTTTATTTTTGACTGTTATTAAACTTATTTTTTTCTTGCAGGGCGTTGAGAAGAGCCACCTGAACGTCTTTGACCCATTCTGTTATCTCTTAAATTTCCGCCTACAGTTGAAGGAACCAATTCTCTCTTGTTATAAACCAAGCCCTTGCATATCCATACTTTTACACCTATACGGCCGTAAGTTGTATGAGCTTCTGCATGTGCATAGTCTATATCAGCTCTAAGAGTGTGAAGAGGAGTTCTTCCTTCTTTATAATGCTCTGTTCTAGCCATTTCTGCACCACCTATACGACCTGAAACAGAAACTTTAATACCTTCTGCTCCAACTCTCATTGTGGATGTTATAGCCATTTTTATTGCTTTTCTGTAAGAAACACGACCTTCAATTTGTCTGGCAACAGAAGCAGCAACCAACACAGCATCTAATTCAGGACGTTTCACTTCTGAAATGTTTATCTGAACTTCTTTTTGTGTTAGTTTTTTCAATTCTTCTTTCAATTTATCTACTTCTTGACCAGCCTTACCGATGATCATACCCGGTTTTGCAGTATTGATTGTTACGGTAACCAATTTCAAAGTTCTTTCTATGTAGATCTTAGAAATGCCAGCTTTAGACAAACGAACATTCAAATATTTTCTGATCTTATCGTCCTCTACCAATTTGGTCTCAAATCTTCTTCCGCCATACCAGTTAGAATCCCAACCTCTGATGATTCCTAGTCTGTTTCCTATTGGATTTGTTTTTTGTCCCATCCGTTTAATTCATTTACAAATTTTACAAACTACTATTTTTCAGCATCAGTTGATTGAACTGCAGACATTTTCTCTTCAACTCTACTTCCCAACACAAGTGTTATATGATTAGATCTTTTTCTAATTCTATATCCTCTTCCTTGTGGTGCTGTACGAAGTCTTTTCAATTGCCTTCCTCCATCAACACTTATTTGTTTAACGTACAAATTACTATCCTCGATGCGTTTACCTTCGTTTTTCATTTGCCAATTAGCGATAGCCGAAAGTAAAAGTTTACGCAACTTTGGAGCTGCTTCTCTACGACTAAACTGCAATATGCCGAGTGCTTTTTCAACGTCAACTCCTCTTATAGCATCTGCCATTAAACGAGTCTTTCTTGGAGAAGTTGGATTATTCATCAGCTTCGCTATATACTGTGTCTTTTTTGCTTCTTTACGTGCTACTGCACTCTCACGTCTTCTTTTTCCCATTTCTGCACTCTATTTTTATTTCTTACCTTTATCTTTTTGACCTGCATGACCTCTGAAAATTCTAGTAGGAGCAAATTCTCCCAACTTGTGTCCAACCATATTTTCAGTGATATAAACTGGAATGTGTTTATTTCCATTATGAACAGCGATAGTCAAACCTACGAAATCTGGGGAAATCATAGAAGCTCTTGACCATGTTTTTATAGTGTTTTTATTGTTCTGTTCTTGTGCAGCCAAAACTTTCTTTTCTAACTTATAATGAATATAAGGTCCTTTTTTTAATGAACGGCTCATCTATCTATGATTTTATTATTTCTTACGTCTTTCAACTATATACTTATTAGATTGTTTCTTAGGAGTTCTTGTCTTGTAACCCTTAGATGGAATACCCTTTCTAGAACGTGGGTGTCCTCCAGACTGACGTCCTTCACCACCACCCATAGGGTGATCAACTGGGTTCATAACAACACCTCTTGTACGAGGTCTTCTTCCTAACCATCTAGATCTACCAGCTTTACCAGATACTTCAAGGTTATGTTCTACATTTGAAACAACACCAACTGTAGCTCTACAAGCTTGTAAAATCATTCTAGTTTCTCCTGAAGGCATCTTTATGATTGCATACTTACCGTCTCTCGACATAAGTTGTGCATAAGCACCTGCACTCCTAACCAATTTAGCTCCTTGACCAGGATTCAACTCTATATTGTGAATCATAGTACCAAAAGGAATATCGCGAAGCAATAATGTATTACCTATTTCAGGGGCAACTCCTATACCTGACATAATTGTCTGACCGACTTTCAAACCATGAGGAGCAACTATGTATCTTTTTTCTCCGTCTGCATAGCAAACCAAAGCTATACGTGCAGTTCTGTTTGGATCGTATTCAATGGTCTTCACTACTGCAGGAATACCATCTTTTTCTCTACGAAAATCAACAAAACGATACAATTTCTTATGACCACCTCCGATATATCTCATGGTCATCTTTCCTTGGTTGTTTCTACCACCGCTTTTCTTAACACCATAAACCAATGACTTTTCTGGTTCATTTGTTGTTATATCGTCAAAAGCGCTAATAACTTTGAAACGTTGTCCTGGTGTTGTCGGTTTTAATTTCTTTAAAGCCATCTCTCTCTATTAAATTTCGCTAAAAAAATCTATTGTATCACCTTCGGCTAACATCACGATAGCCTTCTTATACGCTGCTTTTTTACCTTGTATGTATCCAGCCTTTGTAAATCTAGCTTTTCTTTTTCCGCTATAGTTCATAGTATTTACGCTTTCAACTTTAACGCCATACAATTCTTCAACAGCTTTTCTTATCTCTATCTTATTCGCCCTTCTATCAACGATGAAACCAAAACGATTCTGAAATTTTTCAGTCATTTTAGTTACTTTTTCTGTGATGATAGGCTTTACAATAACATCCATCTTCTAATTTATTTTTTACAGATTAAGAATTCACGCACATGGTTTCCAATTCCTTAATCGCAGTTTCTGAAAACACTAACGTCTTAGCATTCAACACTTCATAAGCATTTACTGAAGCCGCATTCATCACTTTGACGTTCTTGATATTTCTAGCCGACAAAGTTACGAAATTTTTCGGTTCTGTATTCACAATAAACAAAGTTTTTTTGTCTTGCAACTTCAAAGAAGACAAAACTTTAACCATGTTTTTAGTTTTAGGCATTTCGAATGCGAAATCCTCAACTACCAAAACATTGTTTTCTTGTGATTTGTAGTACAATGCAGACAATCTAGCCAAGCGTTTTACTTTCTTATTCAACTTAAAACGATAATCTCTAGGTCTTGGTCCGAAAACACGTCCACCACCCTTAATTGTTGGGCTGTTTGTATCTCCAGCTCTTGCACCACCAGTACCTTTCTGTCTCTTCAATTTTCTTGTTGAGCCAGAAACTTCTGAACGTTCTTTTGACTTATGAGTACCTTGTCTTTGGTCTGCCAAATATTGTTTAACTGCTAACCAAAGTACGTGATCGTTAGGTTCAGTTCCAAACAATGCATCATCAACGATAACGGTTCTACCAGTATCGTTGCCATCTATACTATAAACTCTTAACTCCATCTTTCAAGTTTTAAAATAGAACCTTTTGGACCTGGAACAGATCCTTTTACTAACACCAAATTCTTCTCAACAATAACCTTCAATATTTGAAGATTTTGAATCTTAACCCTACGACCACCGGTTCTACCAGCCATTCTCAATCCTTTGAACACTCTTGAAGGGTAAGAAGACGCACCTACTGAACCCGGAGCTCTCAATCTGTCGTGTTGACCGTGAGTTTTGTCACCAACACCACCAAATCCGTGACGTTTTACGACACCTTGAAAACCTTTACCTTTAGAAATTCCGACAACATCGATGAATTCACCTTCTGCGAAAACATCACATGTCAAAACATCTCCATGATTCTTTTTTGCACCTTCTTCGAAACGAGAAAACTCTGCCAAATATCTCTTAGGAGTTGTATTTGCTTTTGCAAAATGTCCCATCATTGGCTTTGTACAACTTTTCTCTTTCATTTCTTCGAATGCTAACTGAATAGCACTGTAGCCATCTGTTTCAGGCGTTTTAACTTGTGTCACTACACAAGGACCAGCTTCTATAACCGTGCACGGCATTTGTTTACCGGAGGCATCATAGATACTAGTCATTCCGATTTTCTTTCCTATTAATCCTGACATTTAATAATTTTGATTTTTTGTTTCACCAGCTTATCTCTCGACATCGGCTGATATAAATAATTACTTTAATTACTCTTTTTTATAGATTATGGAAGTTTGATTTCAACATCAACACCACTTGGCAATTCCAATTTAACCAAAGCTTCAATTGTCTTTGCAGAAGTGCTGTCAATATCCAACAATCTCTTATAAGAGCTTAATTCGAACTGCTCACGTGATTTTTTATTCACGAAAGTAGAACGATTGACTGTAAATATTTTCTTGTTGGTTGGCAAAGGAATAGGACCCTTTACATGTGCACCTGTCAAGTTCACAGTCTTAACGATCTTTTCAGCTGATTTATCAACCAAATTGTGATCGTACGATTTTAGTTTAATTCTGATTTTTTGACTCACGATTTTTATAATATATAATTATTAAATTTATTCAGCCTTACTTTTCAATACGTTATCAGTTACATCCTTTGGAGCTTCTGCGTAGTGAGAGAATTCCATTGTTGAATTTGCACGTCCAGAAGTAATTGTTCTCAAAGAAGTCACATATCCAAACATTTGAGCCAATGGAACTTTAGCTTTAACAGCTTGAACTCCAATCTTAGCGTTAATGCTTTCAAGAATAGCTCTTCTTCTATTCAAGTCACCTGTTACATCTCCTAAATAAGCATCAGGTGTGTTAACTTCAACTGACATGATAGGTTCCATCAATACTGATTTAGCCTTCTTAGCTGCTTCTTTGAACGCCATCTTAGCACACAATTCAAATGAAAGAGCATCCGAGTCAACAGGGTGGAATGAACCATCTGTCAAAACAACCTTCATGCTCTCAACTGGGAAGCCTGCCAAAACACCATTTTGCATTGCAGCTTTGAAACCTTTTTCAACAGCAGGTATAAATTCTTTAGGAACGTTACCACCTTTAACTTCGTTAATAAATTGTAAGCCTTTAACACCTTCATCTGCTGGTGACAAAGTAAACAATATATCAGCGAACTTACCACGACCACCAGATTGTTTCTTGAATACTTCTCTGTGTTCGCAAGAAGCAGTGATAGCTTCCTTGTAAGCAACTTGAGGAGCACCTTGATTACATTCTACATTGAATTCACGACGAATTCTATCCATGATGATATCCAAGTGCAACTCACCCATACCCTTCATGATAGTTTGACCAGAAGCCTCATCTGTTTGAATAATCAATGTTGGGTCTTCTTCTGTCAACTTAAGCAAAGCGTTGTTGAATTTATCAATATCAGCTTGTTTTGTAGGCTCAACAGCGATAGAGATAACTGGTTCAGGGAATGTCATAGATTCTAACACTATAGGAGCGTTTTCATCACATAGAGTATTACCTGTCTTAATATCCTTAAATCCAACTGCTGCACCTATATCACCTGCCTCAATTTTATCCAATGGATTTTGTTTGTTTGCGTGCATTTGCATTACACGAGATATACGTTCTTTCTTACCTGTAGCAACATTGTAAACATAAGAACCTGCATCAAGTGTTCCTGAATACACACGGAAGAAACAAATTCTTCCTACATAAGGATCTGTAGCAATCTTAAACGCCAATGCTGACAAAGGAGCTTTTGGATCTACCTTTCTTGTAATAACTTCTCCAGTAACAGGATCTGTACCTTCTATTTCAGGAACATCAACTGGTGAAGGCAAAAATTCGCATATTGCGTTTATAAGATTTTGAACACCTTTATTTTTGAAAGAAGAACCACACAAAACAGGAGTAATTCTCATTTCGCAAGTAGCCTTACGAATATGATATCTCATTTCCTCTTCTGTGATAGAGTTTTCATCTTCCATATATCTCATCAAAAGCTCATCGTCTTCTTCTGCAACGCCTTCAACTAACTTCTTTCTGTATTCAGAAGCTATTTCTTTCAAATCATCTGGCATTGGCACTTCATAAGACTTTGTACCATTTGATTCTTCATCATACATCAAAGCCTTGTTTGAAATCAAGTCGATAACTCCTTTGAACATATCTTCTTGTCCGATAGGAATTGTCAATGGAACAGGGTTTGCTCCAAGTCTTTCTTTCATTTGCTTCAATACATTGAAGAAATCAGCTCCTGCACGGTCCATTTTATTTACGAATCCGATACGAGGAACTCTGTACTTGTCAGCTTGTCTCCAAACTGTTTCTGATTGTGGTTCAACACCACCAACAGCACAGAACAATGCAACCGCTCCATCCAAAACTCTCAAAGAACGTTCAACCTCTACAGTGAAGTCAACGTGGCCCGGAGTATCTATAATGTTAATCTTGTACTGTTTTTCATCATATTTCCAAAACACTGTTGTTGCCGCAGAAGTGATGGTGATACCTCTTTCTTGTTCTTGAGCCATCCAGTCCATTGTTGCAGCTCCATCATGAGTTTCTCCTAATTTATGGTTCTTTCCTGTATAATACAGAATACGCTCGGTAGTTGTTGTCTTACCGGCGTCAATGTGAGCCATAATACCAATGTTTCTTGTTAATTTTAGATCTGACATCTTCTTTCAGTGTTTTTAGAATCTAAAATGAGAGAAGGCCTTGTTAGCCTCTGCCATTCTGTGAATATCTTCTTTTTTCTTGAATGCTGCACCTTCTTCCTTATAAGCCGCCATGATTTCTGATGCTAAACGTATTGCCATTGTTTTTTCATTACGTTTACGAGCGAATCCAATAAGGTTTTTCATTCCCATAGATTGTTTTCTTTCAGGTCTGATTTCTGAAGGGATTTGGAAAGTAGCTCCACCTATTCTACGGCTTCTAACCTCAACAGAAGGTGTTACGTTTGCTAATGCTTTTTTCCAAACATCCAATCCGTTCTCGTTTGAACGTTCTGAAACGATATCAATCGCTTCATAAAAAATATTGTAAGCTATTGTCTTTTTACCTTTCAACATGATGTTATTGACAAATTTTGTTACCAATACATCATTGAATTTAGGATCCGGAAGTATGATTCTCTTCCTTGGTTTTGCTTTTCTCATTACTCTTCTAACTCTTTTTCCTAATTAAACACAACTACTTTTTAGTACCTTCTTTAGGTCGTTTAGTACCATATTTAGAGCGTCTTTGCTTTCTACCATCAACACCTGCTGTATCAAGCGCTCCACGAATGATGTGATATCTTACACCTGGTAAATCCTTAACACGACCTCCTCTAATCATCACGATAGAGTGTTCTTGCAAGTTATGACCTTCGCCTGGAATGTAAGCATTTACTTCTTTTCCATTTGTCAATTTTACTCTGGCAACTTTTCTCATTGCAGAATTCGGTTTCTTCGGTGTAGTTGTGTACACTCTAGTACAAACTCCTCTACGTTGTGGACATGAATCCAAAGCAGGAGATTTACTCTTGTACTCCAATTTTGTACGTCCTTTGCGGACTAATTGTTGAATTGTTGGCATATTAAACTATGTTCTCTTCTTTTTTTTTGTGTTATTTTTACTTAACCTCATCTTCTTCAAGCCTTAAACAAAAGGCCTTAAAAGACACTATCGGCAAAAAACAAGAACCATCTCATCAACGCAAGATTACATTCATGTTTTCAACCTTAAGCGAAACTCCAACGTCCTCAAAATCACAGCCAAATGATTCCGAAAGATTAAATTTCCAAAGACACGCAACCCTTAAAAACAAGACCCGAAGAAGCCCTGATATTAACAGGTGTCTATACAGAAACGCTGATTTTTCAATTTGCAAAGGTACGACTTTTTTTTGTAATAGCAAGAAAACCAAAGAAAAAATTACATTTTTACAAACTTTTTCAACGATTCAACGTTAATAACAATACAACAAAAAATAAACAATAAAAAGATGGAAAACCAAACTTACGAATGCAAGGTATGTGGATACATCTACAACCCTGCGGTGGGCGATCCGGACAACGGAATTGCTCCAGGCACAAAATTTGAAGATCTCCCAGCAGATTGGACATGTCCACTATGCGGAGTAGGAACCGATGAGTTCGAAAAAATTTAATCAAAAAGAGAGAAGGGTATCAACAAACACTCTTCTCTTTTTTTTAACTCTATTGATTAGCACAAAACAAACGCTGAAATAACCATTGTTTACAACTATATAATATATAAGAACTTTCAGAGCATCGTTATAATAATCAAAAAGAATAAAGCACAACTTGCAATTAGTCATTTTAGAGCTTCACCTACGAGAGTTATTGATTGCAAATACAATATAAAGTAAAGAAAATACGAGAAAAGACTTGACAGATATCGCTTTTTGTTGTATCTTTGCAGTGCAAACAGGGGGATGACGCAAAGGCACTTGGAGTGCCTCAGTTATCTTCCTGTTTGTTTTTTCCAATCAAGATATTCTCTTTTACTATTCCATTCCCTCAAATAGTAAATCTGACAATATAATCATAATTGCGTTTTCTCACAAATACTATAAATAGCATTAAACGGTATTTTAAGAAACCTTAACGAGCGTTTATGGTTTTGAAATATTGAATACGTTTTCCAAAACAAATCGCCCGACATTTTAATATTTCACTTCTCTATCTTTATTCTAAATCTCATTTTTCTCGCAATTTGATTCCGAGAAAATAATATCAAGTTTCAAGAAATTAAAACGAAGTTTCAGCAAATTAAAACGAAGAGTTATTTCAGCGAAATGGCGTTTCGTAAAATCACAACTTAGAGTTCGTCTTTCATATATTTTATTTGGTCTCTTATCAAAGCTGCTAAATCGTAGTCTTCTGCCTCAACAGCATCTTTAAGCATAGCTTCCAAAGTTGCCAAATCCCAAGTAGCCAAAAAGCATTCGTCATCTTCTACATCAGATTCCTTGCACACATCGAGAGATAAAGCGCTTGCATCGAAACCAACTTCTTCTAACAATTCCTCCGTAACATATATTGGACACTCCGCTCTCAAAGCAAGATTTATTCCATCAGATATTCGGGTTTCCAAAACAGACTTTCTTTCCCCTGAAGTCAAATATGCCTTTGCTCCATAGACGCCATCTCTGAACGAATCAATGAGTAGATACTCCAATTTTATGCCAAAAGCACGTGTAATGCTTAATGTAAAATCATAACTCAAAGGAAAATCTATTACTTTCTTATCTTTGGCAATCGCAATCAGCTCTGCCTCATATGTCCCTATTGAAACGCATATCACGGTATTTGATTCCGGATTTAACAATACAATATCCGACAAACCTTCTGCCTCAGATTTACTTACTGCAACGACTTCCAATGGTAATTTCATAAAAAAAATGCTTTTGAGTTTCTTAATATTGAACGAAAAAATCTTTCAAATGTTTATACTTTACAAGTTTTTATTCCATTGTCTTTTGAAAATGGATTTTTATTTGTAACTTTGCAGACAACAAAAATTGGAAAAACAAAAATCAAAAAAAACATCTAAATTAAATGAAAAAGCTTTTACCATTATTTATTACGGTTATCACGCCTGCACTCTTACAGGCAAGTGAAGCGGACTTAAAAATCCCCATTGAAATACATAAATTCGGAGTATTGCATTGGGGATTTTTTGTTGCTCTATTAGGAATACTTTTTGGATTATATCAATTCATAAAAGTTAAAAAACTCCCTTCGCACAAAAGCATGC
>RHMF01000221.1_pt1 | contig 23716 bp, 22 predicted proteins | sample 5365151 | NCBI WGS metagenome assembly RHMF01 (sample SAMN10266501, study PRJNA497801) | feces metagenome | isolation source: feces | host: Bos taurus | place: China: Prairie of Fairy Mountain | collected 2017-08-14 | reverse complement strand
TGTTTTTTTCGCGAGGAAACAGCGTATCAGTATCTAAATATTATCATAGCAAAAGGAACATCTCAAGAAAAACGCCTGTTCTTTTTTTCATTTTCCCAAAGTTCCTTGTATGATAACTGAAATACCGCCTTTTTCAGTATTCTTCTCCATTGTTATCTCATAGCAGCGCAACGACAATACTGTATCTGCTGCTATGGGCATAAGCACCTTTTCCTCTTTGTCGTACAGGTCAGCTAATATGTATCGGCTTGTATATCCCAAGGAAAGCTGCTTTCTACAATCGCTGCACAACGCAGGGTTGTATGTTTTATCATCGGGTATGTGAATTTCAATCTTTTTGCTATCGGTCAGCTTTGTTCCAGAAACATTCCCGATGCTTACAAAAGAGAATGTCCCCATTTCTGGCTGTGGGTCTGCCAGCTCTGCGACCAAAGTTTGATGTGGAAAATACAAATCCAGTTCTATCATTTTCCCCGTTTCCAAGTCAATCAAGCAGGGGGCGTGATACCTAAAGCTGCTGCATAGGCAACACTCTTTTTCCTCTTTGGTAAACAGCAAAATTGCCGTTGCTGCAACAACAACCACCAAAACAACGCTAAGTATTTTCAGCCACATTTTCAATCGGAAAACCCTCTTTCTTTTGCCGCCGCTGGGCATATTCAATCAAATTTCTTGTATTGCCTGGGTGCTTGACATAGCAGATGATGGAATCCGCTTCATTCACCATATATTGATTTGCCCGAACAATGGTAAACGGTCTGGGGACATTTTCAAGCGGAGGGTAATAGGAATTGTCAAATCCATCCGACAGATAAACAGGGCGTTCCGCAGGGTGGTATGCGAGTAGTAATAATAAGGAAATATCCTTATACCGTTTCTTCAAATGTGAGATTGCTGTTGCTGCATAGCTGTCAAAACTGCCACGGTTGCCCACAACAAAGGTTCTAATGCCGTATTCCTGGTAGTGCCGTTCCGCTGCTGCTTCAATCAACGGAAGCGCAGTATGCGGTGTTGTAGCATGACCAAACATAAAGCAAACCTTGTTATCCATTTGTTCACCCCCAAGGAGAAGAAAACATATCTCAGAGTTGTCATTCACGCTATAATTATACTCCATAGGTGATAGAAGTCAAGAAAGCTATGCCCTTGAATGGTTTAGAACACCACCCATAGTTATTATAATTAAAGCATACTAAACCGTCTGGGGGTGTGCGCCGTGGGTGATAATGAGTTTTTGAAAGAAATGGGACAGCGAATTATGGTTCGCAGAAAATCACTACGCATGACCCAGGATGAATTAGCAGAGAAGTTAGGCGTTTCCACGCAAATGATTTCCAACCTGGAGCTGGGAAAGAAAGCAATCCGTCCCGAAAACTTAGCCAAAGTCTGTTCCGTTCTGGAGCTTAGTGCAGATTTTATCTTGACTGGAACGAATACAAAGACCGCTGTTGATGCAGTTGCGGAAAAATTGATTCAGTTGACCGCAGAAGAATTGCAGATGGTTAATGAAATGATTGACTATATGAATAGGCAGAAGTAATGTAAAAAACGGTATGGGGAACTCCCATACCGTTTTAACTTGCTGTTTATTTGATTTATTTGGAGAAGTGTTGAACCAACTCCAAATAGTGCATGGAATGTAACTTGGCAACATTTTCGGGCGTAATATTGTTACGACCATAACGCATACGGGCAGGCATAACAATGTAGCTGTTGCAAGAGCCACAGCAACGGTTCTCTTTTTCTCCATACCAGGATTCGGGTCTAACGGGGTAAGGGTCGTGACCCTCAATATCGGTGATTTCTTTACCGCACAGACAGCATTTCATAGGTACACCTCCAATTATATTGCTGTAACAGACATAAATATTATATAAGGTGTTGCGAGAAATTTCAAGTGCTAAACAAATACAGATACATGCTCATATTTATATTCCTTTCTGTAAACACCATTGAAATTTATAGTATCAGCTATCTTGTGAAATTCTCTATTCCTTTTCGGTTTTTAGCTCGGCTTTATATTTATAAAAAGTGTTTGGTGAAATCCCTGCCAGCTTCATAACATCCTTGTCTGGCAATGACCCGCCGAAATCTTTGCTGTATCTCTGAATTGCTTTCTTGGCTGCATCGGATTTCTTGACATGGAGCTTTGCCCCTGCTTTTTGACCAATCTGCTTGCCGTTCATTTTAGCTGTTTCCATGCCCTCACGGGTACGCTGCCGCAAATCGTCCACCTCTTTCTGCGCTTGTTCAAAGGCTATGCGTATCTGCTCTTTGGCAAGCTCCATAAGATACCGATTCACGCCCTCCAAAATGAAATCGACCTTATCTCCTGTCAGCCCCACTTTGGCGGCAAGTGCCTTGCGATATGTGTCGGTGTTGATGTGTGGTTCTTTCAAAAAGACCAAATGAACCCCCATATTGAACAGATGTTGATACAAGGCAAATCCCTCTTCAGCGGAACGGCTCATTCTGCTGACGGAATCGAAAACCATGGTATCGTCCCTGCGTACCTTTTTCAGCAGCTTTTCCAGCTTGTCCCGTCCCTGGAAAGTTGTCCCCGTATAGACCTCTCTGATAATTTCCGCATTGGGGTATGCTGCCAGGATGTTCCGAACCTGGCGTTCAATGTTTTGTGATTGTGTTGATACACGGCAATATCCGTAAATCATGTAAACTCTCCTTTCTAAGTATCTATTACTATTATAGTAGAAAATATATCAAAAGAGAGGGTCGGCAGATTTGCGATATTCAAAAATTGAAATTTTCTTTGTTTGGGGCGAACTTTTGCGACTACCCCAGATTTGATAGTGGAAACAGGATTGCTTTCAAGTACGATACAAGGTATAATATTTCTGTATGATATTCGATACTGTTTGGAACGGGAGAATGGTTATGAATTTCAAAAATGCTGCTGAACAAAAAATGATTGCTACTTTTGCATATCAGCTAATTAAGGTGATGTTCCTTAACTGTAAGGATGGTAAGGATGAATTGAAAAAAATATTCATGGCATCAGCAATTACACCAAAGGACATTGTTGCAGAAGCGCGCAAGCAACATCTTAGGGGTGGCAATATAAAAGAAGCAATCTATGAAGATATTCAATTCGCTCTGTATGCAGAAATGCGTGATAATCCAAACAGCAAAGTTGTGGATGCAGTATACGATAGCGCACAAGCTTTTTTTAAGTACTACTACAATCTGAATGAATATAAACAATTTGCCCTGGATGTGAGAGCTGGTAAGGAAGATACCTTTGAGTACGGAGCAGATGTTTTTTATTCGTTTGTGTATTTTTTTCTGTGGTATGAATGTGTGCCGTTAAGCGTGAATATGCAGCGTACCATGAAGCTACAGTATCAACATTTGGTTAAACAAACACAGGTTGAATCCGAAGATGTTAATACCGATATATTGTTTGGATGCTCCTATGGGGACAATATGCCTATTGTTGAAAGTAAAATGTATGCCAGTTGCTTTGATACGGTTGTTCAAAAGCTTGCTGAATTTCTTGATGTGCGCTACCCGTCTGATAATGTCACAACGGATAATCTGTATCATATCATCGGGAAGAAACTTCATTGCGGGTCACATTGGGATTACAAGAATCACAACATCTTTAGCGATAGCATTGACTTGTACAGCGAATCTATAATGTCTGGCGTAAGTTGGATTGGCGTGGACAGACATAAAATGAGCATGGATATACTGCTCAATGTAATGGGTGATTATTCTTTTAATGCAGCAAAACTTATGAATTATCATCCCGATGTGCAGCGGTTAATCGAACTGGCTTTTCAATCCAACATACGCCCATATCAGTTTGGTAAAAACGGCAAACTGACACGAGCAGTCCTTAGAGATAATATCACGGCGAGAATAGTAAACAATATTGGGGCATTTTACAACAACATTGTGAATCTGTATTACGAAGATTGCCTGTTCAAGGCTATCGAGTATTACCGTGACGAATACTACTATAACTTCCCTTGGTTCTATGATGTTGAAAAGTACAATGTTCTGGCTGAAGCCCCTGTTGAAGCAGAACAGCACACAGAACAGAAAACAACGGATGATGAATATGCAGAACTGAACGCACAGTATGAGTGTGAACGGAAGCGAGTTAATGAACTGTGTAAGAAACACTCCCATGAACTTGCCGAAAAGGACAGAGCAATAGCAGCACAGGTAACTGAAATTGAAAAGCTACAAAATCAGCTTCAGATTCAGCAAGAGTTTATCAGTCTGGCAAGTGCAGCAGAAGACCCCGATGTTACGGAAGTGTTTGACATTAGCCGCCTGTATGGTAAGCGATTCTTGTTTGTTGGAAAGCTCCATGAATCTAACGCCAAATTGAAGCAAACTTTCCCAACCAGCATTTTCATGGAAACGGACACCGCTAATATCAAATCTCTTAAAGTGGATGGTGTTGTGTTCCTTATCCGAAATATGGGTCATTCCATGTACTACAAGGTAATGCAGAATAACCAATTTGCAGAGTTACCAAAGATTTATTGCAACAGTCGAAACATCAACAATATTTATCAATCAATGTTGAACGGTATGGGAATGTAACTATATCTAACATGGTCTGGAACAGAAAATGGGTACATGGTGTTGTCCATGTACCCATTTAGTAATATTAAAGTTTTTCAAAAAGATAGCCAATCAATTCACCAGGGGTCAAATTATTGGCTGCTGCCATTGCCTTAAAATCTTCGACCACAGAACCCTGCGCTGCATCTATCTCAAGAATTTTAGCGCAAGAAATATCGGCTTTTACTCGCTTAGTATTTTTCGGGAAAAGAGGGGGATTTGCGGGTGCGGTTTTCCAATATGCGTCCTGGTCAAAATCTGGCGCAATCATAAGATAGTCAGATTCAAGGATTTGGCTGAAAGGAAAAGCATTGAAAGATGTTTCTGCTTCCAGAAGTTCGCTCGGCATATCGGGAGTTATCGTCCCAGTTTCAGTATTTCTTATCCAATATCTACCATTTAACATAGCTACTCTTGCTTCTTCGATGCTGTTGTCATCCGTTGCTTTTATAATGCAGACAATGGATTGTTCTTTATTCGAACGAATAACTTTCATCATATTATTATATTCCATGCTTTGCAGCTCCTTTTCTTTGGATTCTTTTTGTTCAATTATAGTTGAAATTTACTATAAATTCAAGATAATATATAATTGCTAAAGGTTTGCGTTGGTGATATAATAACTGTGCAAGGTCATTATATGTTTTTGGGAAATCTCGGCATCCTCTAAACCCGTAAAAAGGGCAAAGTTAGGTATCCTCTGAGAACCCAAGAAAAAATAAGAAATAAAGACCTTGTGTAGCACACATTTTCCGTGCTACATAAGGTCTTTTTTCTTCTTATATTGACCTTGGAATATCCAGGTTTCTTTCTGCTTAACCCCACTTCGTGAAAATAGCAGACCCAGAAGAAACTTCGTAAACCTCTGGGTATTTCCCATTCTATTCCCATCATTCCTAATTATATCTCCACTTATTTTCATATTATTTCAGCTTAATTTCCCCATAATCTTTGTATTTTCTAATAATCTCTTGATTACCCCCATAAAAGGAAATAGAGAGAAAAAGAGAGAGAATAGAGAGAAATCTCATTATTTCTGTTTAGCCTTATTTGTCATGGAGTGCTGCCCAATGCCATGAAGTGATAAGAAAGAAACAGGATATTATGAGGAAGAAAAAGGGACGGGCAGCGGAGATAAAAGGAGAGAAAAAGGAAGTTAAGAGAGAATGTGGGAAATTGCCCTTTTGTGAATGAGGGAAGTTACCCTATGACATATAGCTTTCTGAAAAAGCTGTTTTTGGGAGCGTAAACACCCCCAAAATAGCTTGAATTTGGGAAACTTTTGGGGAAATCCCCCGATTTTATCAAAGTTGGGGCAAAGTTGGGAAAAAGTTGGGAAGAAATCGGGGAATTTTTAGGAGGTCTATATGAGGAAGAAAACCTACAAGGGAAGATGTGAAAAGCAGTCCCTGGAGAAATTCACTACCATTTGCAAAACCTACGACCCTATCCAATCTGCCTATGCTAACATCCTGGTTAAAAACAAGGATGTTGCAGAAGTCAGATGCAATGTTCCCTTAGATGGTGACGAGTGCGGAGAGTATATGACAGACTTTGTTTGTAAAAAAGTCGATGGGGATTTAATGGTGAGAGAGTGTATTAACCGCAAATTGTTATCCAGACCGCAAATGGCAGCAATGATGGATATGAGCCGCAATTATTGGCTACGGCATGGCGTTACAGATTGGGGGATTGTTGTAGATGCTGCTGAAGAATGAAAACCAAGTTATCCGTGTGCTGAAATCCCATGGAAATAAAGCTCTGGTGATTGACTGTATCAAAAGAACCATGCCCAAATGGGTAGATGGTGATATTCTGTCCACTTACGATGATTGCGGAGAGGATGAAATGTACGAGCGAACAGACTATCCTTTCGGCAGAGAGCTAACCCAAAAGGAAGAACGCATTGCTCAGGAGCGCTTTACCATGATTGCTGGAGTACTGCCATTCATCGGGAACGAGAAGAAACGAAACCAAATGATGGATATGTTGTCTGAGCATTGCAGCAAACAGACATTGAGAAAGTACCTCTGCTTGTATTTAGTGTACCAGGATATTGATGCCCTTGCGCCCCCACCCAAGGAAGAAAAGGAACTGACCCAGGACGAGAAATGTATGCGTTGGGCATTGAATAAGTTTTTCTATACGAAGAACAAAAATAGCCTTATGACTGCATACACGCTGATGCTCAAAGAAAAGTATTGCGACCAACAAGGGCAGCTTGTGGCAGCATACCCAACCTTTGACCAATTCAGATACTTTTACCGCAAGACAAAAAAGATGCAGCAATATTACATATCCAGGGACGGAATCAAAGACTATCAGCGCAATAATCGTCCTCTGCTTGGTGATGGGGTACAGCAATTTGCCCCTGCTGTTGGTGTTGGTATGTTGGACAGTACCATTTGCGATATTTACTTGGTGGACGATGGGGGCAAGCTGGTAGGCAGACCTGTTATGACAGCTTGCGTGGATGCCTTCAGCGGTTTGTGCTGCGGCTACTCCCTGGGCTGGGAGGGTGGAACATACAGTTTGCGTAGTCTGATGCTGAATGTCATTACAGACAAACAGGATTGGTGCAACAAGCACGGTGTATTTATCGAACCGCAAGAATGGGATTCCAATAATCTGCCTGGGGTGTTTGTAACAGACATGGGCAGCGAATATAAGGGTGATACCTTTTCCCAGGTAACAGAGCTGGGCGTTAAAATCGTCAATCTCCCTCCCTTTCGTCCAGAGCTGAAAGGAATGGTAGAAAAGTTCTTTGATGTGGTACAGAACGCATACAAAAAGCACCTAAAGGGCAAGGGCGTGATTGAACCCGACTACCAGGAACGGGGCGCACACGACTACCGCAAAGATGCCTGTTTGACCCTGCGTGAATTTGAGCAGATAATTTTACATTGCATTGTGTATTATAACTGCTCCCGTGTAGTGGATTTCCCGTTTACAGAAGAAATGCTTGCCGATGGCGTAAAACCCAATGCAAGCAGCATATTTGCCTGGGGAAAGAAACAGATGGGCGCAAACTTTATTGCCGTTGCGCCGCAAAAGCTGATTCAAACATTACTGCCCAGAACAACGGGAACATTCACCCGAAAAGGTCTGCGTGTTCACGGCCTACGGTATAAACATGATGATTATACCGAAGCGTTTTTGTCTGGGGGCGAAGTAACCGTTGCCTATAATCCAGAGGATGTAACAGAAGTATGGCTGCTGGACAATGGGCAGTATGTTCCCTTTACTTTGATTGAAAGTAGATTTAACGGCAAATCCTTGGATGCCGTTCAGACGATGCAAAAGGCAAGGAAGCAGACCGTAAATGCTGCTGCCGCTGAAAATCTGCAAGCGCAGATAAATCTTGCAGAGCATATCCAGGTCATTGCTTCCCAGGGAAAACAGACGGATGTTGGCATTAAAAATATCCGCAGCACACGCAAACGGGAACAAGCCAGAACCCATATTGATTTTGTAAAGGAGGGTGCAATCTGTGGATAATATGAACCTTATAAAAAAGCTACCGCCTATGCTGTCTGGCAGCGAATTGGAACGAGCTTTGACCATTTTGCCCGAATATGACCCTGCAATCATAAATGAAAATGAAGCCATGCGGTTGATTGCATTGACCGATATTTACAAGGTGTTTGTGCCTAATCAAATGTCCAGGGAAATTTACAGCAAATTGTATCTTGCGCTGCTGCGTTCTTTGCAGAAGAAAGAGGGGAAATTACGGGTCAAGCAAGGCATAGCGAACCACCAAGCCATTATGCAGCATGAGCATAACGGCATCCTGGGAGGGTCAGACAGTTTTACTATTATTGGAGCAAGCGGCATTGGTAAATCAAGCAGCATTTCCCGTGCTGTACAGCTTCTTACCAAAGAACCCGTTATTGAGATAGACAAGCCATACGGAAAGATTCTCCCCTGTGTCCTGGTACAATGTCCTTTTGATTCTTCGGTAAAGGGTCTATTGCTTGAAATAATCCGTGTGGTGGATGAAATGATGGGAAGCAGTTACTATCCAAAAGCTACAAGTGTTCATGCTACCACCGATATGCTGATTGGAACGGTGAGTCAGATATGCTTGAACCACATTGGAATTTTAATTGTCGATGAAATTCAGAATGTTGCAATTTCCAAAAACGGGCGCAATTTGTTAGGGGCATTACTACAGCTTATTAACTGTTCTGGAATCAGCATTTGCATGGTTGGTACACCCGAATGTGCAGAGTTCTTCACCCAGGCAATGCAACTTGCAAGGCGTTCCCTGGGCTTGCAGTATGAATCTATGGAATACGGAGCTGAATTTGAGCAGCTATGTCAAATCCTGTTTCAGTATCAGTATGTAAAGAACCCTGCCGAGCTGGATGCTGCGACTGTCCGTTGGTTGTATGAGCATAGCAATGGAAATGTATCTTCCGCTGTAACGCTGCTGCATGATGCCCAGGAGATTGCCATTTTGGATGGCAGCGAAGTTTTGAGCCTGGAAACCCTAAATGCTGCCTACAAAAGCCGAATGAAAATGCTTCATTCCTACATTGCCCCGTCCAAAAAGCCGCAAACATCCAAACAGAAGAAATCCCCTTTCGTTCCCTGTGCTGACCAGGATATACAAGAAGTCGTTTCTATTTCCATTGCAGCATTGGTGCAGCAAGCCAAGAACGAGGGCAGCGTTGTTGCGGATTTTCTGAAATCCTACATTACCGTGGAGGAAGTGGGAATATGATAGCTTTCTTTCCAAAACCCTATCCCGACGAGCTGGCGTATTCCCTGTTCGCACGGTATCATGTTCACTCTGGGAATATAACCTTTAGCGCAACGGCAAAAGATTTATTCCAATGCAAGGATGCTATACCGAATCCAGAGTTCTTTGCGCCTTTGTCGGAGGAAGTGTGCAGCATTATTACACGCAACAGCTCTATGGAAGCCTTTGTAGCGAAACATACGATGCTGCCATATTATATACGCTTTCTTCCATTGGAACGGCGGCGCAGGGCTATGGACTTGTTGCTTGCAATGGACAGAACATTTTACGATGCTATTTATGTGCGGCAAAAGAAATCGGAACGGCGGCAATACATGAGATATTGTCCTGTGTGCGCTGCTGCTGACCGAGAGCAGCACGGGGAAACCTACTGGCATAGAAAACACCAGCTCCCAGGCGTGGAAATCTGTTTAGAACACCGCTGCCGCCTGGAAAACAGCAACAACGGCGTTACGGTGGAAAGTCAGCGGTTTAAGCTGATTCATGCGGAAATGGTCATTCCACAATATACGCCCGTTAATTTGGCTGTGTCAGACCTGGAATATCAGCTATCCGATTATGTAATGCAGATTTTTGATGCAGATATGGATTTTGATAATGATGTTTCCACGGGCAAGTTCCTGCAGTCAAGACTGGAGGGAACGCCCTACACATCGTTAAGGGGAGAACAAGTATTTGCCCGTAAATTGTTTGCAGCACTTTCCGAGTATTACCAGGAGCTATCGCAAAACACCTTGGAAGCATGGTGGTATGTTCAAAAGGTGTTCTGTTCCCAAAACTTCCATACATTCGATGTTTGCTTAATTGCCCTGTTTCTGGGCATCCCAATAAAAGACCTGCTGCACATGACCTTGCCAGAGCTGACCCTTCAGCAGCGGTTTGACAATCAGCTACGGTTGCTGCGTTCTCAAGGCATGACCCAAAAGCAAGTAGCCGAAGCTATGGGGGTATCAATCCATGCAATAAAGGGCGTGGAAGAAAAACGATACCGAACAGCATAGTAAAACGCTTCCGTTCACACGGGAGCGTTTTTATTGATTTTCTGCTCCAATCACAGTATAATTCAGTTAGATAAACTTGAAATTGAACGGGAGATTACCAATGAACGACAAAATAACTTGTTTCAAACTGAATTGGTACGACTGCGGATTAAGTTGTGCCGATGATGCTGTTCAAGAGGAAATCACCGTCTATCGGAATAACAACTATATGGTTTTTAAGGAACTTAATGGATATGGAGTTATTTGCTCATGCGAAATCATTCATATCCAAAGAGAAATACTTGATGTATTTTTTGATTTCTTAGAGAAAATCCATGATGAATGGAAAAACGACTATAAGGTGGAGGTGTGCGACGGCAGCGCATGGGAAGTTCGTATGTGGCACAGTTCGCACAAAGTCAAAAAAGTTTGTGGAACAATTAAATACCCACCACACGGAAAGAAAATTGAAAAGTACATTCGCTCGTTTGTTACAGATGGCAAAAGTGCTATTGAGCCAAAAATGTTTGGTTGCGGTTAAAAACGAAATATGTTTTGATGAACCGCAAAAACGCTCCCGTTATCATGGGAGCGTTTCTTTTTTCGTGGTTATTCTGCATAAAAAGAGTTTAATAAAGAATTTTATATAAAATTATGTAGATTTCCCAAAAAGATAGTGCTATAGTTATACTAGACCAATAATAAACAAAGGAGTTTTTGATATGGCTGATACAAGAAAAGAACAGGAAAGAGCTGAACTGCACCGTGCTATCTGGGCTATTGCTGATGATTTGCGTGGTGCTGTCGATGGATGGGACTTCAAGAACTATGTTCTGGGTGCTATGTTCTACCGCTATATCTCCGAAAACTTTACCGCATATATCAACGCTGGCGAAATCGAAGCTGGTAACGCTTCCTTTGACTATGCCAAAATGTCCGATGCTGATGCAGAAGAAGCCCGTGCTGGTCTGATTGAGGAAAAGGGATTCTTCATTCTGCCTAGCGAACTGTTCTGCAATGTTCGTGCAAAAGCAGCTGCCGACGAGAACTTGAACGAAACCCTAGAGCGTGTTTTTGCTCATATCGAAGATAGTGCAAAGGGCAGCGCAGCAGAAAGTAACTTTGCTGGCCTGTTTGCCGACTTCGATGTAAACAGCAATAAGCTGGGTGCCACCGTTGCCAAGAGAAACGAAAGACTGGTCAAGATTCTCAACGGTATCGCAGAAATGAAGCTGGAATACAAGGACAATGCTATTGATGCCTTTGGTGATGCCTACGAATATCTGATGACCATGTACGCATCCAACGCTGGAAAATCTGGTGGTGAATTTTTTACCCCCTCCGATGTGTCCGAGCTGCTGACCAGAATCGGTACAGTTGGCAAGACTGAAATCAACAAGGTCTACGACCCTGCTTGTGGTTCTGGCTCTCTGCTGCTGAAAGCCCAAAGTATTCTGGGTAAAGATGGCGTTCGCCAGGGTTTCTACGGACAGGAAATCAATATCACCACCTACAACCTGTGCCGTATCAATATGTTCCTGCACGATGTGGGCTTTGACAAGTTTGATATTTCTTGTGAAGATACCTTGCTGAACCCTGCACATTGGGACGATGAACCCTTTGAACTCATTGTGTCCAACCCTCCTTATTCTATCAAGTGGGTTGGTGACGATAACCCTCTGCTTATCAATGACCCCCGTTTTGCCCCTGCTGGTGTTCTAGCTCCCAAGGGAAAAGCTGACCTGGCGTTCATCATGCACAGCCTTTCTTGGCTTGCTCCCAACGGTACTGCTGCTATCGTTTGTTTCCCTGGCATTATGTATCGTGGTGGTGCAGAACAGAAAATCAGAAAGTATCTGATTGATAACAACTTCGTTGATTGCGTTATTCAGTTGCCGAGCAATCTGTTCTTTGGCACTTCCATTGCTACTTGTATTCTGGTATTGAAAAAGGGCAAAAAAGACAGCAGCACCCTGTTCATTGATGCTACCAACGAATGTATTAAGATAACCAATAACAATAAACTAACCCCAGAAAATCTTGATAACATCGTGACTGAATATACAAGCCGTGAGGAAAAGGCGCACTTTGCACATCTGGCTACCTATGATGAAATCAAGGCAAATGATTATAACCTATCCGTCAGCACTTATGTTGAAGCAGCAGACACCAGAGAGCGTGTAGATATTGTAGTTCTCAATGCCGCACTTGAAGAGATGGTAGCTCACGAAAAAGAACTTCGTGAAAAGATAAGTAGAATTTTTGAGAATGGTGAAGTTCAGAACAGTATTGATGAACTCATTGAAACAATGTGTCCTAATGGTGTTGAAGTTAGACCCCTTGAAAAATGTTGCCAAGTTTTAGATAACAAAAGAAAGCCCATAACAAAATCAGCCAGAGTAGCAGGTGAATATCCGTACTATGGTGCGAATGGCGTTCAAGACTATGTTGCTGACTATATCTTTGACGGCACTTATGTTCTGGTGGGCGAAGATGGCAGCGTTATGACCCCAAACGGAAACCCTGTTGTAAATTGGGCAGAGGGTAAAATCTGGGTAAATAACCATGCACACATCATTTCTGAAATTGATGGTGTTCTTCTCCGTTATCTGTTCCATTATTTACAGATAGTCAATGTTAAACCGTTAATTCACGGTAATATCCCGAAATTAACAGGTGGAGATTTCAGAGCATTGTCGATTCCTGTACCGCCTGTTGAGGTACAGCGTGAAATTGTCAAAACCCTTGACAATTTCACGGAGCTTACAGCGGAGCTTACAGCGGAGCTTACAGCGAGAACAAAACAATATGAGTATTACAGAGAGAGATTTTTTGATTTCAAGGAGATGAGCGAATGAGCCAATATAACATAATAGTTTCAACTTCCGAAGCTACTGTTGTATCTGAATATGAGCCACTACAAACACGCTCAGATGCCTACCAAAGTGAAGCAGCCCTTGAAGCGGCCTTTATCAAGCAGCTTTCCGAGCAGGGATATACATACCTTCAGATTCACGATTCTGATGAACTGGTGAAGAATCTGCGTGTGCAGCTTGAAAAGCTCAATGGCTTCCAGTTTACCGATGGTGAATGGATGCGGTTCTTCAGCCAGAACCTTGCCAACAGCAATGACGGCATCGTGGAAAAGACCCGTCTTATCCAGGAAGATAATGTCCAGGTTCTGAAGCGTGATGATGGTACGACCAAAAATGTCACGCTGATTGACAAGAAGAACATCCACAACAACTTCCTACAGGTCATCAATCAGTATGTAGAGAACAGCGGTAACTACGACAACCGCTACGATGTGACCATTCTTGTCAACGGCTTCCCTCTGGTACATATCGAACTGAAACGCCGTGGCGTTGCTCTGAAAGAAGCGTTCAACCAGATTGAGCGTTACCAGAGAGATAGTTTCTGGGCAGCAAGCGGTCTGTATGAGTATGTGCAGCTGTTCGTTATCTCCAACGGCACACGCACCAAGTATTACTCCAACACCACCCGTATCAGCGCAATTAAAGAGCGTGACGGCAAAAAGAAAGTACAGAAGACAAGCAGCAGCTTTGAGTTCACTTCTTTCTGGGCTGATGGCAACAACAAGGTCATTGCTGACCTTGTTGACTTCACCAGAACCTTTTTCCAGAAGCATACCCTGCTGAATATCATTACCAGATATTGCGTTCTGACAAGTGAAAATCTGCTGTTGGTTATGCGCCCATATCAGATTGTTGCTACTGAGCGCATCTTGAACCGCATCGAGATTGCAACCAACTACAAAAAGATGGGCGGCACAGATGCAGGCGGCTACATTTGGCACACCACAGGCAGCGGCAAGACCCTTACATCCTTTAAGACGGCGCAGCTGGCATCCAAATTGCCCTATGTAGACAAGGTTCTTTTCGTTGTTGACCGCAAAGACCTGGACTACCAGACAATGAAAGAATATGACCGCTTTGAGCGTGGTGCTGCCAACGGCAACAAGAATACCAAGATTCTGCAACGGCAGCTGGAAGATAAGGATGCAAAGGGCAATCCCCATGAATACAAGATTATCGTTACCACCATTCAGAAGCTGGATAATTTTGTGACCAAGAATCCCAAGCACCCTGTTCTGGACAAGCATATCGTTCTTATCTTTGACGAGTGCCACCGCAGCCAGTTCGGTGAAATGCACCAGAAGATTACCAAATACTTCAAGAAGTATCACATCTTCGGATTCACGGGAACCCCCATCTTTGCCAAGAACGCAAAGTCTGGCGGCAATCCCAATCTGCGCACCACACAACAGGCGTTTGGTGATAAGCTGCATACTTACACCATCGTTGATGCTATCAATGACGGCAATGTTCTTCCCTTCAGAATCGACTACATCAATACAGTCAAGAAGAAAGACGGAACAAGGGACAAGCAAGTTGAAGCAATCAACACCGAATCTGCGTTGCTTGCACCAGAGCGCATTTCTGAGGTTGTTACCTACATTCTTGACCATTTCGACCATAAGACCAAGCGCAACAACGGTTTTTACACCTTTAGCAAGCTGACAAACATTACCGATGTTGCCAAGAACCAGGACACCAAGGAAGAAAAGCAGAAAGTAAGGCTAAACGGCTTTAACTCCATTTTTGCGGTATCTTCTATCGATGCAGCAAAGCTCTACTACCTGGAGTTCAAGCGGCAGATGGCAGCACACCCCGAAAAGGCTATCCGAATTGCTACCATTTACAGTTATGGTCAGAATGAAGATGACCCCGATGGATTCATTGATGACGAGGAAAGTGACGATACCGACGGTCTGGATTTGACTTCCAGAGAGTTCCTTGAAACAGCTATCAAGGACTATAACGAAATGTTCAACACCGCATACGATACATCCAGCGAAAAGTTCCCCAACTATTACAAAGACCTGTCGTTGCGCATGAAGAACCGTGAAGTCGATTTGCTGATTGTCGTGAATATGTTCCTTACTGGCTTCGATGCTACCACTCTTAATACCCTTTGGGTGGATAAGAACCTGAAGCAGCACGGACTTATTCAGTCTTTCTCCAGAACAAACAGAATCCTTAACTCCGTCAAGACTTTCGGCAATATCGTTTGCTTCCGAAACCTTCAGAAAGAAACCGATGATGCTATTGCCTTGTTCGGTGACAAAAACGCATCGGGTATCGTTCTGATGAAGTCTTATAACGATTACTACTATGGCTATGACGATGAAAACGGCAAACACCAGAAAGGCTATGAAGAACGGATTGCAGAACTTCTTCAGAAATATCCCCTGGGTATTGACATTCTGGGTGAAAGTGCGAAAAAGGACTTCATCGTGTCCTTTGGTAACATTCTAAGACTTCGCAACATTCTTTCTACTTTTGATAATTTCGCTGGTAACGAGATTCTTTCGCCTATCGACTTCCAGGACTACACAGGTATTTACAATGACCTGTATCTGGAGTTCCGTCCCAAGGCACAGGCTGAAAACATTGACGATGATATTGTCTTTGAAATGGAGCTTGTGAAACAGGTTGAGGTAAACATTGACTACATTCTGATGCTTGTAGCCAAGTACCACAAGTCCAACTGCGAGGACAAGGAAGTTCTGATTGCCATTGACAGAGCTATCAAGTCCAGCATCGAACTTCGCTCCAAGAAAGAGCTTATCGAGGGCTTTATTGCTACAATCAACACCCAGACCGATGTTAATGCCGACTGGAAGAAGTTTGTTGTGCAGCAGAAAGAAACTGACCTTACCGAGCTGATTGCCAGCGAAAAGCTTAAGGAAGAAGAAACCAGAAAGTACATTGAAAATGCTTTCCGTGATGGTACTATCAAGACCACAGGTACAGACATTGATAAACTAATGCCCCCTGTGTCACGCTTCGGTGGTGGCAATCGTGCAGCCAAGAAGCAAGGTATCATCGATAAGCTGAAAGCTTTCTTTGAGAAGTATTTTGGTATCGTATAACGGAGGTGTCCTATGGCAAGACAAAAGAAAGACGGTCGCTCCGTGAACTTCTACTTAGACCGAAATATTATGGAAAAAGTAGAAGTGTACGCTGACGAGAACGGTCATACCCTTACAAAAGCAGTTGAACGGCTTTTGGAAAAAGCATTAGACGATAACGCCGCAGCAGAGGGCAAAGCAAATCCAAGCAAGCATCCTTCAGAGTGAAAGAATGGCTACCCATAGATATTCTATATTAACAGAAATTCCTTGCAAGGAGGTATCGCAATGACTGACCAGGAAATCCGTCAGTTAATCGAATCTGGCGTTGAGCGCAGCGAAATTGAATATGTTATGAGCCTGGGTTACATTGGTGAAGCTTTCCAAAGTCAGCTCCTTCAGCTTCTTGCGGATGGTAACATGGATTCTTACGAGGGTGCGCTAACGCAGCTCTACGAAATGGACATTCTGAAAGAAAGCGATTATGAACGAGATTATGAGCTTTCTCCCGAACAGGAAACCCAACTAAACGCTGCCCTTGATTATGTTATGAGCCTGGACGAGCCGCCAAAAGAGCTTCCCCTTCAGATGCAGTATTTGAATAATTCTCTTATTGTACGGAAGCTGTTTTACTATGACGGTGATATTTTAGAAAATGTTGCACCAGGGGTCTATGACAATAGAGAATTTGAAACCCAACGGGGCGAACAATGGACAGTCGATTTTTGGTCTGATTCTGGCTTGACTGTTGATAAAAGCCTTGACCCCTTTGATTTAGCAGTACTGGATGCTATCTATACGCTGTATTGTAATGGAATCAAGCTGTTTTCTACAAAGTGGCTTGATATGCTGCTATCTGGAAACGGAAAGAAAGCACCCACAGCGAATAGCATAGCCCGTATTGATAGGACAATAGAAAAGCTGTCCTTAATTCATGTGGAATACGCTGTTGGAAGTGAAAAAGCAGAGGAAACGCCGCTGTTGTCTGTTGTAACTTTCGGCAATAGCCAGGGGCATTTCTATTATCTGAACGGCATAAACAATCTGTATGCTTATGCTCACGACAAAAAGCAGATAGCCAATACGCCAAACAGCTATTTTGATACATCAAAGCTGCCAAAGGAATTTGCTTTTGCCGATACAGAAACCGCTATGATTATCAAACGCCGTGTTATTCTGCGTGTTATGCGTATTCTAAAAATCAGCAGTGGAACAGCAAAACTAAAGAACTGGAATAGAATTTCCCTCATTCAGAAGAAAGACAAATCGGAGGGACTTTTCCCAGAACTGGGGTTGATGCCCAATATCGACGGTCTGGATGCAGCAGAAGCAGAAAAGAAGCTCAAGCAATGGCGCACAAAGCAAAAGCCGCTTTATATCAAAGTGGTTCGTGGAACGCTTGAAAATCTGAAACGCCAATTTGTCATTCTGGATTATGAAGAACACAGGGACAACGATAGCAAAAATCCAAAAGACCCCGTAACGGGTTTTGATGTTATCTGCTTCACCAGGAAAGAATTGTCCAACCTTCAGCGCCAACGAGAAGAACAAAAGCCGCTGTATGTCAAAACCTTGCTGGAGAACCGCCAAAAGGCAGGGTCATAAAAAAGTGGGGACACGCACTCAAAAAACATGGGACACGATTCATAAAAAACGGGGACACGATTTTGTGTTAAAAATGCCAAAAACCATTGGTACACAAGGCTTTTTTGAATGTGCCACTTTCCCTCTAAGTAACTGTAAGTAACTGTATGCGCATCTAATACATACCCCCTTTAACAGGGGTATGTATAGCTGCTCCAAGAGTAAAGAATACCACCTATTTAAGAATACCATTTGCTGTTTGTAAAGCAGCAGGTGGTATTCTTTTTTTCTCATTTCTTTTATTCCTCATTGCGTATCGTTTCACGAAATACAATGAACGATAAAAGGTTTGCAACGGGTCTGTAGCAACATAATAAGTTGTTTACAAGCAAACCTTTTATCTACCCCTATACAAGCGGCTAACGCCTGTGATAGGGGCTATGCCCCTTTTCTTTCATTTAGTTTATTGCAAAAACCAGGTTCCCGTTTTCAATAAGTGTTGGTATGTTGCTGCCAGATACATTAACAACACTTTATCACTTGTATAAGGAAAAACAAAACCATCGTTTACAGATGCAGCATAGTTAAAAAGCAGCAACCTCCGTTACCACACAAAAACAGGAAACAATTAGAAAGAAATTACATCCTCTCTAATCATTTCCTGTTTATTTCTTTATTTGTTTTTTCTCTTACAAGTGGGAAAAAGTTTACAACTTTTTCCTTTCTTTGCCGTGGGCTGCTTGCTTGGGTTTGCCGCTGCTCTGCTGGTCGGGGAATGCAACAAACTCTTTGAAATAATTATACTTGGGTGTGAAATCAAACCACAGCGTACCCCTTGACCCGTTGCGGTTTTTCAGAAGTTTTAGTTCGATGGGTTGGCTACCGCCCTCGGCTGCGGTTGATTGCATTTCTTCAAACAGGCGAATAACCCTGGTATAATGGTCAGCTTCACTTTCTCTGCCGCTGCCATGAGCCTTGCCGTCTTGCGTATAAAAAGAAGATTGCTCATAGTCCATGCCCCGATACTGCAAGCCAATCAAAACATCGGCACTATACTCGATGCCCGAACTTTCACGGAAGCTGGACATACTAACAGGGTCAGTATAGCTTGCACGGTTGAACGCAGAAATAACGATAACGGGAATATCAAAATCTCTGGCAAGCACCTTCAGCTTGGTAATATCGTCATTTGTGCTGCGGCGCACATCATAGTGCTTTTTAACTGCTTCATCACTCGGATTCAAAATTTGCAGATAGTCCAGAATAACCGCAGGCTTTTTGCCCGTGGCTGCATAGTGCCGCTGCACAACCTCTTTTACCGTATCGACACTAACATCATTGTTGCCAACATAAATGTATGTATGCGCTGCAACTGCCTTTGCCAGTTCTACAGAACGGGTAAAGAAATCCAGGGATTGCGGATTGTGGGAATCAACATCACCCTTCAGAATATCTCTTGTAGTAAATTGGGTGCGTGTTCCTTGTGTAACATCTATTGAAAGAGATTCTTTGTTGCGTAGGATGTGTGAATAGCGGCTAACGGTTTTGGCGTTCAGTTCGTCACGGCTCATTTCCAGGGAGAAAATCAGCACATCACGGCCTTGCTCTGCCATCTGCGTGGCAGCTTGCAGAACAAAGCTGGTTTTACCCAGGGAAGAAATAGCACCGATACACACAAGCTGTGAGCCGTGCAAGCCACCGTCTAAAGCTGCATCTAAGTTGGAAAAGCCTGTTGCCCATACTTCTTTTCTTATGCCCTGGCGGTAATCGTCTGCTGCCTTGATAAGATTGTTCAGGCTATCCAGGTTATTTGTTCTCTGTATATATTGTTCATTTGCGGCTGCTTCCTGGGTAGCCGCATTTTCTTTTTGCTGTTCAGACATAGGGAAACTCCTTTTCGTATGGGTATCTTGTGGCTACCCACTTTTCTATTATTATAGACTATTTAATTTTGACATACAATAGCCTTTTTGTCTGTAAAAGAGTAAAAACCGCCCCAGAATAGGATAGAAGATAAAAAATACTCGCATTTAAGTCTTCTATACTAAAGATAGAAACAAAGGAAATAAAATGGAGGTTTTCGCATGGCAAAAGAAAAGGCGAACCGCAAACGATGTGTGCAAGTCAAATTTAGGTTGACCCCAGAGGAAAATGCTGTACTGCAAAAGGATGTAAAGGATTCTGGGCTGTCCAAGAATGATTATATTATCAAGACGATTATAAACAGGGTTGGATTATCCGTTTTATCTTGTGAGAGAAAATATTGCGGCAATAGCGTGGATATACATTTTATGCTTGCAAATAAGAGAATCGGCTATGCAAGCTGCCTGTTCTTTAGGAACATAAAGAAAGTCCAGGTGAGCAGCTTCTATGTAATCAAGCCATTTCAAGATATAGGCATTGAAGAAAAACTGCTGCAAGAAATTCTTGACTATGCAGAGCTGAACCAAGCAGAGGGCATTATTGCCTATCCTGGCGCAGAACCCTACTGCCCTACTGAATGGAAGCCGATAGATACACAAACAGCGTGGTATGAAACCAACGGATTCACTATTGACCACATGGTAAGCGGAGCAACCCCCTGTCTGGTCAAGCAGCTATAAAGGGGTGTACGATATGAAGTTCAAGAATTTTATTTGGTACACGGGAATCTGGACATATCCTCCCCTTGTTGCGTTGTGCCATTTGCTTGTAACGACCCTAGCAGAGAACATTTCTCTTTCCCCCATTGCTGAAAAGTTAATTATTTTTGGTGTTCCGCTTCTGTTCCCGATTCTAATTACATTTACGAATATTGAACGGCAGCAGCGTGGGCAAACAGATTTTTCTTTTGCAGCTACCTACGGTCTGGCCGCAAAGGATGAACGGCACTCAAAAGCATATCTGGATGCAGCATACCCCGATATACCAGCTCAGTACGCCAGCAAGATACCAACAGGACTTGTCCTGGGCAAGCATAAAGGCAAGTATGCCTACTGTCCCATTGATAAAGATGGTATCAACGCTTTCTGCGTTGGTACGCCTGGTTCGGGAAAAAGCGTTCTCTTGCTTGGGTGGCTGTACTCCATGATGTTCCGCAATGAGATAGCCAGGAAAGGACACAGCAAGCCAGGGAAACCCTACAACTATTTCCTGGTGGATATTAAAGGAGAACTGTTTGAAAGACTGTTGGGAATCAAAGCACAAGACTACAAGGCAGAGGAACACAAGGATTTCCAGGTGATTGCCCCTGCGGTGGAATCGTCGTATGGTTATGATGTTTTTTATAAAATCCACCGTGAGAATGTAACGGAAACTGAGATTATAAAAGCTGTAACAGATATAGCGGATGCCCTGGTTGTTTCTACTGGCGAAAATTCTGCATATTTCACAGATAACGCCCGCAAAATTTTGAGCGGTGTCCTTTACTATTTCGCCAAGTTGGGATATGACTTCCTCCCGATTATCCAAACGCTTATGCGTACTGGACTGGATGAATTGCTGACTGCCATTGTTGCGGATGCAGAAAATCAGAACATGGGCGTTGTGCTGGACAAGTTAAAGGGATTTGTTGGTAAGGGTGATAACGAAAGCGTTGCAGACATTGAAACCACCCTAAAGAGCTATCTTGAAGTGTTTTCCTATCCAGAGCTGCAATGGACATTACAAGGCAATCCAAACAAGACAAGCCCTGCCGTTCTGAATGATGGAAAAACGAACCTAGACTTGGCAATTCACGAATCTATGTTGGTGACATATCAGCCATTCTTCCGTTTGGTGACGATGCAAATGCTACGGCATTGCGAAAGTGAGTTTTCAGAGTACGATAACCGCTACACCATGCTTATCTTTGATGAAGCAGCCAGAATCGGGCAGATAAATGGGTTAGATGCAGCTATGAGTACGCTGCGTAGTAAGCACACAGCCCTGGTATGCCTGTTCCAATCAATCAGCCAATTCAAAGATATATACCCCAAAGAAAAAGCGCAGACCCTTTTGAATCTTTGTGAGCTGAAATTATTTCTGTCTGGCAGCGGTGATAAAGATACCACAGATTATGTGTCGGGTATGATTGGTGACTATACCACAGACCGCATGAGCTATAAGCGCAAAGGCGTTTTCGGTGGAAAAAGTGATGGGAACTATTCCCCCGAACGCAGACCGATTGTAGAAGCACGGGACATGATGGAATTAAGGGAACGGGGTGAAATGCTCATTTTTGTGTACGGTCATTACATACGCTGCAAGAAGCTGCGCTATTTTGAAGACCCATATATATCCCCTATTTTGAAAAGACGGCAACAAGAACTTGCCGCATTGCATGAAGCACAGGCTCAAGCAGAGCCGACAGAAAAGGACACAACAACATGAAAGAAAGGAAAGACCAAAACGAAAAAATTAAAGAGCTGACCGAACAGCTCCATGACGGTATTAAGAATTTATTTGAATCAGACCGATACCGTGATTATTTGCAAGCCATGGCAAAATTCCATAACTACAGTTTTAACAATTCTCTGCTGATATGGGCGCAGCGACCCGATGCTACAGCAGTTGCAGGGTACAGAGCATGGCAAACCAAATTTCAGAGAACCGTAAACCCTGGCGCAAAGGGCATTATGATTTATGAACCAGCAAGCTATAAAAGAACGCTGCGAGAGGTTATAACTGATGCAGACGGTAATCCCTTGTATGACGAGGACGGCAACAAAATCACCCAGGCTGTTGAGCGAACATTTCCTACATTCAAAGTGGGTTATGTATTTGCCTATGAAGATACAAACGGAAAACCGCTGCCCAGCATTGTTTCCATCGTGGATAAAGAAGTGGACAATTTTGGTTCTGTAATGGATGCTCTGCGGAAAATTAGCCCTGCGCCGATACGCTTTGATTCTGTAGACGGTGGGGCAAACGGGTATTATGACCTTGTAAACAGAGAGATTGTCGTTAAAGACACACTTCCCCAGGCTCAGAAAATTAAAACCGCTGTCCATGAAGTAGCCCATAGCATCCTCCATGACAAAATAGATGGACTTGACCAGGAAGCTAATAAACGAGAAATGGAAGTATCTGCTGAATCGGTGGCATTTGTGGTTTGTTCCTGGCTTGGCTTAGATACCTCCGAATATAGCTTTGGCTATGTTGGGGGATGGAGCGCAGGGAAAGAGCTGAAAGAGCTACAACAGAAAATGGAAAAGATATGCACCACGGCAAGCATGATTATTTCTGGCATTGATGGTGAGCTAAGACCGCAGCTAGTCATTGTGCCAGAGGAAATCGAAGAAGAACGGGAAATGCTGCAATCGGTTACGGTAGTTGCTGTTCAGAAAGAAAAACCGCAGAGAACCATATCACATAGGCGGAGGTAACGAAAATGGGCGCACGAACATATAAGAAGCGCATTGAGGAAACGAAAGCAAAAAGAACCCGTGCAATGAAACGAGTTGGGCAGTATAACGAGGAAATAAAACAACTTGAGAAAAAGGATGCCGAGGAAGAACGGAAATATAGAACCCATATGCTGATTGTTTGCGGCGCAGAGCTGGCAGCTCTGTTTCAACGAAGCTTTCTGGAAAAGCACGAGATTCATGCTGTTGTAAATTTTTTACGGGAGCAGCAGAACGCAGGGAATTTTACCTTGGAAAAGCAGAAAACGGAAGTAACAGAAGAACCACGGGTGCCTTCAGAGAATACGCAGACTAACAAGGAAGAACCATTTGGAGGACTTTTTAATTTTTGAAATAACGGCTGGGTCTATTGGCGATTCAGCCGAATCTAAAGATTCGGACTGCGCCAATATAGACAGACTGCGCCCGTCTATTTCTTGTCGCAATTCCATTGAGGGTCTTTTGCAGACAGCACCAATTTTACATTGGA
>RHMF01000219.1_pt1 | contig 23777 bp, 31 predicted proteins | sample 5365151 | NCBI WGS metagenome assembly RHMF01 (sample SAMN10266501, study PRJNA497801) | feces metagenome | isolation source: feces | host: Bos taurus | place: China: Prairie of Fairy Mountain | collected 2017-08-14 | reverse complement strand
CTCGGACAATTTCCAACCAAAATACTTTAAGTTTCTTGAAAACTCTTTAGTTGTTACATAATAACTATAATTGAGTCATGAACTATTACAAAATATATTGGTCACTAATTTAGAAACGCACACAGTAGCCACTTTTCAAGAAAGATGGTTACTGCGAACGCCACCACATTATTCCAAGAAGCGAAGGGGGAACGAATGCCAAGTACAACATTGTCAATCTAACAGCGAGAGAACACTACATAGCCCATCTGCTTCTTGCGAAGATTTATGACGATTGGAAGATGTGGTCTGCTGTCTCTCTTTTCAATCGTGGTCAATATCATCAGTTCAAATTCAATTCAAGGCTGTATGAGCAAGCAAGATTGGTTGCCATTCAACTGAGACTTGGTTTTGCAAACTCTTCTGGATTCACTGGAAGACATCATTCAGAAGAGACGAAAAGAAGGATTTCAGAAGCATAGAAGGGGAAACCATCTCCATTGAAGGGAAAGAAACTTTCAGAAGAAACGAAACGCAAACTCTCTAAATTGTTCAAGGGGAGAGTAGTTTCCAAAGAGACACGCAGAAAGATTTCCATTGCCAACAAGGGTAAGAAGCGCACAGAAGAACAAAGACAACGAATGTAGATCAACTCGCGGGTCAAGATGAAGCCAGTGAGACAATTTACAGTCGATGGTGTGTTTGTCAATGAGTTCCCTTCTGCCAAATATGCTGCAATGAACATGGGTGTCTCAAAAACTGCAATCAAGGTGTGTTGTCTTGGAAGGCTCAGAACTGTCAAGGGGTATGTATTCAAATATAGCGAGGATTGTATAAATGGCTAAATGTGGAAGAAAGTTGATACACGGCGATAGACGATAGACGCAACTTGAGGCGAACAGAAAGTTCAAGGACAAGGCCGCGTCCATTGACAAGGACATGGACGAGGCTATTCAGAACATTGACTGGTAGAGAAGGTCGAATGCTGAGAAGTCTCTGGACGCATTTGTGGAGACCTATCTGATGGGGTCGCTTTTTGAAGTTCCTCCATCATAGCAGATGCGCCATGTGATGAATGTGATGTTTGACTCGCTCTCAGACTCAAAGCCGTTTTAGGTCATGTTGCCAAGAGGATCTGGAAAGTCAGTTGTTTCCACTGCCATGCTGCTCTATCTCATCGCCACTGGAAAGCGCAAGTTCGCTGTAATCGTCTCATAGAGTGCAAGGTCTGCCTCGATGATGATGAAGGACTTCTACTTCATACTGACGAACAAGGACTCGCCATTCGCGCAGGACTATCCCCAGGTGTGTCTGCCGTTCATACTATCGCATGGAAGCACAAGGCGTCTGTAGATGTACAAGGGGAGAGACTGCGCCATAGAGCGCAACTCCACCACAATCTCTCTTGCGCGAATAGTTGACGAGAACGGAAACGAGTGTCCGACCTTTGGCTCAATCATTACCTGTAGGGGCGTGACGAGTGGCTTGCGTGGAATGAGGCAGGGAAAGATTCGTCCAGATGTGGTTCTCGTTGATGACATACAGAGCCACGAGACCGCTCACTCGTCTGAACAAGTTGAGAAACTTGAGGACATTCTGAAGCGCGATGTGATGAACCTCTCAAGTGGAAGGAAGATGGCAGTAATCTGCACTGCAACGCCAATCGCAGATGGAGACTTGACAGAGAAGCTGGAGAACGACAAGAACTGGCGCACTGAAAAGTACCCAGCGATAATGTCCTACCCAGACGAATGGAAGAAGCCAAACAATGGTCTGTGGGGGGAGTACTTCACGCTGTATGACGAGGAACTTGTGACGAACGAGCCGCACGACAATTCGCTTGCGTTCTACAGAGAGCATTTTGAAGAGATGAACAAGGGTGCGGAGACATTCGCAAATAGATACAGGGAGCAAGATGGGGAGATTTCAGGAATACAGTCGCTTCTCTGCAAACGCCATTTGATTGGCGAGTCTGCGTTTGAGGCAGAATATCAGATGAGACCAGAACACCTTCAAGTCGCGTTGCCAATAACGCCTGACATTGTTGCCTCAAGAAAGTCTCATTTGAAGATGCTGGACATACCCAGCGAGAATGTGAATGCAGTCATAGCAAGCACAGATTTGAACCTCTCGTTCGCACTTACCACCACCATCACAGTGTTCTTCAACAACCAGACATCCGTTGTGACATGGCACAAGTTTAGAAAGAGCAATGTGAAGCTGAATGTTCCAGAGCAAGAGTACTATAGGCAGGTATATGAACTTCTGACACAACACGGAAACGAGCTGCGTCAATTAGGCATACGCATAGACGCATGGGCAATCGACTGTTCAGGAACGCCATACAACGCTGTTACTGACTTTTGTAGAAACTCAAGGAGGTTGTGTGGCATATCAGCATGTGGTTTCATAGGGCGTTCATCCACATAGTTCAGAGCATATCCAAAGACGAGATTGAAGGAGCCAGTTGGCGAGACTGTGCTTTGTGGAGATGTTGACGAACACAGGTAGGCTGGCACAGGAAGAAAGTACTGCATGTACAACTCAGACCTTTTCCACGAGAATGTTCAGAAAGGCTTTCTCGCCTCTGTTGGAAACCTTGGGAGCATTTCATGGTATGATGGCAACGACCATTCCAGATGGGCTATACAGGTCTGCAACGAAAAACTCGTTGGAAAGAAGGCGAGACAAGATGGTACTGTCGAGTACTCCTGGAAAGATGTTGGCGAACACTGGGACGCATTGGACTCCATAGGACAGGCACTTGCTGCATATGCCTCAATGGGATTCGCCACCACTGGTGGAGAGACCAGAATCAAGTATCGCGTTCCTCAGAAGAAAAGACGCATCAGAATCGTATGATTGCTGAAAAGGTAAATAAGACTTGACAACCCAAATTGTAATTTGAGAGGGTTTTTTATCATGACAGTTGTGATGAAGAAGAGAATACTTCAGAGAATGCAGGAACTTGAGCATGACATTGACGCGCTGAAGAGGGCGCAGATTGAGATTGCGACAAATGGTTTTGCTTCTGCTTCGCTTTCTTCACAAGGTGGCTCAAGGTCCTGGACGAGATTGAACCTGAAGGACCTGACAGACCTCCTGAGGGAATTGACGATGGAATTGACGAAGCTTCAGAACCTGCTAACGACTGGAACGACCAGTCCGTTCAAGCACATCTATACTATATATGTCTGAGAGGTGAGAGATGGCGAAAAGAAAAACGATGTTGAAAAGTGGTCTTGTTGAAGACGAAGAGATTGTGAAGAACACGGGAAAACCATCTCGCACCAAGAAGACTGTAAGCAGAATACTTGTTCCATACAAGGCGCGTGGCAAGTATAGGATTGTTGATGTTGATGCGCACACCATAGAGCCTTCAAGTGCTGAATATCGCACTGAAGACCAGATCCTTGACCCATCTCGCAGAGCGCGTTTGCTTGACCTCTGCCGCAATTTGACAAGAAACTCGTCTCTCTTCCAGACACTTCTTGGACAGATATCCACGAATGTCGTTGGCACATACGGCGGCAAGGTGTCATTGTCTCTTCCAAGCGATGGGACGAACGAGGTGTTGAAGAAGGCGTTTAGAAAATGGACTCGCAATTCTGACTTCTACACATCAGACACACTGAACCATTTTCTCAAGAGGGTGCTGAGGGAATACATCATTGGTGGCGACTGCGTTGTGCTGTTTGACGATGGACTTGTTGAGGATTCTGGAAAGCTGATGTTCTTTGAGAGCAATGAGATTGTTTCAGTGAACCCAGATGTCGTTGAGCAGCACTATGGCAAGGGCGCGTGGTGTTCTCAGGGCAAGGTCTATTCAGCACATGGCAGATGGATTGGCACTATAGTAAGCAAGTCACAGACGAATGGCTCAATACCATCTGGCGGAGACGCAGACCCAAGCAGGTGCTACTTCCTGAAGAGAGACCCCAACGAGAATCCCCTTGATGGCTATTGGTATCAGCTCTCCACCAACTGGAGAGAGGGAAGAGGCATTTCGCAGGCTGCCACAGCCATAGGCACACTGCATCAGCTTGAAGACCTTGTGGCAAGCGAGCTGATGGCATCTCGCAGAAATGCATAGATTTTCTGCTGGCTATCTCAGACTCCTGAATCGCAGGAGACGACACCAATGCCCTTTGACCAGTCTCAAGATGTTGATTTTGACAGCATGACAGACGAGGAGGTCAATCAGGTGGTGAAGGAGCAGCAAGAGGAGGAGAAGGTCGTATCGTTCAACAAGGCGAAGGAAGCAAGCATTCTATACGAACAGCTCCCAGATGGCTTCAACGCATAGCAGCTGCAGACGACACATCCCAATCAGAATGTTGAGGCGATGGTCAATTTTCTCGCCAATAGATGCGCTGCGTCTTTGGGCCTGTCAAGAGTGTTCGCCACTGGCGACCCATAGGACAGCACCTGGAGAGCCAATCAGCTCTTCACTTGGCCTGCCATAAAGGAGATGTAGAAGAGCCTTGAGCAGTTGCTTGATTTTGTTTTCGCAAAATGGCTCAAGTGGTCTCAGAAGAAGGGCATAGTAAAGGCGTATGTGCTTGAGGACTTTGAGGAGTTTGTTGACTGGTGTTGGCCGTCCATAGACGACCTTGACGAGGTGAAGCACCAGCAGGGCATTAGGCTTGGACTTGAGAACAATGTCCTGACATATAGAGAGGTGCTGGGTTCCAACTGGAAGGAGAAACTTTCATAGACCGCTTATGAACACAAGTGGATGTCTGAGAGGGGCATTTGCCACCCATCTGAAAAACTTCTATCAGGAGGTTAGTCTGAAGAGTCAAAGCAACAAGTGGTGAAAACATCTGTTGAAGAGAATCCCGCTGAGGAGGTAGTTGAGGAAGAGGTGATTGAGGAATGACATGCTCAGCCATATACTGCGCACTAATCTCAAAGCGACTTGAACAACCCATCTCCAAAAAAGATGGGTACTGTGAGTGTCATCACATCATACCAAAGTCAGAAGGAGGTTCAGACGAGTAGTACAACCTTGTCAATCTCACGGCAAGAGAACATTACATTGCCCACAGGCTACTCGCCAAGATTTACAATGACAACAAGATGTGGTTTGCCATATATAGAATGATACACGGTAACAAGCAAGTTAGAGATGTAAAAATATCAAGTAGAACCTATGAGACTTTGAGAAAAAAGCATATCAAGTATTTGTCTGAGATTTCCAAGACAAGACATCACTCGGCTGAGACGAGGAGAAAAATCTCAATCGCAAATAAGGGGAAAATGGTGTCAGCCTCTACGCGGAGAAAAATTAGTCTAAATGCTATGGGGAATCATAGAAAACTTGGTGTAAAACTTTCTATTGAACAAAGAAGGAGAATGTCTGAGGCTCAGAAGAGTAGTCAGAAGTGTAGGGTGTTTTTGGCTAAACACAACATTGAACAAGGTTTTAGAGTTGTACAGCTAACAAAGAGCGGGGACATTATAAACACATTTAGGTCTATTCGTGAAGCAAGCAGAGTGACAGGAATACACAGAAGTTAGATTGCCTATTGTTGTAAGAGCAAACAAAAGTATAACTCCGCAGGTGGTTACCTGTGGAAGTTCAAGACAATAGAGGAAGAATAATCGTAAATACAAAATGAGGAATCAAAATGAAACTTTACATCACTGGTGAAATTACAGACGAGCCTTGGGAGGGTTGCTTCTCCCCAACTGACTTGAAGAACGCCCTTGATGGTGTTGATGAGAACGAACCGCTTGAGGTTGAAATCACAAGCGCAGGTGGAAGTGTGTTTGCTGGTCTGTAGTGCGCGAATATACTTGCGCGTTGGAAGGGCACTGTAACAACGCATGCTGTTGGATTTTGCGCTTCAATAGCCACTGTAATTCTAATGGCTGGCGACAAGATAGTGGTTGATGATAATTGCTTCTGTCTTTGCCATTTGCCATGGTCTTTCGTGCAGGGCAACAAGAACGACATGGAGAAAGAGATTGAGGCGTTGGAGAAGTGTAGGGTCGCAATGATGACCTATTACATGAAACACGCGAAGGTCAGCGAGGAAGAGATTGACAAGTTGCTTGAAGACGAAGTGTGGCTTCTTGGAAATGAGTTCGCTGACATCTTTGATGTTGAAGTGCTTGCCTGTGACGAGCAGATGAACATCGCAGCCAAGTTTGACTTGAGCAAGTATAAAAACATTCCACAGAGGATATTGGATATGGAGAACATTTCTAATACTACTGACAATACACAACACAATGAAGATACGACTCCCTCTCCTGAGACGACAACCCAAGATATGGTCGTCCAGGACGAGGTGATTGACGAGAAGAATGACGAAACGCCTGAAGATGTCTCTGAAAAATCAGAGACCCCAGACGAAGAGGAGAAGAAACCCACATATGAGGAACTACTCGCTCGTATTGCTGAACTTGAGAAGCAGCTTGACGAATGTCAGAAGAAAAATGGTGAAGATGAGGATAAGGTGACGAAGGCAGAATGTGAAAAGCGCGTCTCTGGAATGCAGGCTTCAATGCAGAAGTAGATAAACGATTTTGAAAATCAACTAAAAGAACGCACACAAGAACTGACGAAGGCTAATGCTGAAATCACCCGCTTGAATGGCGAACTTGAAAATACCTCAATGGAATTGTCCAAGGTGGCATCCGCCCTTGAGGAGAAGAAAAACGCCCTTGAGAAGTTGAACTCATTGGCAAACGCCCATGCTGAAGAACTACCTACTTACGAAGAAGGGCTTGCGAAGTGCGCATCACCCCGTGAGAGGATTGCTTTCATCAAGGCTGGGAAATGGAGGAAGTGAGCTGTTTCTCGCTTCTTCACTGAATAACCCAAAGACAATTATTGAGGTATAAACTATTATGGCTCTTACAAGTCCTGGTGTCGTGAAAACGACCGACGAGATTCTGGTGGCACTTGCCCCAGAGATTACGATGGTGAAGCAGTTCACCTATGATATTAGCAACGAGGTTGCTGACTATGGCGCGAAGGTGCGCATTCCATTCATCACAGCTGGAGAGGCTGAGCAGTATGCTGACGATACTTGCGCAACTCCTGGTTCTGAGGCTGGAAACTATGAACACCCAACTGGCTCTCTGAGCGATACCTTCATCACTCTTGACTATCAGCCAAAGGTGACGATTCCGATTACCTCCACTGACAAGCTGGAACTCCCCAACGACTCCTTCTGGAGCAAGGCGAAGGAGGCTGGCGTGAATGTCATTGGTAGGGCTATCTCCAAGAAGCTCTGCTCCAACTTCACTGCTGAGAAGTGTCTCGCTGGCAAGATTGTTCTCCCTGGCGTCTCCACGAGCGCAATCGCTCAGCTCCGTAGCAAGGCTGCAAAGAAGGGTCGCATCGCTGACTATGTTCTCGTCTTGAATGGCGCGAACTTCAACGACTTCCTCGCTTGCCTGCCTTCCAATGTGTATGGTGGAACCCAGCCAATTCAGGAGGGCTTCATTCCAAGGGCATATGGATTCAAGGCTGTTATGGCAAGTGAAGATTTGCCTGAGGGGGTTACGGGGGCACTGGTTCCTTCTGACGCTCTTGGCGTAGCGATTCGTCCAGTCGCCATACCAGACCCCACCGCTTATCCAGAGTGTGGTGTTGTGACTGACGAGCAGGGCTTTGCTCTTACGGCAATGCGCCATACCGCGTTCGCCACAGCAAAGGCTTTCTACAATGTGACGACACTCATAGGTGCTGACATCATTCGCAAGAACGACACCTATTACATCAGCGCAAGCTAATTCGCATAGACGAATCTACGCATACACACAAGACCCATCTTCAAGTAAAATTGAAGGTGGGTTTTATGTTGAACAAAGGAGATACAATGGCAAACTACATAGACATCAGACAACACGCAAAACGGACAATAGACCTCTCTCATATCGCCTGGGAATGTGGATACTTGAAGAACAACTGCGGCAACTTCTCGCTTGTGCGAATTGGAGAAAACTATCTCGCCACATTCAGACTATTTGGATATTGGATTACGAAGGAGAGATAGAACTATGTCTATACAGAGGAGATGACACTTGAGAATCCAGATCAGCATCTCTTCGTCTTGCTCGACAGAAACTTCAACTTCATAAAGAGATTGAATCTGATTTAGAACACCTACTGGAAGCCAGATGGATTTGAGAACGAGCGCACATACCTTGAGGACATGAGGCTCTGCCAATGGGGAGACGAGATTTACGGCTCGTCAGCCACATTCTACACGCGCAATAGATAGTTTGAGAAAATGGGCATTGAGGTTCAGAAGATTGAGGTGATTGGAGACGATGTTAGGGCAACGCACATCTTCAACTCTTCTGAAAGTGGCATAATGGGAAGATTGAAGAACTGGATGCCCATTCCGAACAAGCCCTTCAACTACATAACAGGCACATCGTATAGAGGCTCACAGATCATTGACATATCAGAAAAGCACCCATCCCTTCATAGCATAGGGGATTATGACGAGAGCAAATTGATTAGGGGAAACACCCCTCTGGTGAATCAGGGCAACTGCCATATATCCATAACGCACTCTCTTGAGATTGACAAGCGCAGTGGACGCAAATGCTACTACAACTACCTTGTGCCATATGGCAATGACCTATCTCCTGTAGTGTTCTCAAAGCCCTTCAAGCTGACAAACGATGAGATTGAGTTTGTCACCACGATGATAAACGACGGCGATGATATACATATTGGGGTTACAGAGTGCGACTGCATTCCATATCTCATGACCTTTGACAAGGCCGAGTTCTTCCATGCTGTGTTTCCAATGCCCAAACAATGGTAAATACTGAAGAGGTGATTTGACTATGAATAGTTTCACGGAAATGTTTTAGAAGTCAGAGAGCGCATTCGATATGTTTTTTGACGAAGATATTGTGGTTGAACTGAAGAGGGGATAGCGCATTCCTGTAAAGGCTTGCGTCACCACAGACAACACTCTTGACCCAATGAGCGAAGAGATGATGGACACAGAATCTCAGGGCATAACCCTTGCGTTCAGAAGAGAGGATTGGCCGCTTCTTGGCAACATCAAGAGAGGAGACAAGATAACGCGCACTCTTTGGAATGGGCAGCCAAAGACATATGCTGTCCAGGAAGTGAAAGAAGATTTCGCGCTTGGTTGGCTTTGTGTCGCAAAAGAGGTCTGATATGGAAGTACGCATAGAGGGTGAAATGGACAACGGCAAGACCCTTGAGGACTTTGCCAAGCTGATTGAGAAGAGAAGATAGGTTCTCAACGAAACTACAGAATAGTCTGTGGCAGCATGCTCCATTCAGCTTCTAAAGTCTCTACGCGCTGCCACGAAGATTGCTGACACGAAGAAGCCCTACTCTGGCAAGGTGATTGAGCTGTAGGGTCTATACCTCTCGTTTCGTTCAACAGGCAAAGGCTCAAAGAAGATACCCTGCGTTAGGCAAAGAGGAAGCGGGGCGAGAATTGACCACTCGAAGGCTCCGCTTGTTCTGGTGTCAAAGTCAATGAAGGCGAAGAACGCGAAGATATTTATATGGAAGAGAAGAAGCGGACGAATGTATTATCTCGCTGGAACAAGTCAGGGACAGGTGGAGTCCTGGGTCAAGAGTACTGAGAAGAGGCGCATAAAGAAGTATAGGGGACTTGCGAAACACGCACTTGGCAGACTGATGAACAAGGTCGCCAACACATCTGGCATAAACGAGAATGTTGAATAGGCTGCTGCCACTGTCGCTGAGAAGAACACTGATGTGAAGAAGCAGATGACAGGATTCAATTCTGGAGTCTATTCGCTTACCATGATGGACGAGCTGAGATATGCTGTCAATGCGCTACAAGGCGGGCAAGGGGACATATCCAACTCGATTCAGAAGGCCATGAACAGCATAACGCACGTGATTGAGAAGAGGCTTGGCGCACCTCTTGAGCAGGAAAATCCAAACACCAATTTTGACATGAGAGGTTGATTATGAAGAAACTGATTGAGGCAGAGATAGAGAAGATATTCGTTGAGAAGTTTCAGAAGGCACTTGAGAGATACAACATTCAGGTCGTTGGCTCGTGGGACATAAAAAGATTGACTGACGAGAATGTGAAGGGAGAAGAGGAGGCAAATGTCAATGGCGTTCTCGCTGTGAAGATTTCTCCAAGACAATATGCCACGCCAACAGTACCAGACACGACCATAAATGGGGCAATATCCTTGAGTGTTCGTGCTGATGTTGACTGGAGCGGAGAGATGTATCTGGGCGTTGTCGCTGAGATAATGACTGAACTTGAGAAACTTCAAGAGTGCTATTGCTCCACACACAGCGAATATAGCATTCCAGAACTTGGGTATTGCGTCACAGGCTTTCAGTTGGGACAGGGAGACTCTTCCGTAAATCCAACGAGCAAAATCTTTGGCTACACTCATAACTTCACGATGTTCGGCGTTATACACAACCAAGAATGGTAAATGTGTTTATAAGTAAATCAACTTTGTTGGGTGGTAACAGTAAACTCCACTCAACCAAAATGAGGTAAAAACAACATGAGTTTTCAATCAAGACCAGACTACTTCTCACTTGGCGGCTCAAACGGACTCAAGCTCCAGTCAAGCGATGAAAACGCAAGCGCACAGGAATACGATGCGCAGAACGAGAAAGGCGACATTGTTGCCACTGAAGTATACGGAGAGACTGCTTCCCCAACCTGCACCTATGTGCTGACTTCTGACGCCACATTGAGCGGAATCAAGATGGGAGAGGCTTCTCAGCAGGGTACAAGTGGGAAGTACTACACCATCAACAACATCACTGTGAACACAGCAGCTGCCCAGCCACCAACTGTGACTGTCACTGGAATGCTTGTTCCTTCTGACGGCAACTGCTCAAGCTGCTACTACAACGCGCCTTCAACTTCCATTGAGATGTGCCACCACGCTCAGGACCTCTTTGGGCTTGGCGTTTCCTCTCAGCTTGGAACGAACAACTACCTGACTCAGGCGAACTACACCATTGAAGGTGGCTTGACTACTGCCACTGTTGATGGTTCTGTGGTCTCCTACGACATCACAGGCGGAAAGGTCACTGCGAATGTGACTGTCCAGGCAGCAACTTCCACTCCAAGCATTCCGGGCTCTTCTGTGGCAGCCCCTTGGAAGATGACTTCGCCCTGGACGAGAAGCGACCCTGATGCAGCATTGCCAACATTCACGGCAACATTCGCCTACAACCTCTCACACGCAAGCGCACAAGCCCAGCAAGGCACTGGAACTGGCTCGTAAGGAGGTTCTTCCAGATGCTGTCAAGAATGGCTCTGGAGGACATTCAATCTCTCAAGAAGCAGGGCGTTGAACTCGCTCCAGAGGACATAATACGACTGAACGCGCTTGGCGTGAAGTGCGAGAGAAACCACAACTCAAGTGGTCTCTACGCGCTTCCACGCTGCGCGTTTCTGAAGAGAGGCGAGAACATAGTTGTGCTGCGCGAACCAACCATTGGTCAGATTCTGTGGTACGAGAACATGATGCGCCTCTATGACGAGGACGATGCCACGACATCGTTTTTCGTTCGCGCCTACTCTCTGTCAAGGGAGGACTTGCCTGACTGGAAGAATGTGAAGGTGGCGAAGGAGGAGCTGACGAAGTTTCTGAAGAAGACCTTGAAGGACTTCACCATCGTTCAGGTTCTGAACGCAGTGAACTACTGCATTGAGGGAAGCAGCGCGATTGAGGGAGAATACCCAGACCTGCCTGACGACTTCACCTTGGAGAAGGGCGAGGAGCTGGATGTTCCAGACCCCATAGAGGTGGGCTACATCAGAGACGCGCAGGCGATAGGTCTGGGTCTTTCGCTTGAGGAGATGAAGAAGATGACGAAGAGCGAGCTGCTTGTCGTGATTGATAGGCACCTACAGAGAGAGGGAAAGGACGCAGGCAAGGACGCGAAGAACAAGGCTCTCGCTGAATACTACACCACCTTGAACAACTACAGAAGGAGGGAAGCGAAGAATGACGAATGACATTAGACTGACTATAACCTCCCTGTTCAAGGGAGAGGGCTTCACGAAGGCAGCAAACGCCACGAAGGGTCTGTCGAAGACTGTGAGGGACGCTGGTGGGGCGATGAAGGACTTGACTGGCGAACTTGGTCAGATGGGTGGAACTCTTGGAAAGGCTGCTGGTGGAATCCAGAAGCTGATGGGCGCGTTGGCTGGCGGACCAATGGGGATAGCCATTGCTGGAATCACTGCCATCGTCTCTGCCCTTGTCGCGTGGAAGAACCATGTGGACGAGGTGAGGCAGAGGCAGAAGGAGATGATAGAGCATATGCGCGAGGGCTACGCCAGAGACCTCTACGATGCCATTGAGAGGGCGAGGAAGAAGCAGGCAGAGTTCCTTGACGAGATTATAAGAAAGGGACAGAACGCCATAGCCAGACTCGCTGCCCTTCGCCAGCTAGCCAAGGAGATGAGTGGTGCGCAGAAGGGAAGGGAGGACGCGCAGAGAAGCCTTGACGCAGCCATCACAGAGGGCAACTACCTTGCAGCGAGAAACAACGCCTCAGACGAGTTTGGGAAGAGGCGCGTTGACCTTCAGTCAAGACGCACCAAGCTGACCTCAGATAGAGGCCAGGCAGACGCTGACTACGCGCACAAGACCAAGGAGCTGACTGCTGACCAGGAGAAGATGAGAGCCACCATTGCGAAACTGAGGTCTGCCATCGTAGAGGAGACGAACGCAGCGAGAAAGGAGAGCGAGGAGACTGACAGGAAGATACAGGCAGCAAAGGACGAGCAGAACAACCTCACCTCAAAGATGCACTCGCTTGCCAGACAAAATGGGGATGGAAGCAAGAACAGCGAGATTTTTGCGATAAGGGACAAGATAAGCGCGAAGGAGAAGGAGATACTTGACCTGACTGACCAGCGCAACAACAAGGAGAAGGCTCAGCTTGAGAGAAACGAGAAGCACCAACAGGAGATAGCTGACACAGAAGCGAGAATCAAGGCGATAGACACCCAGCGCGAGACGGACTACCTCAACCACCAGACGAGAATGTAGAAGCTGTAGAACGAGGAGCTGAAGCTGAAGGGAGACGAGAATCAGCTTGAGAACGACATCAGGAAGGCGAAGGAGGAAGAGGCAGCGGATGCGAAGAGGAAGGCTGAGGAAGAGGCGAGGGCAGCAAGAGAAGCAAGAAACAATCGACTCAGAGAGCAGGCAAAAGCAGACGAGAAGAAGGTGAGAGAGGACACTGAGAAGAAGGTGACGAATCTTCAAGGAAGAATAGACAGAATCCAAAATGCCATTAGAGCCTTTGACGAGAGACAGCAGGGTGGAATGGAGGCAGACCATCAGAAGCACAATGGTCTCTTTGGTCCGTACAAGTACCACCTTGACAAGAATGGGAGAATCGCGTCTGTGAATGAGGCTCTTCGTGCTGAAAGATATGGAGCGAGGGGAACTGAGGAGCAGAACAAGGCTGAGCATAGAAGAAGGGCAGACGACAACAGGGCAGAACGTCTGAGCAAGAGACGCATTGAGACACTTTCCAAGAGCGAACGCAAGTGGCTGGACAAGTACAACGAGATGCGTGGAAGGGAGAAGGCAGACAAGAACCTTGAGAACCTTCAGAAGCAGAAAGACCAGGCAGTCATCGACATGAAGAAGGCAGTGGAGAAGATAAGGGACGACCTTGACACAGCGGTGAAGGCGCCGTAAGTTTTTGACAAAGACGCAAAAGAGAGGTTTTAGAAAACATGAACGGAAACCCAGATAGTGCAGCATTGAAGAGAAGAAGGCAGGTCAAGACAGGGCTTGTGATAAGATACACCTACACCTCCAAGCTGATTGACCTCGGAGACATAAACGCCCTTGGCATTTGGATACCAAACTGGTATGTGCTTTACTGTGTGACGAGAGTTGCCACGAAGCAGTACTCCTATGTTGGTCTCACGAAGACTGAGGCGTACAATCTCGCCACGAGCAAGACCACTGACTACACGAGGACGAAAAAGGGCTGGTATTTGAACGACACCAGCATCACCTACACCAACGAGACATACTGTGGTGCTGAGATAAACCCAGTACATTCAAGTGGCTGCATGTGGCAGGTTGACCTGAATGTGAGCGAGAGAGACGACATGTGGGTGCTTCCAGCAAAGAACTCACAGGGAACTCAGGCTTCACTGAACCCAGACCTCTCCACCTACTTCTCCTACATTCCACAGAACTGGGACTATGACGAGGACTGATAGACATGGGAAAGCCAGCAAAACTCACATACTTGACGGAAGGAAAGGCGTTGGGAAATCCGATGCACAAGGGATTCTGCGACACCTTCAACTGGCTCGTTCGCTTCTGCAGCAACCTCAAGGGTGACGACACCTACATTGAGGTTCAGAACGAGCTGGGAGACCATCCTCTCATCACCTTTGGCGACGAGGTTCCAGGAAGAGGTAGTGGTGGAGGTGGTTCAGAATACGAACCATACCCACAGCCCTTCGACTTTCAGTACAAGGAAATCACCACGACTGAGACTGACCCAGTGACAGGAGAGGAAGTTGAGACCACAACGAACGAACCCTACATCGTGAACTGCGTCTGGTATTTGGGAAGGGAATACAAGGGGCTTGCTGACTATGCCATAGACAAGACAACCTCAAAGACCTACTGGCTGAAGATTGAGACTGACTCCTATGGACAGTTCTCTCAGGCGTCCATCATTTCCAACACCTACGCTCTGCCAACTGGGGCGGCAGTTCCAGCCATCCCATAGAACACAGACCAGTACACGCACTATCCGCTTTGGTCAATTCTTGTTGATGATGGGACAATCACTCCAACCTTTGACTGGAGACCAGCCTGGAAGACGCCGTTCTACTCAACCTGACGGGTTTTTCCATCAAGAGGACACAGAAGATGAACTATGTTGTGAACACGCCAACTCTCTTTGGCAACACTGACAAGGTGTATGGCATTGGCAACTGGCTCTCCTTCCCCAACATGGAGGAGATACAGGCGATGACAGAACTCTGGACTCAGTTCTATGGTCTTTGCGCAGGCGAGTTTCAGCATGGTGGAGACTCAACCACAAAGGTGTGGCCGTTCTGGTCAACAGACTTCAAGCCCTCAAGGACTTTCTTTGACTGGGACAGGCTCGTTCAACTTGGGCAGTACCTCACCACAGGTGGCTACAGCTTTCTCTTCCCAAGCGGCAACAAGGCTCAAGGCGCAATCTACCTGAGCGAGAACCCACTGCAATACCTCTCTGGTCAGATACAGCTTGACCCCTTTGACCATTCATGGGCAAGCGCAGATGGAAGCGATGTTCAGATAAACTACCTCTTCAACGGAACTCCATACTACTACGACACGACTGTTGACTCAACTCTCATAGGACAGGTACACCCCATCACAGACCTCTTTGGAACTTTCTACGACTCCACGCTCAGCTCCTACTGGAAGATAAACCAGTTCAAGCTGAGAGATGGCATAGAGGAGATGTGGAAGAACCTTCAGCCCGTCTGCAACAACGACCTCTACTCTCTGGTGTACGCATACTCGATGTTTGGGCCTGGAACTGCAACGCAAGGCGACTACACAGATGGTGGAAACTACGGACAGGCACTTGACAAGGTGTACTATGACGACCAGTCAAGAACTCCACAACACGATGGAAGCACCTACCAGAACTGGCTCAAGGACGAATACTACAACTCTCATAACCCAGCAGACGATGTTTCAAGAGACTTCATGAACCTCTCTGGGTGGAGATACGACACCTGGGAACTTCGCACCACCTTCCAAAGAGAGGCGTATGACTACTACGACCAGCAGGGAAACCACAAGTACAAGTACAGGTGGTACAGAAGAAGAGACCACACAGTCAAGACGAACAACTCCAGCTACTTCTGGAAGAAAGTTCCCATTCCATCTACTGCGTGGGGAGAGAACAACAACCCCTCTCTCTGCGTCCCTCAGACGAGAAACCTGCTTGTGGTGTGGAAGGTGGTGTTTGACTGGACACTTGAGAGGGCTGATGGATGGCACGAGCCACGTAATCCTGGGGACGCAGGATACGACACCTACCACCACGAGCGTGAATACCTTGCGAACTACCCCTTCACGAAGAGGGCGCACTGGGACGACCAGGACACGAGCTGGGGGCGTGACTTTGGCAACTGCATCGAGTGGGTGATACCCTGGCTACACTTCGACAGCGAAAGTGCTGGCTCGTTCTACTCTCTTGTGAAGGGAAGCAGCTGGGAGGACTTTCCAGACCCATACAGCTCAGGTTCAGGATGGGGACAAGACACAGGCGAACACAACTGGTCAACAAGCACCATCACGAAGGACAGCCGTCAGATTCGCATCTACCCTTGGAAGTTCTACTCTGTACAGAAGTCTCGTCTCACGCAAGTTGTGACCTACCCCCTTCCTCAGCCATAAATCGCAGGCGAAAGATGGTAAATGTGTTATGTTGAAACCCAACAGGCTTCCCAAGGGATGTCAAGAACGGGTGAGTTCGCCTGTTGGTTTTACGCATAAACACAAGAGGTGAAAACTGATGATAGGCACGATGATAATCAAGTGCGTGGCAGCTTCTCCACAGAAGCCACTGTGTCCATGCTTCTCATTTTAGAACTCTCCACAGTCCATTAGGATTCTGGATGTTCCAAAGCAGATTGGCAACTGGAACATAACGAAGGTAAAGGTCTCTGTCCTCTACCCTGACAACATCACAAGAGAGAAGGAAGCAACGCGCACTGGGAATGTGTGGGTCTGCACCTTTGAGGGATGTAATGTCGCTGGCAAGGTCACGCAAGGTCTGACGATACTTGCTGATGGCGTTGACGAGAACAACGAGCCTGTGGCAAACTACAAGCTGGGCAAGGCTGATGTCTTTGTCCTTGAGGACGATTCTGACATTGCGCGTCTCGTTGGAAAAAGCACGATGCGCTATCTGGACGACATTCCAGCAACGCCAAGCAAGGGCGACACCATCGTTGTGAATGGCGCGCTGAAGATATACGATGGGTCTGAATGGTTCTCCTTTGACCTGAGAGACTACTACAACAAGGAGCAGATAGACGCGAAGGTCTCTGCCATCAACCACAACATTGACGAGGTGAATGCTTCTGTCAGCGCAATGGGCAACTCCATCACGCAGATAGGAGCGACTGTCCAGAGCGTCTCAGCAAGAACTGACACGCTGGAAAGCACGATGAGCGCAACACAAAGTTCAGTGACAGCGAACACGAGTGCCATAAACGCAATGTCAGGAACTGTTGGTGCGCTGACGAGTTCTGTGAGCGCAATGGCAAGCACTGTGAGCGCAAACACCTCTGCCATCAATACAATCTCAAGCAACCTGAGCAGCTACGCCACCATCTCCTATGTGGATGCAGCCATAGGCGCAATGCTCTCTTCACAGCTATAAGGAGGAAAAGCGAAATGTCTGAACCAACTCTATACAACGCACTGAAGGACATAGCAGACGCAATCCGCGACAAGGGCATAACTGGCACGATGAACGCCTGGGAGATGCCTGACAAGATAGCAAGCATAGTCACAGGGGGTGGAGACAAATACGACATCACCCTTGACGGACTCATAGGGGATGTGAATGGACAAGGCGTCCTGCAAGACCCCAGCGAGACATTCACATTCACGAGCAGCGACATAGTGGAGATACCTGACGACATGCTGGACTCGTTCTTCGCTGTCAAGGACAACATCACAGCAGTAAGTCTGCCAAACCTCACCACTGTTGGCGAATATGGCATGAAGGAGATTTGCAGAGACTGCGAATACCTGACTTCTGCGAACCTGGCAAGCCTCACGAGCATAGACGAACACGGAATGGAGAAGGCGTTCCAGAACTGTCTATCCCTCGCAACATTGAACCTCTCAGGCCTGACCACTGTTGGCAACTATGGTCTGTCCTACGCCTTCGCCTCAACAGACCTGAGTGGAGACCTGGACTTCTCCACCATCACGAGCATAGGCAACCACGGACTTGAGGGACTGCTCCAGAACTGCGACTCCATCACTGGCGTGGATTTGAGTGGACTGACCACCATTCCAGCCTATGGTCTCGCATACGCCTTTGACGACTGTGGAAGCCTTGTGGCTGCTGACCTGAGCAATGTCACCACTGTTGGCGAAGGTGGAATGAAGAGCGCGTTCATTGAGAGCAGCATAGAGAGCCTGTCAATGCCAAGCCTGACCACTGTTGGAGACAATGGACTGGAGACTGCCTTTTTCAACTGCGACTCCCTCACGACACTTGACCTGAGCGGGGTCACGAGCATAGGCGCGAATGGCATAAGGCAGATGTGTACTGGCTGCGCCCTGCTTGAGACTGTGGATATGTCGTCTGTTGAGACCCTGAATGGTCTTGACTACCTGGAAGCCTTTGACCAATGCCCAAGTTTGACCACAGTGGACATTTCAAGCATACAGACGATAAACTTCCTGGATGCTGACAAAGTGCCAACCCTCACCTCCACAGTGCTGTTTGACAACGCGAACAACAACTACGAGATTGCAGTTCCAACTGAACTCTACGAGGAATGGAAGGAAGCCCCATACTGGTCTGACCCAAGCATAGTGACGCACATCATTAGCGCAGCAAGATACAGAGCGCTGACCTTTGTCGCGTCTCAAGCTGGCTCAACTGTGAAGATGGCGTTCGCTACAGACACACACATTAGTGGAGAGGAGAACTGGTGGGAATACTCAGTGGACAATGGAGAGACCTGGAGCAACTTCATTCCACAGGACGATAGCCAGTCCATTGCTGGAACGACTGTGACACTGAACGAGATTGGAGACGCTGTTCTGATAAGAGCAAGAGAGGGCGTGAGCACTGGAACATTGAACAGTATATATGGACACCAACTTCATCAGACTACCATTCAGTTCAAGTTGACTGGGGGACTACAATTGAGGGGAAGCCTCTACGCCCTACTCAAGCAGGACTGGGACACGAACCAAAGGTCATTGTCCTCAGACACATTCTACAGACTGTTCATGGATGTGAAAGCATCCCTCGATATCTCAGGACTTTATCCATTGGACTGGTCTATGGCGGGGGCAGAATATTGCTACGGATTCCTGTTCGCAAACTCAAACATATTTGGAAAAGTGCCAAGAAAATTGTTGCCAGTAACAACTCTGGTTCCAGGTTGCTATACTGAGTTCTTCATGAACTGTAATAACCTTGTCCAAGCACCTGACCTGCCAGCAACTACATTGGCAAGTAGTTGCTACTACAGCATGTTCAATGGTTGCTCGTCATTAGCCTCTGCTCCTGACCTACCAGCAACCACATTGGCATATTAGTGCTACTACCAGATGTTTAGTGGATGCTCAAACCTTCAAGAGATAAAGCTGTATTATGCAAGCAATTTCTCTGGAACAGGAGTTCCAAACAGTGCATTCACCAACTGGGTTAACGGCGTTGCCTCTACTGGCGACTTCTACTACAATGGTCCTGACACCACAGTGGGCGTGAGCGCAATTCCCAAAAACTGGACAGTTCATAAATTCACTGGATTGACATTCATAGCAAGTGCTGCGAACTCAACAGTTGGAATGACCACCCACGGAACAGCACCATCCGTCTCACTGGAATACTCAACCAATGGATTTGCCTGGAATGACTTCATTGTTGGAACGACCACTGTGACATTGGCAAATGTTGGAGACAAGATGTATTTGAGGGCAAAGACCACCAACAGCACGATGGCTACTGACGAAAGCAACTACAACAAGTTCGTGATGACTGGTCAGATAGAGGCAAGCGGAAACATAATGAGCCTGTTGAACAAGGAATACGAGGCACTGAACACCATCACGGAACAATACGCCTTCGCCTCACTGTTCAAGGACTGCGATGTTCTGACATCTGCTCCTGACCTACAAGCAAGCACATTGGCGAATGGGTGCTACAACTACCTGTTCAACGGATGCTCAAGCCTGAACTCCATCAAAATGGACTACACTGGAAACTTCTCCACCACCTACTTCAACAACTGGGTCAATGGCGTGGCAAGCACTGGAACATTCCAATACGATGGTGAGGATAGCACTGTTGGAGATAGCGCGATACCAAGTGGGTGGACTGTGGTACAGATACCCTATGTCACATTCACCGCGAGACAAGCCAACTCTACCATATCAATGTCCAGTTAGACAAGCGCACCAACCGTATTTCTGCAATACAATGATGGAAGTGGTTGGAAAACATTCACAGTTGGAAGCATGACTGTGACCTTGGCGAATGTTGGAAACAAGGTAAAGTTCAGGGGTGCTGGAAACACCAATTTCTCCAACTCCTATAACTCGCAGTACAACTATTTCACAGGAACAGGCGAGGTTGATGTGAGTGGAAACATAGCCACACTGTTTGACTATAACTCATATGACACTATGACCACTTTAGTCCAGTATGGCACACCAAGAATGTTCTCTGAAATGACGAGTTTGGTTGATGCGTCTGGTCTTGACATTCCATTCACAACAATATCACAAAATGGCTGCTCAAGAATGTTCCAAGACTGCACCAACCTGACGAAGGGTCCGATAGTGAGAGCTACAACCTTCAACAACTACTCTATGGAATACTTCTTCTATGGTTGCTCCTCATTGTAGGAAATCACCATTGCGAACTTCACTGGAAACTGCTCAGGACTTCCGTGGGGCATATACTGGGTGACGGGTGTTCCAAGTGGTGGTACAATCTACAAGAACGGAAACAGCATTGGCATCCCAAGTGGATGGACGCAGCTTCCCTATCCCAATGTCTGAGAGGTGACAAGCAATGACCGAGAAAACGATGAAGAGAAGGGACTTGCTCCTGAGCGAGATAGGCAAGTCAAAGATGGACATAGACGACAAGCTGGACCTGGAGAACCTCGTCCAGCAAGCTGCTGAAACCACCAATGGACTTGAGACGCCAGCAAAAATCGCTGGGATGTCAGATGTCCTGTTTGGCATAGTCCAGCTTCTCGTCACTGACAAGATAGAGGGCAATGGACAAGGTGGCAGACTCGCTGGTCTCTACAATGTCATAATCCAGACAAAATGGCAGATAACGATAGTGGCAGGACTTCTTGCTGGATGCCTCATCTTTCGCCCAGAAGTCGCTGAACTACTCAAGGCTCTGCTGAAGTGACAGAGAGGTATAATTGAAGAGGTTTGTCCATCGGTTTGCCACACGAGTGTGTGGCAAACCATCTACAAGCCTGTGTCAGAGCGACAATCAGCAAAACCTACCCTGTTCCCTTGTCTGTGAAAAGACTTGGGAACTTTTCGTATAATTGAAGTGTTCGTAGTTCAAGACGCCCTGACGGTTTCCTTGAGGGTTTTCGTGATGCTTGAGAACCTTCACTCCCTTTCTCATGGGAGATAATCCTTTGCCGTTCAGGGCGTTTTCTCTATGAGAAAAAGGTTTCAGATTCGTAAATACTTGTGGTGACATGAGAGTGTTGCCATTGTTTACTGTTGCTTGTTTGTTTAGTTCAGCTCAGCCCCTTCGTGGTTTTGGTGTTTCGCCATAGTTTCACCTTCCTTTACACGATGGGGCTGAGTTTTTCTCGTCCTCTGAATGGTTTACAAATGTCCCACAAACTTCAGGGCAAAACCTGCAAAAACACCTTGAAAACGCCCATAAATCAAGGGATTTTCACGCCAAAACGCCTTGAAGCAAAATGGGAATTCTCTTCACGCCCTTTGTCTGTTGGGTAAAACAGATGGTGGTGTACAAAAGTCCCACAATTTTTCCATTGCTTTCTGGACAGCGTTTTGATACAATGTGCGCCAACTTCAACAAACCAAAGAAGGAGAAGAGAAAGATGGGAGTTCATGGGCAAGGCACTCTCTACAGAAAGAGAGGAAAAGGAAGCTGGCGCGTGAGGTGGATGTTTCAGGGAAAACTCCATGACGAGACGACTGGCACTGACGACTTTGAGAAGGCGAAGAAGATAGCGCGTGAGAAGACTGCCACCACCTGCGCACTTGGGGATGTCCGCGCCCTCAATGCGAGACTTGAAAAAGCCAAGGACGAGCAGATGGTTCTTGAGGCGAAGCACAACCCATCGCTGACCCTGTTCAGAATGATTGATGCGTTCAAGTCCTGCGACATGGTGAGAAGGAAGAACAACTCAGCAGCAACAACAAGAAGGTGGGACAACCTTGGCAACCTGCTGATTGACAAGTTTGGTGGCAACACTGAGATGCGCCAGCTCACAAGGGAGATGTGCGAAGAGTTCATGAGGGAATACGAAACCAAGGTTTCGCCAGCAACCTTCAACACGGCTCTCTGGTTCTTCAAGCGCGTGTGGTCTGTGCTTGCGAAGTACGACTCGCCAACTGAACTCAAGGCGAGACTCAACGAGAACACAAGGCCCTGGGACTACATCACGCCAATGAAGAAGGGAGAGGTCGTTGGCAAGAGACCCTTCACGAAGGAACAGCTCACGCGAATCTGGCGAGTGCTTGACGAGATGAAGAACCCTGACCTCACATTGCTTTTTGACCTTGCGCGAAACACTGGAGCGAGACTCCACGACCTGGTGAGCTGGAAATGGGACACCAACCTGAGGTTTGAGACAACTGACGAAGGGAAGATGAGGGCTGTGGTGGAGTGGAAGCCAATCAAGACGAAGAACTCGACTGGGAAGCTGATGGTCATTCCAATCCTGGACGATAGGGTGGTGATGAACCTCTACGACAGGTACACCAGCCGTGAAGTTGAGGAGGAGCTGGTTCTCCCAAAGATGCTGGAACTCTACAACCACAACAAGGCCTGTCAGTTGACGCGCCTGACGCAAAGTGTCTTCATCAAGGCTGGTCTCAAGACGAAGGAGAAGGTGGAAGGAAACGCCAGGAGCAACTGCGTGTTTGGGATGCACAGTTTTCGGCATAGTTTGGTTAGCGAGCTGTTCAACTCAGGCGTGGACATCTCCACCATTGCGCACCTCTACACAGGACACGGAAGCAACTACATGACTGAACTCTACAGCCACGCAAGCATGGGAAAGAAGGTCGTTGACCTATCTCACCTTGCGAAGATTGAGACGAAGAAGGTGGAAGTGCCTGTATCTCTGCTGAAGGAAGTGGGCGAAAAGGACAGGCAAGCCTATGACGAGATAGCCACGATGGACGCGCCAGTGCCTGTGAAGATAATGCTCAAGTCGCTCCTCCAGTTCAAGCGCGTTGAGGAACTTGAGACGATACAGAAGTGGCTGAACGAGAGGGTCAATTCGCTGAAGGCGTGAGACCTCTGCTGAATCCAGATTGCGAGTTGACGAGAAAGAAACAAGCCACCCTGCGAGGGGTGGCTTTGTTGTTGTCGTTGAGGAAGAAGGGTGCTGACTCTTCTGTCTACGCAACCTCCTTGAGAAAGATGGTTATGATGTCATTGAAGGCAGTGTCCTTGTCTCCACCCATTGAAGGCGGATTGAACTGAGAGACAGAATTGCCAAGCCAGGTGTGGATGTGGTCAATTCTGTACAAGGTGGTGGCGTGGAGGTCAAAGAGAACTCCAAGCATCTCCTCAACACCACCCCAGGAATGCCGCTTGCCATTCACATCCACGCGCACAGTGAGCCAGTCGTGGTGTGTGGCAGTGGCGAGAAGTTCAACCAGCTCGTCAAGTCTGTCCCCCTTGAGGTTCTGAATCTTCACCCAGTCGCAGGGCTTGTCAACAAGCACGAAGCGGTTGTGGTCTTTCTTCCTCCCAGGCAACCTCTCCCAGGTGGAGAGGAGCTGGCGCGAACCAGCACCTCCCACCTCGTCCTTGTGCTTGCGCCAGT
>RHMF01000348.1_pt1 | contig 23786 bp, 16 predicted proteins | sample 5365151 | NCBI WGS metagenome assembly RHMF01 (sample SAMN10266501, study PRJNA497801) | feces metagenome | isolation source: feces | host: Bos taurus | place: China: Prairie of Fairy Mountain | collected 2017-08-14 | reverse complement strand
AAAGGTAACGCCCTTGCCACAATAATCACACTTTGCCATTCATTGCACCTCCAATCCGCACATGATAATGGCTCGCTGAAATAGCGCCCAAAATCAGGCGCTTTGATATGATAGCAGAGTTCTTTCAAAAATGCAAGTCTTTTTTTGGAATTTTTTTGTTTTTTTTAAAATATTATTGTTGCTATTCCATTTTTCCACCGCTATAATACAAATAAGACTACTGGAGGTGGACTTATGGACAGTAACGGTGTACTTCTTTCTGTGCTTTCTGCGGCATTCCATCTGGAAATTGCCTACAAAGCCACAGATTTTGAAAAAGTACGGCTAACGGTAGAGGATGTGACCCGTCCCGGCCTGCAAATCGCCGGCTATATGGACCACTTTGAGCCTATGCGCCTGCAGGTTATCGGCAACGCAGAAGCCAGTTACCTGGAAAAAATGCGCAAAAGCGACCGCCTTGCAGCCTTTGAGCGGATTTTCTCTTATCGGTTCCCGGCACTGCTGATTGCCCGGGATTTGCCTGTGTGGGAAGAGTGTCTGGTGATGGCAAAGCGGTATAATGTAACAGTTCTTCGCTCTCACGAGGCTACCAGCACGGTGGTTTCTGCCATTATTGCCTACCTGAAGGCGGCTTTGGCGCCTTGCATTACCCGTCACGGTGTGTTGGTGGAAGTTTACGGCGAAGGCTTGCTTTTACTGGGTGAAAGCGGTCTGGGTAAGAGTGAAGCCGCCATCGAACTGCTTAAGCGCGGCCACCGGCTGATTGCTGACGATGCAGTGGAAATCCGGAAAATTTCGGAAACTTCTCTGATGGGTACATCTCCGGAACTCATTCGCAACTATGTGGAGCTAAGAGGTATCGGCATCGTCAACGTGGCTAAACTTTTCGGTATGGGCGCTGTAAAGCTGGAAAACACGGTGGACCTGGTGGTGAACATTGTCCCCTGGAATACCCAAAAAGACTATGACCGACTGGGCGTTGATGAACAGTATATGGAGATTTTGGGTGTAAATGTGCCTATGAACACCATTCCCATCACCCCCGGCAGAAATTTGGCGGTGATTTTGGAAGTGGCGGCTATGAACAACCGCCAGCGCCGTATGGGCTACAACCCGGCTTTGGAATTTACCCAAATTCTGGACAAACACTTTGAGCAGAATAATCCGAAAAACCAACCGGAGTCATTATGAAGGAATTTATCATCGGCAAAAACGATGCGGGGCAGAGATTAGACCGCTTTTTGGCAAAGGCCGTTCCTTTGCTGCCTGCTTCCCTTGCCCAAAAGTACATCCGTATCAAGCGGATCAAATGCAATGGGGGAAGGACAGAACGGGATACCCGTCTGCAAGAAGGAGATGTGCTCCAACTGTATATCAATGACGAGTTCTTTGAAAAGCCCCGGCAGGATAATGCCTATTTAACGGTAGCAAGCCCCAAACTGAATATTGTCTATGAGGATGCCCATATCCTTTTGGTGGACAAACGGCCGGGTCTTGCAGTCCATCCCCACGATGGGGCAGAGTATGGTCGCACTTTGATTGACCATATCCTTTCCTATCTCTATCAAAAAAAGGAGTGGACTCCTCGGGGAGAAAATGCCTTTACGCCTGCGCTGTGCAATCGGATTGACCGCAATACCGGTGGTATTGTGATTGCGGCAAAAACGGCGGAAGCCCTGCGGGTGATGAACCAAAAAATCAAGGACCGGGAAATGGACAAGCGCTACCTTGCCATTGTGGAAGGTTGTCCCAAACCGGACAATGGAAGTTTGAAGGGGTATCTGTTTAAGGATGAAAAGAAAAACCGGGTATTTGTCAGTGATACCCCCAAGCCCGGCGCTAAAACTTGCCAAACCAATTATAAGGTTCTTGCCAAAAGGAAGGACCTTTCCTTGGTGGAATGCGAACTGATTACCGGGCGTACTCATCAAATCCGTGCCCAGTTTGCCCACGCAGGCCATCCTCTTCTGGGCGACGGCAAGTATGGAAAATTGGATAAACGCTTCGACAGAACCTATCAGGCCCTTTATTCTTATAAGTTGACTTTCTGCTTCACAACAGATGCAGGAGAGCTTTCCTACTTAAACGGAAAGTCCTTCCAGGTACAGAGTGTGGATTTCGTGAAAGAGTATTTCCCGGATGCAAAGATGGAAAGGAGATAACATTCTATGAAAAAGTTGTTTTTGGTGTGTAATGCCCATATAGATCCGGTATGGCTGTGGGAGTGGCAGGAAGGTGCTACTGCCACCATTGCCACTTTCCGCTCTGCGGCAAACTTTTGTGAAGAATACGATGGCTTTGTTTTCTGCCACAACGAAGCCCTGCTGTATGAGTGGGTACAGGAGTACGAACCGGCTTTGTTCGAACGGATCAAGAAATTGGTGGAAGCAGGGAAGTGGCATATTATCGGTGGTTGGTATTTGCAGCCTGACTGCAACATTCCTGCCGGCGAGACTATCATCCGGCAGATCGTTGCCGGACAACGATATTTCAAAGAACACTTTGGGATCAGTCCCAAGGTGGCAATTAACTTTGATACCTTTGGCCATAGCCGGGGACTGGTGCAGATCTTAAAGCAGTGCGGCTATATGGGCTATATGTATATGCGTCCTGAAAAGGAACGGCAGCAACTGCCCGGCAGCAATTTCTACTGGGAAGGCTTCGACGGCTCCCGCGTTTTAGCCCATCGGATTAACGGCGTTTACAGCAGCAATATGGGAACAGCGGTAGACAAAATCAACCAACTGGTGAACGTGGATTCCAAGGATGACATTGATGTTTTTTGCTGGGGTGTAGGAAATCATGGAGGCGGTCCCTCCCGAATTGACTTGGCTAATCTGAATAAGTGGATGGCGGAGCACAAGGAGTTGAAGCCGGAACATTCCACCCCGGAAGCCTTCTTTGAAGCGCTGGATGCTGATAGGAAGGATTACCCTGTGGTTGATTATGACCTGCGACCTGTGTTTGTTGGTTGTTATTCCTCCCAGGCGAGAATTAAAAAACTCCATCGACAGGTGGAGAACAAACTCTATGCTACGGAAAAACTTTTAAGTACCGCTGCCGCCCAGGGACTTATGGTCTATCCCGGTGAAAAGGTGAACGAAGCCCAGCGGGAACTGTTATTTTCTGAATTTCACGATATCCTGCCCGGTACCACCATTGAAGAAGGAGAAACGGATGCGGCAATAAGCCTGCACCACAGCCTGAATTTGCTTTCCAAACTGGAAATGCGAGCGGCAATGGCACTTCTTGGCGGTCAGCCCAAAGCAGAGCCGGAGCAGACGCCTGTCTTTATTTATAATCCCCATCCTTATCCCATTACCGATGCCTTCACCTTTGAGATTATGCCTTCCGACCAAAACTGGCTGGATGACAAACGCAACACGGTAACGGTACGGCAAAACGGCAAGGTGATTTCCAGCCAGGAAGAAAAACCGTCTGTGAATATGAATTTGGACTGGCGGAAGCGTATTACCGTCTATGCTACTTTGGAACCTTCCTCTATGAATCGGTTCGACTGCGCTTTCCGTTTAGAACCCTTCACACCGGAGGAAACTATCAAGTTCCCGGAAGGTAATTTCACCTTCGATAACGGCAAAATGCAACTCGTTATCAATTCCCAAACCGGTCTTGTGGACAAGTATACGGTGGACGGTGTAGACTATCTGCGTCCTAACGCATTTCTGCCCGCTGTCTGCGCCGACGATCCCGATCCCTGGCATATGCTCGGTATGCGCTACGGTGAAAAAATTGGCGTTTTCCGTTTGGCAGAGCCGAAAACTGTCCGCAGATATTCTGACAGTGCAGAAATCACCGCATATCCGGTACGCATCGTAGAGGACGGCCCTGTTCGCACCATTGTGGAAGCGGAATTTGTGTGGGGAAAATCCCGCGTGGTCCAGTCTTACATCCTGCCTAAAAACGGTACATCTTTTGAAGTAGAACAACATATCACCTGGAATGAGTCTGACGGTATTCTGAAGTGGGAAATTCCTTCCGCTATTGGAGGCACTTATGTGGGCCAGGGGATGTTTGGTCACGGAGAACTTCCCCAGGATGGCACGGAATGTGTCAGCCAAAAGTGGTGCGCTATGTTTGATGGCAGGCAGGCGCTTACTGTTGCCAACGACGGCGTTTATGGTTCTCATTTTGGGGATGGAACGGTGTATATGTCTTTGATGCGCGCGCCTGCTTATGCTGCGCACCCTATACTGGAAAGAAAACTGGTTCACGAGGAGCGGTTTGTTCCCAGAGCAGACCAGGGCGTTCACAAAAACCGTTTTGTGGTCTGCGGCGGAACAGAGGCCGAAAGACGGAAAAAAGTGGACTTTGAAGCGCAGGTGCTGAATGAAAAACCTTTTGTTTTTGAAGCCTTTCCTTCCGGTGAAGGAGAACTTCCCAAACAGGCGGTGATTATTTCCAATCCCAGTGTGCAACTGAGTGCTATGTACTACGATAAAGAAAAGGATGGCTATATCCTTCGTTTCTTTAATGCCCTTGGCCAGGAAAACCGGGTGAGCGTAAAACTGCCCCTTTGGAATTTGGAAACCGACATTACTTTGAGTGCATTCCGTTTTGCTACTTATCTTGTTAAAGATGGCAAGATAGAAGAAACCTCTGTGATTTAATAAAGAAGGAGTATGAAGCAATGAAACGATCTGAAGTAAACAAGGCACTTAAAAAATTGGAAGCCATGTGCGAAAAGTACCATTGTTATTTGCCGCCTTTCTGCCATATGACCCCCGCAGACTGGGAAAAGGCCGGCCACGAATATGATGAAGTCCGGGATTGTATGCTGGGCTGGGATATTACCGACTACGGCCTTGGCAATTTTGACAAGTTTGGGTTTTCTCTGATTACCATTCGCAACGGCAACCGGGCGATGGAGGAGAAATATCCCAAGGTGTATGCAGAAAAACTCCTCTATCTGGAAGAAGGCCAGTATGCTCCCAACCATTTCCACTGGTACAAGACAGAGGATATTATCAATCGTGGCGGAGGCAATGTGCTGATTCGTGTGTACAATTCCCTTCCCAACGAAGAAATTGACTACGAAAGCGATGTAACGGTTCACACCGATGGCAAAACCTACACCGTTCCTGCCGGTTCTCAAATCCGTTTGACGCCCGGTGAGAGTATTTTTATCCAGCAGTATCTTTATCACGATTTTTCTGTGGAAGAGGGTACGGGAGCGGTACTGTTGGGCGAGGTGAGCCAGTGTAACGATGACAATACCGATAACCGGTTCAATCCGCCTGTGGGCCGTTTCCCCACTATTGAGGAAGATGAAGCCCCGTATCGGCTTTTGTGCAATGAATACCCTGCCGCTAAATGAGGTGAAAAGATGGATGTAGTAGCATTGGGCGAACTGCTCATTGATTTTGCCACCATTGGCACGGATGCAGACGGCTATCCCACTATGGCGGCCCATCCCGGCGGTGCTCCCGCAAACTTTTTGGCAGCGCTTACAAAGTACGGCTACAGAACGGCTCTTTTGGGAAAGGTGGGCAAGGATACTTTCGGCGATCTTTTGCTTGCTACCCTGCAAAAAGCTGGAATTGAAACAAGGGGCATGGTCCGGACAGACAGCGTGTTCACCACACTGGCTTTTGTTACCTTTGATGATGGCGGGGACCGGAAGTTTGCTTTTGCAAGAAAGCCCGGTGCCGATACCTGTATTTCTTTCGAAGAACTGGATCTTTCTCTGATTGAGGAAGCAAAGGTGTTCCACTTTGGCACCCTTTCCCTAACCCACGAGCCTGCCCGTACCGCCACCTATAAGGCGGTTGCCTATGCCAAAGCGCAAGGCAAACTGATTACTTACGATCCCAACCTGCGTAAACCTCTTTGGGACAGTGAGGAAGAAGCCAGGAAGCAGCTGCTCTGGGGCCTTTCTCAGGCAGATGTGGTGAAAATCAGTGACGAAGAGGTAGAATTCCTCTTTGGCCTGGATGTAACCGAAGGCGCAAAGCACATCCTGGATACTTATGGAGTAAAGCTGGTCTTTGTAACCTGCGGCGCCAATGGCTGCTTCTTCAAAAACAAGACAGCAGAAGGCCATGTGCCCAGTTTGCAAAATATTAAAGTTGTAGACACCACCGGCGCCGGTGATATTTTCGGTGGCAGCGCGGTGTCCCAGCTGTTGCAGTATTCTAAAAATCCGGAGGATTTGAATGAAGCAGAACTCCGGCAGATCGTTTCTTTTGCCTGCGCAGCCGCAGGCCTTTCCACCACCAAGTCCGGCGGTATTTCCAGTGTGCCGGATATACAACAGGTTTTGGGGGCAATAAAGTGAACCACACGATCCAAAATGCATTCCTGAAAGTCACCGTAGCAGAACTGGGCGCAGAACTGCAGTCTATCCAAAATGGGGAAGGAAAAGAGTTTTTATGGCAGGGCGTTTCACCTTACTGGGATCAAAGAGCCATTAACCTCTTTCCTTACGTGGGCCGTCTGACGGAAGGCACTTACCGGATGGATGGAAACCTCTATAAACTGCCTATTCACGGCTTTGCCCCCTGGGTGGAGTTTGCTCTGACAGAAAAAGAGGAAGACCATATAGTTTTCACTCTCACTGATAATGATGAACTTTATGCCCAATATCCCCGGCGTTTTGCTTTCCGTGTGGGCTATTATCTGGAAGAGAACACCATTAAGGTCCGCTTTGAGGTAGAAAACCGGGATGAGAAAACAATGTACTTTGGGTTAGGTGGTCACCCCGGATTTCAGGTGCCTATGGAAAAAGGCGAAGCCTTTACGGATTATCGGCTTCGGTTTCAGCCATGTAAACCCAAGCGGGTAGACTTTACCGACAAGTGCTTCATTACCGGCACGGTGTCTGACTTTCCTTTGGTGGAGGACCAATTCCTGCCCCTTTCCCACGATTTATTTGACCGGGACGCAGTTGTCCTAAAAGATATGCCCCGGGAAGTGGTGCTGGAAAAAGCCGGCGGCAAGCATAGTATTCGTGTGACATTTCCGCAAATGCCCTATGTGGGCTTTTGGCATACCACGAAGTCAGATGCGCCTTTTGTGTGTATCGAACCTTGGTGCAGTTTGCCTTCTGCCCAAGACACGATTGCAGATTTTGAAAAGCAGGAAGATTTGATTTCCCTTGCAGCAGGCGCTTCCTACCAAAATACATGGAGTATTACAATTGAATAAAAACAGGCTGATGGATAAAAACCATAATCCATCAGCCTGTTTTTATTTAATAACCTCTGCGATAGTGCCGCTGCCTACCACCAAGTCACCATCGTAGAGAACAACGGCTTGGCCCGGCGTCAGTGCCCGCTGGGGTGTGGAAAAGACCACTTTCATTTTGCCGCTTTCCATCGGATAGACCGTTGCATCCTGGGGCTTATGCCGGTAGCGCGCCTTGGCGGTTACCTTCATAGGCGCTTCCAACCTTTCAAATGGCAGGAAATTCACTTCTTCTGCGATTAACGTAGTGGAAAACAGATTTTCTTCCGGCCCAAGGGTTACGGTGTTGCGGGTCATATCTTTTGCGCATACATACATTGGCGCGCCCAAAGCCACGCCCAAGCCTTTCCTTTGTCCCAAGGTATAACTGACGGCGTTCTGGTGTGTACCTACCACTCTTCCGTTAAGATCCAAATAGTCGCCCGCCGGATAATTTTTGCCGGTATAACGCTTCATAAAGGAAAAGTAATCTCCATCAGGGATAAAACAGATGTCCTGACTGTCTTTTTTGGCGGCGGTCACAAATCCTTGCTCCAGGGCAATTTGCCGTACCTGCTCCTTGGTAAGCTCCCCTAATGGGAATAAGGTGTGTGCCAACTGATCCTGCCGGAGCCCCGCTAAAAAGTAACTTTGATCCTTGTTTTCATCCGGGGCTTTATAGAGAAGAAATCTTCCGGTTTTTTCATCTTGGCGAATTCTTGCATAGTGACCTGTGACGATATACTCACATCCCAAGGAAAGCGCTTTCTCCAAAAGCAGGCCAAACTTGATTTCCTTGTTGCAAAATATGCAGGGGTTTGGAGTCTGCCCCTGTTCGTAGGAGGAAATAAATGGCATAACGACCTTTTGACAGAAGGCGTCGCTTTCGTCAAAGGAATAGAAGGGCATATTTAGCCTTTGGGCTACCAGAGATGCATCCCGGGCAGGAGAGGGAATGTCCTTTTTGCCAAGCAAGGCTTCATTGCATAAAAGCATAGTGCCGCCTATGCAGTCAAAACCGGCTTCCTGCGATAAATAAGCTGCTACAGAACTGTCTACGCCGCCGCTCATAGCAATCATGGCTTTTTTCTTGGTCAAAGCAAATCCCCCTTCTTTTTTGTGTTTTAACTGTAACATATCCCATAAAAAAATGCAACGGTTGTTCCTTTTGTAATTTTTGGATAGCCACTATATAGTGTGACATGTTGTAACAGCCAAACACAATATGTGGAAAAATGGGGCAAAAATTGACATAAAATGTAAAAATTTACAACATTTACATAGCATAAATGGTAACAAATATGTAATTTTTTCGCCGGAAGGGGTTGAAAAAAACACGGGGCTCTGCTATAATGGCGACGAAATACGATAAAGAAGGAGCGCCGTGACGATGAGAAGACTCACCTGCCTGATGATGGCATTGGCGATATTATTCAGTTTGGTCCTGATGCAAAGTCCCACCGTTTATGCAGAAAACGAAGGGTCCGGCCAGGAAACATTGAATACTACACCGGAGCCTACGCCGGTATCTACCCCAGAGCCTACACCGGAACCCACTCCGGAACCTACCCCTGAACCTACCCCGGAACCCACTCCGGAACCTACCCCTGAACCTACCCCAGAGCCTACTCCGGAACCCACTCCGGAGCCTACCCCGGACCCCAGCATACCCAGTGGCGGGCCCTTTACGTTTAGCAAATCCGGCCTGTCTATTGTGAAGAGCCTGGAAGGTTTTACGCTCTATCCTAAATGGGACTATGCCCAGTGGACAGTTGGCTACGGCACTAAGTGCCCCTCGGACAAACTTAGCCAATACAGAGAACACGGCATTCCCAGAGACGAGGCGGAAGCTCTTTTAAGCAAGGAAATTGAAAGTTTCTCTTATGCAGTAAATAAATTCATTTCCAGAAACAATTTGTTGCTGACCCAAAATCAGTTTGATGCCCTGGTCAGTTTTTCCTACAACGTTGGCACTGCCTGGCTGTATGACAGCAGCGGTATGATGTGGCAAGCGATTGTAAACGGATATACCGGCAGTGAATTGATCCGTGCCTTTGGCCGCTGGAGCCTTGCCGGCGGTGATGTACTTGTTGGCCTTTTGCGCCGCCGTTTGGTGGAAGCTAATATGTACATAAATGGCGTTTATTCCTCCAGCGCACCGTCTAATTACTGCTATGTGCTTTATAATGCGAACGGCGGCACAGTCAGTCCCAAATCCCAAACCTATGATTCCCACGAACCTGCAGAAATTCAGGTTACGAAGATTGAAAAAACCGGCATGACTTTTGTTGGCTGGTTTACTGCTGCCGTAGGTGGCGAACAGGTGACAATTCTGGATGCCAATGTGAGAAACAAAACCCTTTATGCCCGTTGGGCATTGGATGGGGTAGTGGAAGACGGCAAACTGGAAAACCCGGTAACGGTTACCGTTACGGCAAGTAGCGTGAACCTGCGCAATGGCCCCGGAACAAACTATGGAATTGTTGGTGGTACCCGTGAGGGCAAAACCCTTGTTATTACCCATGTGGTGAAGGGCGGAGATTACCTGTGGGGCATGTGCGGGGACAGTTGGATTGCTCTGCAATTTACTGACTATGAAGAGGTTGTTAAACCTACACCTCCTGAGATAGAGACTACCCCGGAACCAACACCCGAACCGACTCCGGAACCTACACCTGAACCGACTCCGGAACCTACACCTGAACCAACACCCGAGCCTACTCCCGAACCTACCCCGGAACCCACTCCGGAGCCTACCCCTGCACCTACTCCGAAGCCTTCTGAAACAAATCCCCCTGTTGAGCAGCCTCCTGTTGCCAATAAGGTGATGGGAACGGTTAAGGCACCGGCGGGCCTGATGATTCGCACAGGTCCCGGTACGGGCTATCCTTCTGTAGGCAGCCTGAGCAACAATGCCCGGGTGGAAATCCTGGAGCAGAAAACGGTTGGATCGATGGTTTGGGGTCGTATTGACCGGGGCTGGATCAGCATGACCTTTGTGGAACTGGACGAAGTAGAGCAGCCGGAAGGGGAAAAGGTGCTCTTTACCGGCAGAGTAAATTGCTACTGCCTGATTGTCCGTAAGGGCGCCGGTTCTTCCAATAGTGCGGTGGACTACCTGTATAAGGGCGATAAGGTAGAAGTCTTTGAAAAGAAGACGGTCTCCGGTATCACTTGGGGACGTATTGCAAATGGTTGGGTATGCCTGGACTTCATCGATGTAGACGAAGAAACTACCCCCAATCCTCCTGCACCTCCTGTTACGGAGCCCCCTGTAACCGAACCCCCGGTAACCCAGCCTCCTATTACGGAACCTCCTGTAGAGGAAAACAATAAAGTCACCGGTACAATTACCGCAGATCCCAATTTGTGCATCCGCAAGGGCCCTGGCACCTCTTATGGTGTGGTTGGCGCTTACTATAGCGGAACAAAGGTCACCATTTTGGAGCAGACCACTGTTGGCGGAGTGACTTGGGGCAGGACCGATAAAGGCTGGATTAGCCTTAGCTTTGTGAAACTGGATGAAGTAGAGCAGCCGGAAGGGGAGAAGGTGCTCTTTACCGGCACGGTCAATTGCCACAGCCTTACAATTCGGAAGGATGCCGGCACTTCCAACAGCGCAGTAGGCTACCTGTATAAGGGCGATAAGGTAGAAGTCTTTGAAAAGAAGACGGTCTCCGGTATGTCCTGGGGTCGTATTGCAAACGGTTGGGTATGCTTGGATTTCATTGATGTAGACGAAGAAACTACCCCTAATCCTCCTGCACCCCCTGCTACCGAGCCCCCTGTAACCGAACCCCCGGTAACGCAACCTCCTGTTACGGAGCCCCCTGCAACCGAGCCTCCCGTAGAGGAGAACAACAAAGTCATCGGTACAATTACCGCAGATCCCAATTTGTGCATACGTAAGGGCCCTGGCACCTCTTATGGTGTGGTTGGCGCTTACTATAGCGGAACAAAGGTTACCATTTTGGAGCAGACCACTGTTGGCGGCGTGACTTGGGGCAGGACCGACAGAGGCTGGATTAGCCTTAGTTTTGTGGCACTGGATGGCAAGGTAACAAAAATCGTGGACACCAATTGCCTCATTGTTCGCAAAGGCCCTGGCACCAACTATGGAATTGCCAGTTACCTCTATTACGGCACGCAGGTAGAAGTGCTGGAACAGAAAACCGTTTCCGGCGTTCCCTGGGGAAGAATCAGCAGCGGCTGGATTTGCCTTACTTTTACGAAATAATCACATTTTACTCCGTTGCCAATGGGCAGCGGAGTAAATTTTTACCGCGATTTTTCCGCAGACACACAACTGTACGCCCGGCAAAGACAGGGGTTTTCCCTTATTTTCCGGGAAAATCCTACTTTTTTGTACATTTTGCACTTATATACCTAAAAGCCCTATGCTTGTTTTTGCGAAAATCACAAATTAGGCATTGAAATCCTCGGTTTATTCGTGTATAATAAGCCTATGTTGGTGTAATTGCACCAAAGCAGTGGAAGGGTGTCCCTTCCTGAAAGGAGATTGAACATACTATGATCACAGCAAATGCAATTCGTAATGTCTGCCTTCTGGGCCACAGCGGCAGCGGCAAGACCGCCCTGGCGGAAAGCCTGCTCTATATGACCGGTGCCATTGACCGAATCGGTAAAAATGCCGACGGCAACACGGTTTGTGACTATGACCCTGAGGAGATTCGCCGTAATATTTCTATTTCCACCGCCCTGGTGCCCATCGAATATAAAGGCGCAAAGATTAACCTGCTGGATACCCCCGGTGCTTTTGACTTCTCCGGCGCAGTAGTGGAAGCCCTCCGTGCCGCAGATGCTGCTATTATCGTCTGCTCTGCTAAAGATGGCATTACTGTAGGTTTGGAAAAGGCCTGGAAGTACTGCCAGGATCGGAATATGCCTTGCTTTATCTATATTTCCAAGGTAGATGAAGATAATTCCGATTACAATGCCACCTTCAATGCACTTCGTGAGCGTTACGGCAATAAGATTGCCCCTGTTGTTGTTCCCATTTGGGATAGCGCAAAGAAGGTTACCGGCATTATTGATGTACTTAATAAGCGCGCTTACGAGATGCAGAATCTGAAGCGGGTGGAAATCGACGTGCCCGAAGGCAAGGAAGATGTTATTACAGAATTCAACGATGCTTTGAAGGAATCCGTTGCTGAAACCAGCGAAGAATTTATGGATAAGTTCTTCGGTGGTGAAGACTTCACCTATGCCGAAATGATTAAGGGCATGCATAAGGGCGTGCTGGACCGCACTTTGTTCCCGGTTCTGTGCGGATCCGGTGTAAACTGCCTGGGCAGCCTGATGCTGATGGACCACATCATCGACCTGCTCCCCAACCCCATTGAAGGTAACTATCATAAGGCTACCAAGGCTGACGGCACTACGGAAGAGTTCGTCGTATCTCCCGGTGGTGTTCCCTCTGCTTTCGTATTTAAGACTGTTTCTGACCAGTACGGCAAGTACTCCTTTATCAAGGTGCTGTCCGGTGACATCACCTCCGATACTACTTTGGTTAATGCTCGTACCGGTGAGACTGAAAAGTTGGGCCGTATGTACGCAATGTGCGGCAAAAAGGCTACTGAAGTGAAGAGCCTGACTTGCGGTGACATCGGTGCCATCGGCAAGATGGATAAGGTAAAGACCGGAGATACTTTGTGCGATCCCCGTAAGGTGGTCAGCCTGAAGGGCCTGCCCTATGCCCCCTCCTGCTATTCTATGGCTATTTCTCCCAAGACCAAGGGTCAGGAAGAAAAGGTTGCCGCAGGTCTTGCCCGTCTGAATGAAGAAGATCCGTCCTTCACTCTGGTCAACAATGCTGAGACCCATCAGATGGTTCTGTCCGGTGCCGGTGATCAGCAGCTGGATGTGCTGGTTTCCAAGCTGAAGACCCGCTTTGGTGTGGATGCTGTTCTGTCTCCGGCTAAGATTGCTTACCGTGAAAAGATCAAGAAGACCGTCCAGGCACATGGCCGTCACAAGAAGCAGACCGGTGGTTCCGGTCAGTTCGGTGATGTTTGGGTCCGTTTCGAGCCCCATGAAGAGGGTGACGATCTGATCTTCGATGTAGAAGTTGTTGGCGGCGCTGTTCCCAAGAACTTCAACCCCGCTGTTGAAAAGGGCATCCAGGAAGCAATCCTGAAGGGTCCTTTGGCCGGCTATCCTATGGTTGGTCTGAAGGCCGTTCTGTACGATGGTTCTTACCACCCTGTTGACTCCAACGAAATGGCATTTAAGCTGGCCGCCATCCTGGCATTTAAGGAGGCAATGCCCAATGCAATGCCCACACTCTTAGAGCCCGTTGGTGCCCTGGCCGTCACCGTTCCGGAAGCCTATGTGGGCGATGTAATGGGTGACCTTTCTAAGCGTCGCGGCCGTCCTATGGGCATGACTCCCGATGCCGACGGCAACACTGTTGTAGAAGCCGAAGTGCCTATGGCTGAAATGAGCAGCTATGCCATCGACCTGCGTGCTATGACCCAGGCTCGCGGCAGTTTCACTCTGGAATTTGTCCGTTACGAAGAAGTTCCCAAGGCAAACCAGGCCAAGATTATCGAAGAAGCCAAGGCCGAGGAATAATTAAATGCTACGAATGCCGCCAACCGTCAAAACCTATGTTTTGGCAGTTGGCGGTTTTTCTATGGGTAAATAGGGAAAAACCAATAGAAAAAGGAAAGAAAGACTTGCAATTATGGCGTTTTTCTAATATAATAAACTGATTGAATTTTTGCTTTTGAGAGGGAATTGCGGTGTATTTAAAATCATTAGAAGTGCAGGGCTTTAAGTCCTTCCCGGATAAGACCTTGATCCGCTTTGGCGACGATATTACTGCCATTGTCGGCCCTAACGGCTCCGGTAAATCCAATATTTCCGATGCCATTTTGTGGGTAATGGGTGAGCAGAGCAGCAAAACCCTTCGTGGTGCCAAAATGGAAGACGTTATTTTCGGCGGCACACAGAAGCGGTCTGCGGTGGGTTTTGCAGAAGCCACCTTGACCTTGGATAATACCGACAGAGCGCTTCCTTACGATGCAGACGAAGTGATGATCACCCGTCGGTACTATCGCAGTGGTGACAGCGAGTATTACATCAACCGCCAGTCTGCCCGTCTGCGTGACATCAATGAAATGTTTATGGATACCGGTCTGGGCAGAGAAGGCTATTCCAATATCGGCCAGGGCCGTATTGATGAAATATTGTCCCTGAAGAGCGCCGACCGCCGGGAAATCTTTGAGGAAGCTGCGGGCATTTCCAAGTATCGCCACCGCAAGGAAGAAACCGAGCGGAAGCTTATGCACACAGAAGAAAATCTTACTCGTATCGGCGATAAGATCTCTGAACTGGAACTGCAGTTAGAGCCTCTTCGCGTGCAGTCTGAAAAAGCAAAAAAGTATTTGACATATCGGGATGAACTGCAAGGCGTGGAAGTGGCCGTTTGGCTGGACAAGCTGGATAAACTTTCTGCCGACGCCAAGAAGGCGGCGGAAGACTATGTTTCTGCATCTTTTGTCCTGGGTCAGGCCCACGAAGAATTAAATAAACTCTATTCCGATACAGAAACCCTGTCTGCGGCTTTGCGGCAGAAAAGCGAGCAGGTGGAAAGCCTGCGGGTGCAGGTAAGTATGCTGGAAGGCGCCCGTCAGCAGTTGGAAGGCCAAATTACTGTTTTGCAGGGCAGCATTCGCAATAACGAAGAGATTATCTACAGAAATCAGCAGGACCTGGACGGCCAGGAAGACCGCAGCAGCGGGATTGTTGCTCAGTTGGAGCAGAATGACCGCCGTATGGAAGAGATTGCAGCTTCTCTCAAGGAAAAACAGGCAGTTTTGGATACATACCAGCAGGAGCTGGCGACTATGACCGCCAATGCTCAGGGTATGACCCGGCAGTTTATGCAGCTGCGGAGCGAGGAAGTGCAGTATACCGGCGATTTGTCTGCCCGGGAAGCGGACTTGCGTGCCTTGGAAGAAAGCTCTGCTTTGGCTTCCAACCGGCAGGCTGAACTGGAGAGGGATCTGGCTTCCGGCAGAGAACGCCTGGAAGTTGCCCGCCAGGAACAGACGGCTTGCCAATGCCTTTTGAAGAAGGCCAGAGAAGAAGTCCTTGCTGCCAACAATGCTATTTCCGGTTATACACTTCGCCAGCAGACCCGGGAACAAAGAGTGGGGGAAACTGCCCACAAAGCAGAAGAGAATAAAAGAAAATTAGATGCCGTCCAAGCCAAAGTCAATGTATATAAGGCTATGGAAAAGGACTATGAAGGGTATCATAAATCTGTAAGGATTGTGATGCAGGAAGCCAAAAAGGGTGTTCTGCGGAACATTCACGGCCCGGTATCTCAACTCATTCGCACAGAAGATGCCTATACTGTGGCAGTAGAGATTGCCCTGGGTGGCGCTTTGCAGCAGATCGTTGTAGACAATGAAGAAGCGGGCAAGGCGGCTATTCGCCACTTGAAGCGGATCGACGGTGGACGCGCAACCTTCCTGCCCCTTTCCGTAATCGAAGGCAGAAAACTCAATGAAAAGGGCCTGGAAAGCTGCGCTGGTTTCGTAGGAATTGCATCTGAACTGGTTACCTGCGAAAAGGCCTATCGGCAGATCGTTGAAAATCTCCTGGGCCGTATTGTGATTGCCCGGGATTTGGATAGCGCAGTTGCCATTGCGGGCCGTTACGGCAACCGTTTTAAGGCTGTTTCTTTGGATGGTCAGATGGTAAACCCCGGTGGTTCTATGACTGGCGGTTCCGGCAGCAAAGAAGCCGGTATGCTCAGCCGGGCCAATGAGCTGGAAAAACTCCTTGGTCAGCAGAAAGTTCTGCAAGATAAGCAGGATGAACTGGAAACGGCTTATCAGGAAGCAAAGCGCAGCGCTGATGAGGTGCAGTTCCAGTTGGAAGCCGCCAAGGATCAGATGGCAGAAGCTGAAAAGCAGGTGCTGACCCTGGAGGGAAGAGAAAAGCAACACGAAATTTGGGTCCAGGCCGTCGAACAGGCTGTCCAGTCTGCTACCCGGGAAAAGGACTCCTTGGCTGAGCGCCTTATGGCAGACCGGGAGCGCAGCGGTGCTTTGCAGGCTCAACAGCAAATGCTTACTTCCCAACTTGTCAAAACCCGGCAGGCACTTTCCAATTTGCAAGGCAGCCAGGAAGAGGCGGAGCAGGCTGTTTCCGTCCTTTCTGATAAAATGCAGGCACTTCGCACCGATATGGCGGCTATGGATGCAGAACGGATTACCGTTCAGGCCCATAGCGCGGACCTGCGGGGGCTGCTTGCTGCAGCGCAAGGAGATAAGGAAAAGAAACTGCAGGATATGGATGCTATTCGGCAGGATATTTGCCGTATTGAGCAGGAAATCGCTGCCCTTCGTCAAAAGCACCAGGAAAACAATGAGGAAATTGGCCGTGTGCGCAGTGAAATGGAAAAGACTCAGTCCCAGTACGCACAGAACGAAGCACAAAAGACCCGTGCCGAGAGTGAAATTCAGGAAAAGAACAAGTCCATTGTCAATATGGAGCGGGCTTGTGCTTTGCTTGAAAATAAGAAAGAAACCACCGCTTTGGAAGAGCGGAACACCATCGACCGCCTGTGGGAGACCTACGGCCTTACGCCCTCTACTGCCCAGGAAAAGCGGGCGCCTATCGAGTCTGTTACTGCTGGCACTCGCCGGATTGGGGAGCTGAAACGGGCTATTTCCGCTCTGGGCACGCCTAATTTGGGCGCTATTGAAGAGTTTGCTCGGGTCAATGAACGCTACAGTTATCTGACGGAGCAGCGGGATGATGTGCTTACTTCCAAGCGGTACTTAGAAGGCATCATCAAGGACATCACCGGACAGATGACGGAAATCTTCGTGGAAGAATTCAAGAAGATTGACACCTATTTCGGCCAGACCTTCCAGGAAATGTTTGGCGGCGGCAAGGGCCAGCTGGTGCTGGAGAACCCTGAGGAACCTTTGACCTGTGGCATTGAAATCCGGGTGCAGCCTCCCGGAAAACAACTGAAAACCATCACCCTTCTTTCTGGTGGCGAAAAGGCATTTGTGGCAATTGCTTTGTACTTTGCAATTTTGAAAGTTCGGCCCACACCGTTCTGTATGCTGGACGAAATTGATGCGGCATTGGATGACCGGAATGTGGAGAGGTTTGCGACTTATCTGCGAAATCTGGCAGAAAAAACCCAGTTTATCGTCATTACCCACCGACGCGGCACAATGGAAGCTTCCGATGTGCTTTACGGTGTAACGATGCAGGAGCAGGGCATTTCCAAGCTCTTGCGCCTGGACTTGAACCAGATGGAAGAACAACTGGGCATTATGGAGTAATTAGGTATGGGATTTTTTGAAAAAATCAAGAAGGGCCTGACAAAGACCCGGGAAGCCCTGGGTTCTACCTTGGGTAGCGTCTTTACCGGCTTCTCTCAAATTGACGAGGATTTCTATGAGGAACTGGAAGAAAGCCTCATACTGGCAGATATGGGTGTGGAAACCACCCTGTCTGCGGTAGAACGCCTGCGCAAAGCCGTGAAGGAACAACACCTGAAGACACCGGAGGAGGCAAAAACTGCCTTAAAGGAAATTTTGACCGGTATGCTTCAGGTGGAAGACCTGGCTGTCAATCCCGGTGGCAAGCCTTCTGTGGTGCTTGTGATTGGTGTCAATGGCGTTGGCAAGACCACCACCATTGGCAAACTGGCTACCCGCTATAAAAAAGAAGGCAAGCAGGTTCTTTTGGTGGCGGCGGATACCTTCCGGGCTGCTGCGGCAGACCAACTGGAAATTTGGGCAGGCCGTGCCGGTGTATCCATTGTCCGGCAAAATGAAGGGGCTGATCCAGCTTCTGTGGTTTTTGACGGCATTCGCGCCGCCAAGGCAAGAGGTGCCGATATCATTCTCATTGACACCGCAGGCCGTCTGCATAACAAGCAGAACCTTATGAACGAACTGAATAAAATCAGCCGCATCGTGGAGCGGGAAATGCCGGAGGCGCAAAGAGAAGTCCTTTTGGTGCTTGACGGCACCACCGGACAGAATGGCCTTGTGCAGGCAAAGCAGTTTAAGGAAATTGCCGGTGTCACAGCCATCGCCCTTACCAAACTGGATGGCACTGCCAAAGGCGGCATTGTCATCGGTGTGGCAGATAGCCTGCAAATCCCTGTGAAGTTCATTGGTGTGGGTGAACAGGCGGAAGACTTGATGCCATTTGAAGCAAAAGAATTTGTGGAGGCGCTACTGTAAATGAAAGTTGTACTTGCCAGTAAAAATGCCCATAAGCTGAAGGAGATCAGCAAGATTACCGAGAAATTCGGCATTGAACTGGTACTCCAGTCCCAGTTAGGCATTGATATGGATGTGGAGGAAAACGGCTCCACCTTTGAAGAAAATTCTTATATTAAGGCAAAGGCTGTGATGGAAGCCACCGGCCTGCCTGCATTGGCAGATGATTCCGGCATTGCGGTGGATGCCCTGGGCGGCGAGCCGGGTATTTACTCCGCCCGCTATGGTTTTGACGAAAGTTTGGACGATTGGGGCAGACTGTTACTGCTGCTGAAAAACACAGAAAATGTACCGGACGGCAGCCGGCAGGCACAATTCGTCTGCGTGATCACCCTGGTGATGCCTGACGGTCAGGTGATCCAGGCCCGGGGCGAAGCACACGGGCAGTTGCTCCGCGCGCCTATAGGAGAAGGGGGATTCGGCTATGATCCCATCTTCTATTATCCGCCTTTGGGCAAAGCCTTTGCGCAACTTAGTGCGGAGGAGAAAAACCGGGTGTCCCACAGAGCTGTGGCCCTGTGTTTGTTTAATGAGAAACTAAAGGAGGCAGGTTATGCTGACAAGTAAAGAACGGGCCGAGCTGCGGGCCCAGGCCAACACCTTGGATACCACTTTGATTGTGGGCAAGGGTGGCGTTACGGATGCGGTAATTGCCGAAGCAGAGAACCAGCTGCTTGCCCGGGAATTGGTGAAAGGCAAAGTGCTGGAAGGGGCAATGATGACTCCCCGGGAAGTTTGCGATGCTATTTGCGAAGAGACCGGTGCTGACGGCGTCAGCGTGATTGGCACAAAGTTTGTGATCTACCGTTTCAGCGAAAAGCTTCAGGCGGAGCGCAACCAGGTAGGCCGCGCCAAACGGAAAGCCAAACGGAAAGAAGTGAAAGCAAATCCTGTTCGAAAGGGCGCTCAGGCCCGTCGGCAGGCGGCAAAGAAAGTGCGGGAGCAGAGAAACGAGTATTTCCGCCAGATGGCTATTGAAAAGTCTATCGAAAAATCCAGAGAAAAGAAACTGCGGGGCGAGGAATAAGACCCCGATAGGGGGGAGAGTATGAAACTGGGTATCTATGGCGGCGCATTTAATCCGCCCCATTCAGGACATATCCGGGCGGCGGCCTACGGCGCAAAAGCCCTTGGATTGGAAAAGGTTTTCCTTATTCCCACCAACATTTCCCCCCATAAACAGTCCCCCAAAAATACGGCCACCCCTGCCCAGCGGCTCAAAATGCTGGAAATTGCCATAAAAGGGCAGGAAAACTTGCAAGTCAGCGATGTGGAAGTGGCCCGGGGCGGACAGAGTTATACCTTTGAAACCATTTTGCAGCTCCGGAAGGAAAACCCGGAAACCCGACTGGTGCTATTTATGGGAACAGATATGTTCCTTACCCTTTTGCAGTGGAGAAAACCGGAAATTATCCTGGAAAATGCGGATATTGGCGTGTTTTACCGGGGGGATCGAGAGGAAAAGGCGCAAATTGCCCGGCAGGCAGAGATTGTCCGTGCGCAGGGCGCTACCGTTCATCTGATTGAAAATCCCATTACCCAAATTAGCTCCACTATTCTTCGCAGTTTGCTTGTTTTCGGCTCTGCCGGAGACTATTTGCCGGAAGGCGTGGAAGACTATATAAGAAAAGAGGGTCTTTACGGCACCGGGGAAACCTACAAAAACCTTTCTTTGGAAGAACTGGAAAGGGTAGTATCTGCTTTTATTAAGCCGGAACGGATGGCCCACGTGTTGGGCTGTCGGGACATGGCGTTGAAACTGGCCAAAAAATGGGGCGCTGACCCGGAAAAAGCCCAGCGAGCGGCCCTGCTTCACGATATTACAAAGGCCTTGGACGGGCCGGCCCAGTTGACATTGTGTGAAGGCTGGGGTATACTGTTAGACGATTTTTCCAAAAACCACCCGAAGACGCTCCACGCGTTTACCGGCAGTTTGGCAGCCCAGCGGATTTTTGGAGAAAGCCCGGAAGTGGTTCAGGCCATTGCATCACACACAACCGGGAAACCGGGCATGAACACCTTGGACCAAATTATTTATATTGCAGATAATATGGAGCCTACCCGCACGCACCCCGGGGTAGAGAAGGTAAGAGCCCTTGCCTTTGAAAACCTGGAGGCGGCGGTAAAATTAGGGCTTTCCAATACTATAGAAAACTTAAAAACCAGGGGCGAGAGCATTCACCCGGAAGGGCTGGCTACCCTCACCTGGTTTGAGGAAAGGACGAAAGAATAATGTTAAGTGCAAAAGAAGTTGCTTATGAGGTAACCAAAGCCCTGGATAGCAAAAAGGGTATGGATATCCAGTTGCTGAAAATTGATAAAGTTTCCAGTTTGGCAGACTATTTTCTCATTTGCACCGGTACTTCCAACACCCACGTAAAAACCCTTTGCGATTATGCAGAGTATACGATGGAGCAGTTGGGTGAACCTATGCTGGGCCGGGAAGGTCACCGGGGAAATTCCTGGGAACTTTTGGATTTTGGCTCCCTGGTAGTCCACGTTTTTACCCAGGAAGCCAGAGAGTTTTACTCTTTAGAGCGGCTGTGGGCTGATGCCGAAAAGGTAGACCTGAAGGATATCATTACGGAGGAATAAGAAATGCATTACGATTTTACAGCCATTGAAGACAAATGGCAAAAATATTGGGAAGAAAATCAGACTTTCCATACAGATGTGTGGGATTTCTCCAAGCCCAAGTACTATGTACTTGATATGTTCCCTTACCCCTCCGGAGTAGGTCTGCATGCAGGTCACCCGGAAGGCTATACGGCTACGGATATTATGTCCCGTATGAAGCGGATGCAGGGCTACAATGTTCTGCACCCTATGGGCTATGACTCTTTCGGCCTGCCTGCGGAGCAGTATGCTGTAGATACCGGCAATCATCCCAACGGTTTTACCCAAAAGAATATTGAGACTTTTTCCGGTCAGTTGAAGGAACTGGGCTTTGATTATGACTGGTCCAAGGTGATCGCCACCTCCGATCCCGATTTCTATAAGTGGACCCAGTGGATCTTCAAGAAGCTCTACGAAAAAGGCTATGCCAAGCGGATCGAAATGCCCGTCAACTGGTGCGAAGCACTGGGCACGGTTCTTGCCAACGACGAAGTCGTTGATGGCAAGAGTGAGCGTGGCGGCTATCCCGTTGTGAAGAAAATGATGATGCAGTGGGTTATTGACCAGCCTGCATTCGCTGAAAAACTGCTGGAAGGTCTGGACGAAATTGATTGGCCCGAATCCACTAAGGAAATCCAGCGCAACTGGATTGGCAAGTCTACCGGCGTAGAAGTGGACTTCAAGCTGGTTGGCGGGGGAGAGTTCTCCATCTACACCACTTGTATCGAAACTATCTACGGCATTACCTTTATGGTACTGGCCCCTGATGGCAAGATTACAGAAAGACTCTTGGACCGGGTGGAAAACCTGGACGAAGTAAAGGCGTACATCGACGAGGCTGCCAAGAAGAGCGAGATTGATCGTACTGATGCCAGCAAAACAAAGACCGGCTGCCCCTTGAAGGGCGTTTACGCCATCAATCCCGTGAACGGCAAGGAAGTGCCTGTATTTATTGGTGACTTCGTTTTGGGTAACTATGGCACAGGCGCGGTTATGGCCGTTCCCAGCCACGACCAGCGTGACTTTGAGTATGCCGTTGCCCACAATATTCCTATGATCCAGGTTATCGAAGGCCGGGAGACTGCCGAGTGCGCCTTTGAAAAGCAGGATTATTTAGGTAAGGGTTGCAAACTCACTAACTCTGAGGAATTCACCGGTCTTACGGTAGAAGAAGCCAAGGAAGCCATCACCTGCAAACTGGAAAATATAGGGGTTGCCAGAAGAAAGAACAACTACCACTTCAGAGAGTGGATTTTTGCCCGCCAGAGATACTGGGGCGAGCCTGTTCCCTGTGTGTACACCGAAGACGGCGAAACCCACTTCCTGTCTGACGAAGAACTGCCTCTGGTGCTGCCTGTGCTGGAAGACTATAAGGGTCGTGGCGGCAAAGCTCCTCTGGAAAATGCGGAGGAGTGGAAGCACTATGAGCGGGATGGTATCAAAGGTCTGCGGGAAACCTCCACAATGCCCGGTTCTGCCGGTTCTTCCTGGTACTATATGCGTTATATTGACCCCAAAAACGAAAATGCCTTCTGCGACCCCAAACTGTTGGAACATTGGATGCCTGTTGACCTGTACATTGGCGGTCCGGAACACGCAGTTGGTCATCTGATTTACTCCCGGATTTGGAACCGCTTCCTCTACGATAACGGCCTTTCCCCTGTGAAAGAGCCTTTCAAGAAACTGGTCCACCAGGGTATGATTTTGGGTGAAAACGGCATCAAGATGGGCAAGCGGTTCCCGGAATTTGTGGTTAACCCCAGTGATGTAGTCCGGGATTACGGCGCAGACACCCTGCGGCTTTATGAAATGTTTATGGGTCCCCTGGAAGTTTCCAAGCCCTGGAGCACCACCGCTGTGGCAGGCGCCAAGAAGTTTATTAACCGTGTATGGAACTTCTTTACCGAGAAGGAAAATATTACCGAGACCGACGACGGTAAACTGACAAAACTGTATCACCAGACAGTCAAGAAGGTCACCGGCGACTTTGAAAACCTGGCATTTAATACTGCCATTGCCCAAATGATGGTCTTTGTGAACGAGGCATATAAGGTTGGCACTTGCCCCAAAGAATATGCAGAGGGCTTTATCAAGATGCTCTCCTGCATCACCCCCCATGTGGGCGAAGAGATTTGGCAGATCATGGGTCACGACAATACCATTGCCTATGAACCCTGGCCCACCTACGATGAAGCAAAGTGCAAGGATACCCAAATTACGATGGCTGTTCAGGTTAACGGCAAGATGCGCGGCACGGTGGAAATGGATGCTGACCTCCCCAATGAGCAGGTCATTGCCAACGTTCTGGCGGACGAAAAGATTGCCCGCTTCCTGGAAAAGCAGGGTGGCAGTATCGTTAAGACCATTGTGGTAAAGAATAAACTTACCAATCTGATTGTGAAATAAAGGGAAAAATCCGAAAAAGGGAAGAATTTACCCTTGACAATTGGAAAAAACAGAATTATAATATTTAAGCCTGCATAGCAGGTCTGTATGCATCCTGGATGTAGCCGGATGCCATCGGAGGGAGGGAAAACCATGTCTGAAATTCGCCTGAAGGAAAACGAATCTCTGGAAAGCGCTCTGCGCCGTTTTAAGCGTAGCTGTGCCAAGGAGGGCGTTATTGCCGAAGTGAAGAAGCGCGAGCACTACGTCAGCCCCAGCCTGAAGCGTAAGCAGAAGTCTGAAGCTGCCCGTAAG
>RHMF01000218.1_pt1 | contig 23847 bp, 22 predicted proteins | sample 5365151 | NCBI WGS metagenome assembly RHMF01 (sample SAMN10266501, study PRJNA497801) | feces metagenome | isolation source: feces | host: Bos taurus | place: China: Prairie of Fairy Mountain | collected 2017-08-14 | reverse complement strand
CAAAACTTTCAAAATGAGGAGTAATTTATGTCATTATCAAACACAGCAGTACCGATCTATTATGGTCAGTTCAGAAATCAGGTATTAAAAGGCGAACTACCGATTAATAGAGAGATCGCTATGGAGATGAACCGAATAGATGATCTCATCGCAAATCCTAATATATATTATGATGACGAAGCGATTAATGGATGGGTAAGTTTCTGTGAAGATGAGTTGACATTAACTGATGGTTCACCTCTACATTTATTAGATACCTTTAAGTTATGGGGTGAACAAATTTTTGGATGGTATTACTTTACTGAAAGATCCGTTTATGAGCCTTACAAAAATGGTCATGGAGGTCATTATGTAAGAAAGATGATTAAAAAGCGACTTACAAAAAAGCAATACCTTATAGTAGCCAGGGGTGCAGCCAAATCAATGTATGCCTCTACTATACAGAATTATTTTCTTAATATTGATCCAGATACAACACATCAGATAACTACCGCTCCAACTATGAGACAAGCCGATGAGGTTATGTCTCCTATAAGAACTAGCATAACTAGAGCTAGAGGGGATTTATTTAAATTTCTAACCGATGGCTCACTTCAGAATACCACAGGAAGCAAAGCAGATAGAGTAAAATTAGCTTCGACTAAAATGGGTATCCAGAACTTTTTAACTAATTCTCTACTGGAAGTAAGACCTATGTCAGTTGATAAATTACAAGGATTAAGACCTAAAGTTTCAACAGTCGACGAATGGTTATCTGGAGATATCAGAGAAGATGTTATAGGTGCTATAGAACAAGGAGCATCAAAGCTTGATGATTATTTAATAGTTGCCATGAGTTCAGAAGGAACTGTAAGAAATGGTTCAGGTGATACTATTAAAATGGAGCTTATGTCAATTCTTAAAGGTGAATTTATAGCGCCACAAGTTAGTATCTGGTATTATAAATTAGATGATATAGAAGAAGTTAATAACCCGGCAATGTGGGTTAAAGCTAATCCTAATCTTGGAAAAACTGTACAATATGACGTATATCAAGAAGATGTAGAAAGAGCTGAAAAAGCACCATCTACAAGAAATGATATTTTAGCAAAGAGATTTGGTATACCAATGGAAGGTTATACGTATTTCTTTACTTATGAAGAGACACTTCCGCATAAGAGACGTAGTTTCTGGAATATGCAGTGTGCTATGGGTGCCGATTTATCACAAGGCGATGATTTCTGTGCATTCACATTTATATTTCCTCTTAAAGATGGAGCTTTTGGTGTTAAGACAAGAAGTTATATTTCGTCAAAGACACTTCTTAAGTTACCAATGGCTATGAGAAGTAAATATGAAGATTTTATAGCAGAAGATAGTCTTTGTGTATTAGAAGGTACAGTTTTAGAAATGGATGAGGTATACGATGATTTAGATGCACACATCAATGCTAATGGCTATGAGATATTATGTCTTGGTTATGATCCATACAATGCTAAAGATTTTGTAAATCGTTGGATTGTTGATAATGGTGATTATAATATAGTTAAGGTTATACAAGGTGCCAAGACTGAGTCAGTACCTCTTGGAGAACTTAAGAAGCTTTCGGAAGAAAGATTATTATTATTTGATGAAGATCTTATGAGTTTCGCTATGGGTAACTGCATAACTTTGGAAGATACCAATGGTAATCGAAAACTTTATAAAAAGAGATATGACCAAAAGATAGATAATGTAGCCGCTATGATGGATGCATGGGTTGCTTATAAATTATGTAAGGATAGTTTTGATTAAAGGGTGATCATTATGGTACAATATACAGCTACTCCAGATTATTATAGAGATTATATTGCTCATTATGGCACTCCAGGAATGAAGTGGGGTGTTAGAAAAAGAACTTATGGAAGTGTAAATCCTAGATTAGCTAAGAATAAGCAAACTAAAAAAGTAGCTAGCGATTATCATGCATTATCAGATAAAGAATTTAAAAATAAATATTACGGATCAAAGCGTAAATTTAGAAAAAGATACATAAAGAGTGAGGGCGATACTTATTCCATGGGTCTTAAGAAAGCTCAAAGAGCTAAGAATCTAACAGGTAATAAGGTAATGGCTAAAATTTATGATATAAACGAAAAGCATTATACAAAAACTGGTAATAATACGTTAGCCGCTGCTAATAGAAGAGCAAAAGAAAATGCTTTAAAAATTATTGAAGAAAAGAAGAAAAAGAAACATTAGGAGATATTTATGAGCGAGGAAATAATAAGATTATATGAATACGATCAGGAAAAACCGGATATTGAATCAGCCTTAGCTCATTTTGGAATCAAAGGTCAGAAGTGGGGTGTGAGAAGATATCAGAATCCTGATGGCACTTATACTGATGCTGGAAGAAGAAGATATGGATTCAAGTCAAGAAGAAAGAAAGAAAAGACTTATAAGAGCAAAGAAGAAGCTATTGAAGCAAGAGATTTAAAGTATATTAATAAACATAAGTCTGAATATTCCACAAAAGAACTTAATGATTTAATGAATCGTATCAATACTGAACAGAGACTTAGCCAGATGGCAAAACAAGATAGTGAAGCTAAAAAGAACGTTAAAAAGATATTTAAAAGTAATACTTTTAAAACTATTGCTGTAGCTTCATTAGCAGCATTTATTATAACTAGCTATAATTTATGGGATTATATAAAAGAATCAGATAATGAAGTATTAAATCCCGCAGGAGTTGGCTCATTTAATTTTGGAAAAGAATTAAAGAAAGTTGTTAAAGGTATAGGTAATGATATGGTTAACGAGAAGTTTGGTAAATATAAAAAATATTTAAGAAAATAGGTGATTACCATGTATGATTACATTATATCAAAACCACCATTAGATGAAGATACTTTGACTCATTTCGGCGTAAAAGGCATGAAGTGGGGCATACGTAAGGATAAAGATAAACCAGTTTCTGCCAGAAAGCAAAAACGTATTGATAAAAAGAATAAGATTAAACGATACAAAGCAGAGATAAAAAAGTATAAATTTGGTCAAAAGAAAAATTTTGGTTATTATAATTATGCTACTTCTGTTGGTGGTTATAAGTCAGCTGCAAAAATAAAATACGATATAGAAGATAGAAAAATGAATCCTATTGCTGCATATGCTAAAAGATTTGGTATAGATTATGCTAAAATTATGGCGGCAAGTGTTGGAATGTTGGCAGCATATGGAGCATATTATTTCCTTGGTCCAGGAGCTGGTCAATATGCTAAAGGAAATAGAATGCTTGCAATGGGAATGGTTCGTAATGGCGTCGATAAAGTTCTTGATAATGTAAAGAAAAAGAGAGGTAGAAAGAGCATAAAACGTCTTGTTCAGAAAGCTGATGTTATAATTGATGGCCCATTTAGAGTTCTTAGTTAGGTGATTATTATGATACAATATACAGTTACTCCAGATTATTATAGAGATTATATTTGTCATGATTTTTATAATATTAATGACGTAAACGATGATGAATATTTAGAACATTATGGCGTTCCTGGAATGAGATGGGGTCATAGAAAACAAAGAGTTCTTGTTGGAAGAGGCGGCAAACATCGATTTGCAGCTAATAGACGGGCTAGACAGAATTTAACAAAAACAACAACTAAGCCTGTTTCTACTAAAAAGCATTTAACTGCTCAACAGAAACAAAAACTTAAAAAAGTAGCAATAGGAGCTGGAATAGCTGTAGGAACGGCTGCAGCGGCATATGGCGGTTATAAGTTGAATAAGGCAGCTGTTAAGAGAGCTAAATGGAATGACGAAGTTGCTATGTTAAGAAATCTAAACAGAGCAAAAACAGCTACAGATGCTAACATGAAAAAACGTTATGAAGATTTAGCTGATATTTATCGTAAACGTAAAGCAACTGGTAAGTATTCAGCAAGACATAAAGTAAGAATGCTACTTTATAATGAATAGGAGGAAATAATGGAATACGATTACATTATAACTAAGCCAGAGCTTAATGAAGACACTTTAGCTCATTATGGTGTTTTAGGTATGAAGTGGGGTCATAGAAAGTTAGATAGACAGTTGGCTGGCGTTAAAAAAGCTAAGTCAAGAAATGCGGCAGCTAGAGCAAAGTATAGTTCTTTTAGAAATGAAAGATATAATAAAAAAATATCTAAAGCTAAAGGAAAAGGGAAATTAGATAAAGCCGCAGCATATTCTGCTAAAAAGAAAAAGTTCAATACCGATTATGACAAAGGAACCAAAGCTATACAGTATGGATATGATAAACAAGCTTCAGTAATCAAGAATTATAGAAAGACGCAAGATGAAGCAATAATGGATAAATCAAAAAAGAAGACAGCGGCTTATAAGGTAGCAAAGAAAGAATACAATCTTCAGAGAGCTATAACCGGACTTAATTATGGAAGCAAAGATGCCACTGCTTTGGGATATGCGTCAGATAAATTATCAGGAAAGCATTATAATTCATATGACACAGCAAAGTTGAGAAAGAAGTATAAAGCTAAATATGGCAAATGATCCTTCAAAATGAGGAGTAAATCATGAGTTTAAGTGAAAGACTTAAACATGGTTGGAATGCATTTCTTAATCCAACTCAATCTATAAGATATGATTATGGTCAATCTACATATATTAATCCATCTAGACCTAGGTTGTCAATGGGAAATGAGAAATCTATAGTTACTGCGGTATATAATCGTATAGCAATAGATGTATCACAACTTGATATAAAACATGTTAGACTAGATGATTTTAATGAAAGATTTACAGAAGTAGTTGATGATGGACTAAATCAATGTTTAACAATAGAAGCTAATAAAGATCAGACTGCTAGAAATTTTATTCAATCGGTTGTGTTATCTTTATTTGATGAAGGTTCTATTGCTATAGTACCAGTCGATACTTCTATAAGTCCTAAAATTTCCGAATCATATGAAATAAATACATTACGAGTTGGTAAAGTAACACAATGGTATCCAGACCATGTTAGATTAAATGTTTATAATGATAAAACCGGAAAACCAGAAGATATAGTTTTACCAAAAAAGTCTGTAGCGATAGTCGAAAATCCATTTTATGTGGTCATGAATCAGCCCAATTCGGTTGCTAAAAGACTTATAAGAAAACTTAATATCTTGGATGCCATAGATGAGCAATCTGGTTCCGGAAAACTTGATATAATATTGCAGTTACCAGGCATCATCAAAACAGAAGCTAGAAAGAAGATGGCTGAGGATAGGCGAAAAAATATTGAGAATCAGCTGGCAGGTTCAAAGTATGGCATTGCCTACATTGATGGAACTGAAAAAGTAACACAGTTGAACAGATCTGTTGAAAACAATTTAATGAACCAAATCACTTTCCTTACGAGTATGCTATATAGCCAGTTAGGTGTGACAGAGGAAGTATTAAATGGTAAGGCAGATCCACAAACTATGTTAAATTATCACAATAATGCTGTAGCACCCGTAATAGGAGCTATAGTAGATGCCATGAAATGTAAATTCCTCACAAAAACTGCTAGAACTCGGCACCATACAATTATGTATTTCAGAGATCCATTTAGAAATACTCCTGTAGATAAAATTGCCGAGATGACAGACAAGTTTACAAGAAATGAAGTAGCTTCTTCGAATGAGATGAGGTCTGTAATAGGCTGGAAGCCAGTAGATGATCCAAGAGCAGATGAATTACGCAATAAGAATTTAAATGCCGAACAAGGTCAGATGCCTATGTATACTGAAGATATGGAAGGTGAAATGGACCCCGCAATGATGGAGGAATTGGAATCTCAATCATCATTACCCGATCCAAAATCGATTAAAAAGATGAAACTTTCCGAGTTATTGAATATTTAAAGGAGGAAACATTCAAAATGAGAAGTACAAATTACGATTTCAGTGGTTGGGCTACTCGCAATGATATAACTTGCGCTGATGGCCTGACAATTCGTCAGGATGCCTTTGCTGATTGTGACGGTGTATCAGTACCTCTGGTTTATATGCACGATCATAAAGATCCTGAAAACGTACTTGGTCATGCTCTTCTTGAGAATCGTGAAGATGGCGTATATTGCTATGGTTCATTTAATGAAACTGAGAAGGGACAAATGGCTAAAGCTCTTGTGGCACATGGTGATATTACATCTCTCTCTATATTTGCTAATCAGCTTGTTAAGAGAGGCAAGGATGTGCTCCACGGTGCAATAAGAGAAGTATCTTTAGTTCTTGCAGGAGCAAATCCTGGAGCAACTATAGATTTCCCTATTCTTCAGCATTCTGATGGTTCATATGAGGATGTTGAAGACGAAGCTATAATTAGTTATAAGCAGCCTCTTTCTATGAGTGATGAACTTCAGCATTACTTTGATGAGGATGAGGAAGATCTTTACCATGCTGATGATGAAGATGACGAAGATGATGAAAATGATTCAGACGATCCTACAGTAGAAGAAGTTATGGATACTCTTGATGAGAATCAGCAGCAGCTTCTTGAGGGTATGATGACATTAGCATATCAGCAGGGTGTAGAAGACGCCATGAATGGAGAAAATGGCGAAGAAGATGACGAAGTTGAACAAAGTGCAATAGGAGGTAATAATATGTACAGAAACGTTTTCGAGAATGATTCTTATGATGCTACTCTTCAGCACGGAATAGATGCAGAAGAGGCGTCAAACATTCTTAAGGAGTGTGCTACAACTCAGAGCTCACTTAAGAGCACTACGCTTGCTCATGGTATTGAGGATATTGATTGACTGTTCCCTGAAGCTAAGACAGCTACAGCTACACCCGGTTGGATCAAGAGAGATACTGGTTGGGTTGCTGGTGTTATGGGTGGTGTTCATCATGTTCCTTATAGCCGTATTAAGAGCATGTTTGCTGATATCCGTGAAGAAGAGGCTCGTGCAAAGGGTTATATTAAGGATGAATATAAGAAGGAAGAAGTATTCTCACTTTTGAAGAGAAGTACCACTCCTCAGACAATTTACAAGAAGCAGAAGCTTGATCGTGATGATATTATTGATATCACAGATTTCGATGTAGTAGCATGGATCAAGGCTGAGATGAGAATGATGCTCGACGAGGAAATTGCTCGTGCTATCATGATCGGTGATGGAAGACTTGCTTCTTCTGAAGATAAGATTAAGGAAGAGCATGTTCGTCCTATTTGGAAGGATGATGAGCTTTACTCAGTTAAGGTTCGTGTAACATATGATAACGGTGCTACAGATAATGATAAGGCAATTGCTAATATTAGAGCACTTATTAAGAATCGTAAGCTTTATAAGGGTTCTGGAAATCCTAAGCTTTACACGACAGAGGATGTTCTTGCTGATATGCTCCTTGTAACAGATACAACTGGAAGATTCATCTATGAGTCAGTTCAGGCGCTTGCTAATAAGCTTAGAGTATCTGAGATCGTAACTGTTCCGGTATTCGATAACCAGACAAGAACTGATAATGGTACAACTTACCAGCTTCTTGGTATTATGGTTAATCTTCAGGACTACAGTGTAGGTGCTGATAAGGGTGGAGCAGTAAATATGTTCGAAGATTTCGATATCGATTATAATAAGGAGACATATTTGATCGAGACCAGAATTTCTGGTGCTTTGACAGTTCCGTTCTCTGCAATCGTACTCGAGACTGAAGTTAATGGTTGATTATAGTTTAGGAGGAAATGACATATGAAGATATTTGAGAAGGGCTCTAATGTCCATGCAACAGATGTATACTTCGTAAAGTCTAGCAAGCTGTACGTTGATGAGGCTAAGACTGTTCAGGCGATTGCCGCTGATGTTCTTAAGTCAATTGCTACGGGTAGAATGCTTGTAAATGATGGAACAAATCTTAATACAGTAACATTGGTTAAGCTTGATGGAACAAAGGTAACAGTTGGAGCAACAGATTATACCGTTCCTACTTCTTTGAGCTAATTAGAACTTTCAAAATGAGGAGTAAAAAGATATGAGATATCATGGGAAGATCGGATATTCAGATACTGTAGAAGAAAAACCTGGTCTTTGGGTTGAGAAAATTGTATATAGAGAATATTATGGAGATGTTCTTCGTAATAATTCAAGAAATTCTCAAGGCGATAAGATAAATTCAGATGTTCTTATAACAAATCAGGTAAGTATTGTAGCCGATCCCTATGCTCTCGGACATTTTTACAATATTAAATGTATAGAATTTCAGGGGGCTTTATGGAATGTATCAGATATAGATGCATCACAGCCTCCAAGATTAATATTATCAATAGGAGGATTATACCATGAGGACCTGGGAACAACTACGTGATATTCTTCAGGAAATAATGGGATCAAATCCGGTATATTTCCAGCCACCTGAAAATCTTAAAATGACATATCCTTGCATAAGATTTGAAAGAAATGATGCTCTTAGTAGACATGCTGATAATTTAGCATATTTCAAAGCTAAGAGATATAGTGTAACATTAATAACAAAAAATGCAGATAATGATCAATACATAGATAAAATTCTTGATATACCAATGTGTAATTTTGAGAGAGAATTTAGAACTGATGGATTGGTTCATGAACTGTTTAATATTTACTTTTAAGGAGGTAAAAAATTATGGCAGCAGGAGCTCTTAAGTGGGATCTGACTGGCGAACGTTTCTATGAAACAGGTGTCGATCATGCCGTTTTGTATCCCTATAACACAACTTCTTCAGCATATGACGATGGTGTAGCTTGGAATGGTGTTACTTCTATTTCTGAGTCACCTTCAGGTGCTGAATCTAATGCACAGTATGCAGATAATATTAAGTATCTTGATCTGCTTTCAGCAGAGGAATTCGCAGCAACTCTCGAGTGTTTCACTTATCCTGATGAGTGGGAACTTTGTGATGGATCTGTTGCACCTGTAGAAGGTCTTAATGTTCATCAGCAGTCAAGAAAGACTTTTGGTCTCTCTTATAGAACTAAGATTGGTAACGATGTATCAGATGATCTCGGTTATAAGATTCATCTTATATATGGATGTAAGGCGACACCTTCAGAGAAGAGTTATAATACTGTTAACGATTCTCCGGAACCTATTACATTCTCATATGAGATTAGCACAACCCCTGTTAATGTAACAGGTTATAAGGCTACTTCTATTCTTACAATAGATAGTACAAAGTTTGCAACAACTGAGCTTGCTGCTCGTCTTGCAAGACTTGAAACCATCCTTTACGGTAAGGATGCTACAACTGATCCTGCAGCAGCTGCTGTAGCTCCTAGACTTCCTCTTCCCGATGAGGTTATAGGAATTCTTAATGGAACAATAAATAACAACAACGGCTAATTAAAGTTATAAAGTTTTATCAATGGGCCTTCAAAATGAAAAGTTTTTGGGGGCCCTTTTTATGAATAAGGAGAAATTAGTATGTTAAAGAAAACAATGACTTATGTTGATTATGATGGAAATCAGAGAACAGAAGATTTTTATTTCAATCTTACAAAAGCTGAAATAATGGAAATGAATCTTAGTGCATCTGGCGGACTCGACAAAATGATAGCAAAGATCGTTGCTGAGCAGGATGGAGCTAAGATAGTAGAGATATTTAAGAAGATAGTTCTTGGTGCTTATGGCGAAAAGTCATTAGATGGAAAGAGATTCATAAAGAATCCTGAATTATCAGAAGCATTTTCTCAGACAGAAGCATATTCAGATCTTTTCATGGAACTTGCTACAGATGCTGAAAAAGCAGCAGAGTTTATTAATGGAATAGTTCCTAAGGTTGATAACAACGCAAATGTTGTAACACCTGAAGCGATACAGGAGAAAATGGCAGCTTTAACTATTAATAAAGAGTAAATAACAATGTTAACAATAACGATACCTACGGGTGAAATATTTAATGCAGAAACAAATGAGTTTATTTCTATAAAAGAACAGACTTTACATCTTGAGCATTCATTAGTATCGGTATCGAAGTGGGAAGCCAAATGGGGAAAGCCATTTCTAGGTAAAGATCCAAAAACCATAGACGAGATGTTAGATTATATAAGGTGTATGACAATTACACAAAATGTCGATCCCAAAGTATACTCTCTTATAACATCGAAAAATATTGAAGAAATTTCCAAGTATATAGAAGCTCCTATGACAGCTACTTGGTTTAATGAAAAAGAAATAAAAGGACGACGTAATGAAGAAATAATAACATCTGAAATCATTTATTATTGGATGGTGTCATTTAATATACCGGTAGAATTTCAAAAGTGGCATCTTAATAGATTGTTAACATTGATAAAAGTATGCAGTTTAAAGAATGAACCGCAGAAGAAAATGTCTAAGAGAGAAATATTAGATAGAAATAAGGCGATTAATAAAGCTAGAAGAGCATCAATGCATACTTCTGGATAAGAGGTGTAGTTTAAAATGAGGCCAATGATAACTGTTAAAATCGATAATAAGTTTTCAATAACTGAGCGATTTTTTGAGAGAATCAAAGAATTGAATCATAAGGGCTTATTTGATAAATACGGAGCTATGGGTGTTGATGCGTTGGCCTCTTCGACACCTAAAGATACCGGAAAAACTGCAGAATCATGGACATATGTTATAGAGCATAGATTTGGAAAATCAAAGATAATATGGTCTAACATGAATGTAAATGACGGATGTAATGTTGCTATATTATTGCAATATGGTCATGGTCTAAAAGGCGGCGGATATGTTCAAGGAAGAGATTTTATAAATCCTGCAATACAGCCGATATTTGACAAGATAGCAAATGATGCTTGGGATGAGGTAACAAGAGTATGAGCAATGTCATAGAAAATAGAATTGTTGAAATGCAATTTGACAATTCAAACTTCGAAAAAAATGTGGCGACAAGTATGTCTACTCTTGATCGTCTTAAACAAAGTTTGGATTTTTCTGGCTCTTCTAAATCATTAGATGGGGTTCAGAAAGCAGCTAAAGAATTAAATGGCGTTTCTCTCGATAATATATCAGAGTCTTTAGCAGCTATACAAGAAAGATTCTCTACTATGGGAATCATTGGAATGACTGTCATTCAGAATTTAACTAATTCAGCATTAGGTGCTATTGCTAATGTTGGACGTAAATTCTTTGGAATGATATCCACAGGCGGTATTAATCGAGCAATGAATATTGAGAAAGCTAAATTCCAGCTTGAAGGTTTGGGAATAGCTTATAAAGATGTATTTGATGAGATCGATTATGCCGTTACAAATACTTCATTTTCTTTAGATGCTGCAGCACAGGCAGCTGCTCAGTTATCATCTGCTGGCTTAGATTATGAAGAAGTTATATTTACCCATCAGAAAGATCAGAAAGAAATAACTGAGATGGGTATGGCTTTAAGAGCCGTATCAGGTGTTGCTGCACAGACAATGTCTGATTATGGAATGGTTGCAAGATATTTTCAGGATGTAGCAAATGCTGGTAAAGTAACCGGTGCTACCTTAACATATATGACACAGGTATTAAATTTACCTGTTAAGCAAGATCTTGCAGAAGGACTAAAAGCCATAGCAGATGGTAGTTATGAGGCTACCGAAGAAGTTAAGAAAAATGCCCAGGCATTAGTTAAGGGTACAGAGGTATCAGTAGAAGATATTGAGAAGATGTGTCAGAAGGGTTATATTACTTTTGATACTTTCTCAACGATAATGTTTAATAAATATGCTGATCATGCTGTTGAGGCTAATAGAACTATTACGGGTGTAATGGATAATATTAGGGCGGCATTTTCAAAAATCGGAGCCGAGTTTGTAACACCTATAGTACAAATAGATGGCGCCGTGGTTCATATGCTCGACTCATTTAGAGCAAAAGTAAATGAATTCAAAGGATATATTATACCTTTTGCTAAACTTACAACAGATTCAATTAATAGAGTCGCAACATTTATTGGAACATCTTTTGATAAAACTAATCTTAAATGGGTTGAACCATTTTTTACAGGATTGGGAAAGGTAATAGAGGGAGTAACATCATCATTATTTGCCATAAAGCAAGCATTTGAAAATGTATTTCCTAAAAAATTTCCTGAAAAGTTACAGGAAATAAGTGAGAATTTTAAAAGATTTGGAACTATATTTGATAATAGAAGATCAAGTATTAGTGGTTTGGAAGAGATATATAAAGCATTTCATAGTTTCTTTAATCTTTTAAAATCATTCGGTAATGTATTAAAGATATTTACTGAGCCATTTAAATCATTCATAGATGCATTTTTTAATTCTGGAACAACTGTAGAATTTACATTAGATAGTATAATAACATCTATGGACAAAATGGCAGAAATGCTAAATACTTCTGAGAAACTTAAATCTATAACCGAGACGATGTCTAAGATAGGACATACATTAGGTCAGACATTTAGAAGTATTGTTGATGGTATAGTTATATCTATACAGTCATTAAAGCAAGGAGGATTAAAAGGCCTAGTAGATTCAGTTTTAAATAATATCATACGAGAATTAGGTGATGGTATTATATATTTAGCTGAGATATTAACAGGTAAAGATTTAAGCGAAGCATTTACATCATTTAATCATGGTGTAGACAGGATGCGAGAATTCTTTTCTAATTTTATCGATGTTTGTTCATCTGGTATAACAAACATTAAAGATTTTATAGCTCAGTTAAAAGAAAAACTCGGAACTTTCCATATAGATACTTCTGGAGTAAGTGAATTTTTTGATGGAATAGTGAAAGAGATGAATCCGCTAGACAAGATATTACAGTTTACAACTAATATATTTCAATCATTCTTAAGTTTCTTAGGATCTATAGTTCCAGGAATAATAGATATTGGCAAGGGTCTAGTTAAAGGATTCGGCTCAATAATAAAAGGTATATTTAAAGCTTTAAATAGCGAAGATCTTCCAGAAGCTATAAATCAGGCATTGGGTGCTACATTCTTGTATAATTTAAAGAATGTATTTATTCAGATTAGAAAATTATTAAATTCATTTGGTATAACCAAAACAACTGGTCCTATAGGGACATTTAATCAATTTTTTAGTCAATTAAATGATACCTTTACAAGTTTAGAAAAGAATTTCCAGTCCGATGTATTATTGAAAATTGCAGGATCGGTATTAATATTAGCATTCGCAATGAATATGATATCTAATATAGATCCAGAAAGATTAGCAGAATCAACAGCAGTAATTGTAGCTTTAACTGCCGAAATGGGCATTTTAGCAAGAACTTTAACAACTGTTGGAAAAGATAAACGTAGTTTTATAGAAGGAACATCTGGATTAATGGCGATGGCCATAGCAGTTTCTATATTGGCCGGGGCTATAAAAAAGATAGCTAGCATAGAAGATCCGAATCAATTAATAGCAGCTTTATTCTCTGTTGAAATATTAATAGGGACATTATATGCTGTTGCTAAAAGTTTATCAACCGTCGGAAAAGACCGAATGCAGATGCTAAAAGGTGCTAGCGGATTAATAGCAATGGCAATAGCTGTTAGAATAATAGCTTCTGCCATGAGCAAGATAGCTGATATTCCTTTGGAAAAATTATCAGGAGCTCTTGGTTCTGTAATGGTAATAATGGCTTTAATGGCCGAATTTGTAAAATTTACCCAAAGCAAAGATATTGCTACCGGTAAGTTTTATGATAAAACAAAGATATCGACTTATTCAGATAACATGATATCTATTGGCATAGGATTAATGGCATTAGCCGGAGCCATAAAGATATTAGCATCTGCAGCTAAAGATTTCGCAGAACTGGATAAGGAAGGATCCTGGGAAAATCTAGCAAAGGCTGGAGCAGCTATAACTGTTCTATTGGCCGAATTAGCGGCATTTACTAAGATAACTGGTGATACTAAACGTATGGTATCCATTGGTGTAGGTATGATTGCCATAGCTGCAGCCATGAAGATATTTGCGTCGGCAGCTCAAGATTTCTCAAAGATGAATTGGGAACAGTTGGGTAAAGCTGGTGCTGCTATATTAGGAATAGTAACCGCAGTTACATTACTTAGTAAATTAACGGCATTAAATGGAAATGTTACAGGATTCTTTAATGATAGCGGCGGATTTGTAAAATCTATGCAAAGTCAGAACCTTATACAGATAGGTGTTGGCTTAATAGCATTTTCTGTCGCTATGAAGATATTTACATCTGCTTTGGAAGATTTCTCATATTTAGACTGGGGAACCTTAGGTAAAGCAGGAGCAGCTATAACTGTTTTATTAGTTGAATTAGCAGCATTTAGTCACTTCACTGATGGTAGTAATTTACTTAAATTATCAGCATCACTAATTATATTTAGTACTGCATTATTGATATTAGCTCCGGCATTGAAAGCATTAGGAAGTCTTGGTTTAGGTGGACTAATAGTTACATTAGTCGAATTAGCTGGTATATTATTTATATTAGCTACGGCAGCTCAAATAACTAAAGATATAAATGGGGCGATGCTAAAGTTGGCCGGTACATTATTAGTATTTGGTTTAGCATTATCGGCTGTCGGTGCAGGATTAATGTTATTATCAGCGGGTGTGACATCTTCTTTTGCTGTTTTACCGTTAATATTAACATTTATAAAATCAACTATAGAAGCGGTAATACAAACTATTGGTGGATGTATTCCGTTAATAGTCGAAACATTATTTAAGCTGGTTGATGAAATACTCAATAATATGGAAGAGCATATACCTAGTATTGTGGATTCATTACTCAACTTATTCATACAAATTCTTGATATTTTAACCGCTAGAGTACCAGAGCTCGTAGAACATATTCAGATGTTTGTTAAAGCTATAGTAGATGCGTTAGGAATTGAGATAGGTAAGATAGACCCTGTATCATTTATAGCAGCTTGTGCTGGGATATCAGCGTTTATTGTTATATTAGCCGGAGCATCACAATTAGCTAAAAAGAATTTACCTGGTATTTTAGCTTTAGGTTTAATATTGGGAGAAGTAGCACTTATATTCTTACTATTAAGTGGAATAGAAGCGGAAACCACTTTGGCAATAGCTGAAGGATTATCTGCCACAATGCTGGCATTAGGTGCTACTATGTTTATCATAAGTAAAGTGCCAGTAGGTGCAGCAGCTCAAGGAGTTGCTGGTTTAGCAGTTGTCGTCGGTGGTATTGCTGCTATATTAGCTATTTTAGGCGGTCTCAAACAGATACCAGGATTTACTTGGTTGCTTGATGAGGGAACTGTAGTATTAGCCCAAATAGGTAAAGCAATAGGCGAGTTCTTCGGTAGTATTGTGGGCGGATTCGCTGAAGGTATGGCTAACTCGTTACCTTCAATAGGTGCTAGTTTATCACAATTTATGTTGGCTGCGACGCCGTTCTTTGTCGGGCTTAAGATGATAGACGATCAGATATTGAATAGTGCTCTTAAGTTAGCAGCAGTTATATTAGCAATAACTGCAGTAGACGTTATAAATGGATTAACTTCATGGTTTACTGGAGGAAGTTCATTTAGTGATTTTGGAAAGGAATTAGCAGATTTTGCACCATATTTTGCTGATTTCTATGATGAAATAAAAGGTATTAAACCAGATGTTGTAGAAGCATCAGCTAATGCTGCATTAGCATTGGCTAAAATGGCTAACACACTTCCTAAAGAAGGTGGAGTCGCTCAATGGTTTACTGGAGAAGGAAGTTTAACAGAGTTTGCCGAGCAATTAGTGCCATTTGGCGCAGCAATGGTTGACTATGCCGATTCTGTAAAGGATTTAGATGTATCAGTTGTTGAGAAATCAGCAGCTGCCGGACAAGCATTAACTGAATTAGCTAATACCATACCAAATACTGGTGGATTAGTTAGTTTATTTACCGGCGATAATAGAATGGATACATTTGGCACTCAGCTTGTGTCATTTGGTAGAAATTTGGCTGATTATTCTACCGAAGTAGTAAATGTGAATCCAGAAATAGTCAGCAAATCAGTGGCTGCAGGTAAGGCATTAACCGAATTGGCAAATACTATACCAAATACTGGTGGATTGATTAGTTTATTCACTGGCGATAATAGTATAGCTAGTTTTGGTGAGCAGCTTATATCTTTTGGTAGATCAATAGCCGAATATTCTAATATTGTTGGCGGAGAAGGCGGTATAGATCCTGACATTATTGTTAAGTCTGCGGATGCTGCTGGAGCTATGTCTGCATTGGCAAATGGATTACCGTCAACTGGAGGTTGGCTTGACAATATATTTGGAGGAATGGACTTAGAGACTTTCGGAACACAGTTAGTATCTTTCGGAACATCGATGTCATCATTCTCTGCTAGTTTGTCAGGTGTAGAACTAAGCAATATCACAAATGTAACCACTGGTTGTATGGCAATGATAGATTTAGCAAACAATCTTCAGGGTATTGACACCAAAGCACTTAAGGATTTCGGTACAGATGCTTCGAAATTTGCAGCATCTCTTGGTACTAGCGGAACAACTAGTGTTCAGACTTTCGCAGATTCATTTATAAATTCTTGGTCTATAATTAGTTCCGCTATAACAACTATGATGGGGTATGTTACAACGGCTATAACAGAACACTTAGGAGAAGTTAAGACTAAGGGTGAAGAAGTAACGACCACATTCTCTCAAGCTATAACAGACAAAGCATATAGTGCAAGAGTAGCAGCTGGAACTATTTGTAGCGAGGTTATAAGGATATTCTCTACTAATATATACGCTAGTAAATTCTATAGTTATGGTGAGTATGTATCCATAGGATTTGCTGAAGGTATGGAGAAAGGTCTTGATAGAATTACAAAAGCCGCAGAGAAGATGGTAGAAGCTGCAGAAAAAGCAACGACCGCAAAGGCCAGGATCGAATCACCTTCAAAGTTATTTAAGTATTATGGTAAATATATACCGCAGGGATTTGCATTAGGTATAGCTGAAAATTTAGATTGTGTTGCGAATGCTTCAGAAGGTATGGTAGATTCAGCTTATGAAGCTATGTCCGAAGCTATTCAGTCAGTATATTCTATAATCGATGACGATATGGATTTCAATCCTGTAATAACTCCGGTTATAGATTTATCGAATGTAAAAGAAAATGTCGGTGTTGTCAATGACTTATTTAACAGAAGTATAGGTATTAGTAGAGTTAACGCGGGCTCAATTGTAAGAAGTCAAAATAATTCAACGTCTCAGCTCGCCAACCTTCAAAATGGTGAGTATGTTGGCTCTGGAAATATTGTATTTAACCAGATTAACAACTCACCGAAAGCTTTGTCACGTATAGATATCTATCGTGATACTAGAAACTTATTTGCACAGGCTAGAGGAGCATTATCATGATTAAAAGTGTGATAATAACAAACTACCTGGGTGAATCCATAGAATTTGAACTTAGGGCCCCTGAAAAAACGGGGCTCTACGTCAAATCTATCACTGGATTGGGGCCTGGGAAAGCTAATATTAATACTACTGACATAGCCACTAATGACGGATCTATATTCAACTCAGCAAGAGCAGAGGAACGTAATATAGTAATGGAGTTAGGGTTCATGCAGATACCAGGCATTACTCCAACAATAGAAGATGCAAGGCAGCTAACTTACAAGTATTTTCCTAAAAAGAAGCCTTTGCAGTTTTATATTTTAACAGATAATCGAGAGTTATCAATATTTGGTTATACTGAATCAAATGAACCAGATATTTTCAGTAAAGACGAGACAACTCAGATTTCAATTATTTGTCCTGATCCTTTATTTTATTCAGCTGGTGAGGATGGAACACATATTACAGCGTTCAATGGTATTGACTTCGAATTTGAGTTTCCATTCGAGAGTAATGGCATAGGTGAAGAAGTAACAATAATACCTGGCATAGCAGCTAGTAGACAAACCATAGTATCAGAGTTACCAGAAACCGGTGATAAAAATAAATTTTACTTTATACCTATCGAGGGCAGAGACTATTGGTTTGAAGAGTATGTCTGGCTGCAGTATTCTCAACAGTGGAAGAAATTAGGAGAGAATTTCTATATTCAGCCAACTATTGAGTTTGGTTCGATCGAGAATTTGAGAGAACGTAACATATGGTATGATGGAGATTCTGATACTGGTGTTATAATTCAGATACATGCAATCGGTTCAGCTGAGCATATCACAATTTACAACACCGGAACAAGAGAGCAGATGATACTTGATACCGATAAGTTACAGGCTCTTACAGGATCAGGAATAATAGCAGGTGACGAGATTACAATAAGTACCATTAAGGGTAATAAATACATTACGCTACTAAGAGAAGGTGTCGAGTATAATATCCTGAATATAATGGACAAAAATGCAAATTGGTTCCAGTTATCTAAGGGCGACAACATATTTACTTATGTAGCTACTTATGGAAGCTCAAATCTGCAATTTAAGATAATTAATCAAGTAGCATTCGAGGGTATCTAATGAATATATTTGTATTAAACACTAATTTCGAGGCGGTTGACGTTATCGATAGTTATGAGTCTTTAATATGGACAGACAGGTATAGCGCGTCTGGAGATTTTGAGATATATACACCATTTGATATCCGAGTATTACAGATGATCAAACAGGACTACTATCTCCAGATATTAGAGTCTGATCATATAATGATAGTAGAGGGAATTACTATATTGAGTGATGCTGAAACTGGTAATCATATTCGTATTACTGGACATTCCCTAGAGTCAATACTTAATAGACGTATAATATGGAATCAGATAGCAGTTACTGGTAGTCTACATAATAATATTAAGCAACTTATAACGGATGCGATTATTAATCCAGCAATAGCTGATAGACGTATTAGTAATTTCATATTTGAAGACTCTACTGATAGCAGAATATTAGCTATGACTCTCGAAAAAGAGTTCACTGGTGATAATTTATACGATGTAATAGTTGATGCTTGTGAACTCAATCAGATAGGGTTTAAAATAAGTTTAAACTCTAGCAATCAGTTTGTATTTAAATTATATATGGGAATTGATAGATCATATGCACAGACAGACACCAATTATCCATATGTAGTATTTAGCCCAAATTATGAAAACATTATAAATTCTAACTATGTTGATTCCACTGAGATTATGAAAAACATAACCTTAGTATTAGGCGAAGATTCTGGCTCATCTCGTAGGAGTATAACCGTTGGAAGCGGCTCAGGATTAACAAGACGTGAGTTATATACTGATGCAAGAGATATCCAATCAGAGAAAGTAACAGACTACGACGAGGCTTTACGACAGAGAGGCTTACAAGGATTAATTGAGAATTCTAGAACAGTAAGCTTTGAAGGAGAAGTAGAAGCTACCAGAATGTTCGTATATAATACTGATTTCTTCATGGGTGATATAATTCAGATCTCAAATGAGTACGGTATTGAGGGATCAGCTAGAGTAGTAGAATTTGTAAGAAGTGAAGATGCCAATGGTTTTAAGCAATATCCCACATTCGAAGCTATACAGGATATTGATGAGACAGTTGACAATATAACACAATAAGGAGAATTAAAAATGGCTGTAACATGTGGATTTTTTAATGCTTTAGAGCATGATAGATTATATGACGCCATACAGATGAGTAGTATCTTTGACGGTATTATCAGAGATGGTATATTCTCTACCATAGGTACTAGTATGGCTGTTACTGCCTCAGGTACAGGTTTGGTAGTTAATGTCGGTGCTGGTAGAGCATGGTTCAATCATACCTGGATTCTTAATGATACATTATATCCGGTAGAAGCCGAAGCTGCTGAGGTAGTACTTGATAGAATAGATGCTTTGGTCATAGAGGTTAATCAGTCAGCTGAAGTACGTGACTGTAGCATTAAGTTCGTTAAGGGTACTCCCAGTAGTAGACCTACGAGACCTACCATGACTCATAATGCTGAGGTTAACCAGTATGCATTGGCATATGTCAGTATCAGAGCTGGTCAGACTACTATATTCCAGGCTGATATTACATCTGTTATAGGTAATGATGAGACACCTTTTGTAACGGGATTACTGCAACAGACATCAATTGAGTCAATAGTAGCTCAGTGGCAGGATGAGTTCTATACATATTTCAATAATTTCCGTTCTACCACTACTTCTGACTTTAATACTTGGATGGTGGCAAGAGTTGCTGAGTATAATGCTTGGTATGCATCTATGGAAGCGGAAGGTCAGGCTGATTTAGCAGAATTTGATAGCTGGTTCCAGGAGATGAAAGATCAGTTATCAGAAGATGCAGCAGGTCACTTACAAGCAGAAATAGATGCTTTAGAGTTATCAGCAGAGAAGGGTTCAGTAGTAATTGTCACGACATCAGATGACACTCTTATTAATCATGCTTGTACTATATCTCAGGGATCATCTGAGAGAAATGCAACATTTGACATTAATAGAGTTGCTACTTTTGAATCTATACCGTTTGTCGGTAATATGCATATTACTGCTACTAATGGTACGCTGATAGCTAGTAAAGATATTAATATACCTTATTTTGGACGTTATAACTATGATTTAGAGTTCTGGGAAGCTACCTTAGCTATTAGTAGTAGTTCTACCGAATTGTATGAACGTCCTATAACCATTACTAAAGGAGGAACAACCGTGGGCACCACATCATTTGATAATACTGGCCATGCTACGTTTAAAGTGCATGAGCCTGGTACTTATACTGTAACTTCTACCACTACTGGTGGTGCGGTATTCACGGCTAATGTCGAGGTAACGGCTGAAACCAGTTATCCCGTAGATTTAGGTACTCCCATCGGTAGGACTGCACTGCCTACGGACGATATTCAGTTATGGCTTAAGTGCGGTGGTGAGTATAATGTTACCTACACCACCCTCGCCGAGGTCTTAGCTGATACTGAGTTATTCGCTCGTCTCTGTGCAGATAGTAATGCCTGTGACTATATGGCAAGGAGTACAACGTGGGCGTTGAATAGCGGTGAAGTACCTACATTGTCAAGTGATACGGGTAGTAATGGTCAATGTGTAAAATCAACGGCACAAAATAACTTCCCTGCTTACTATGCTTTTGATAGCAACGATTCAACTAAATGGAGAAGTTCATCGGGAGCAAATGAATATATCGGTTATCATTTCGACGCTCCCGTAGTTATAAACAAAGTCACGTTCAAATCAGAGCAAGATAGTTTTATCCGATTAAAGAACTATGAGATTAGAGGTTCTAATGATAACTTTGCAACATATGAAACGCTTGCATCGGGAACGTATGCAAATAATGTTCACGTTGAAGAAGTTGACCTTAACAATACGGATGCGTATTCAGATTATTGCCTATATTGTATAGACCACTATTCTACGACGGCATATGGTTTTTCAATGGTATCGTTACAGTTCTACCAAGCCGACATCACCACCAACGCCACGGCAATGCAGATAGTCGGGAAGTACGATTACTGTGCTAATGCGTTGTTGGGGAATAGTACGTGGTGTGAGGCTCTAGCAGAGTCTAGTTATTACGAATATGTATTTGACGGATGTGTACCGAAGATGACAAGCAACACCGCTCCTAGTGGAGAAGTAACGGGTACAACACCTAGAGATACAACAACGTATGCTCTTTGGAAAGCCTTTGACAGAGATACTTCTACTATATATAGCGGTAATGTGAATACTGCGGCAAACAATACAGGCGGCGGATTTATACAGTATCACCATACCGAGCCAGTATGTATCAAGGGCATTAAGTTACAATCGCATACGAGCAATGTATATCCGTATAAGTCTGTTAAAGTGGAAGTGTCAAATGACGGTAGCACCTATGACACCATATTTGATGATAGCGTTGATTTTGTAACAGGCTTTGTAGATACAAGCGACAACATAAAGACAGGTACATATACAAAGGTCACGGTTACACAGTTAAACGATACTGGTTCAAGCACATATTTCCCTAGAATAATTGATTGCCAATTCTACGGCCGTACCAAGACAGTAGACTACACACCATTAGTGCCTGTTATGACAGATAACACACATCCTAGCGGTGAGTGCATATGTTCGGGTATTTCCCCTGGTTATCCAGCATATCAAGCCTTTGATGGTAATGATTCAACAATGTTCATTTCCAATAATGGATCAAGTGAAGAAAAGTGGATTGGATATGACTTTGGTGCACCTGTACTTGTTAAGAAGGTGGATATTCACTTTGGTAATGTATCCTATACGGATGGAGTTAAAGTACAAGGATATGACGGCTCATCTTGGGTTGACATTAAAACTGTAAGTCCTATAACTGAATATACCACCATAATTCTAGACGAAAATATAGTATCTTACAGTAAATATCGAGTCCTTAAAACTGATGGACATAACGATTATTCAATAGCGGCATATACACTCCAATTCTACGCCGAATCAGACGGCATAGTAATCCACTCCGCAGCTAACGATACCATCTACTACTTAGACGGCTCAACACCCGTCACAGTAGCAGTAACAGACGCTAATGGTAGGGCCACAATCGATAGAGACGACTTAGATCCCGGCACTTATACTTTATATTCCACAGTAGCCAAGAATCCGAGCAACCTAAGCAACCCCTACACCAAGAGCATTAACATCACCCAGTACACCACTGAGATTTATTTGATGCCTTCCGATAAGTATATTTGTTATTGGTTTGGATTTGTTGATAATAGGCCTTGTTGTGTAATAGAAGATTGCACGTCAGCTAATGGATGGTCACAAAGTAACTGGTACTTAGGCACCCCAACACATAATACAAATAAAATAAGATTATCTGCATCTGCTGGCTATTATACTGCTATAAGCACAAAAAATACAGTAAATACATCAAAAGTAAAAATTATAGCTACTGGTGTTTCGCCTGATGAAACTGGTTCAGCTTATGGCGGATGTATACGTCCTAGTAATAAGACAAATGCGTTTTCATCTTGGAATGATTGGGTTGGCTTTACTTATAATGGTATGCATTATTATGAAAAAGATACCACTTATAACAATTTATGGATTACCTGTTATATTTATACCTCAGGCAGTGTTGATATAAATGCTCTTTGGTATGAATAAGATTGTTGTAATCTTCAATCATTCTGGCTCGAATAAAATTTAAGGCAATACCTAACTTTCCTTTCTAATAGTTGTCGCGTGTGGTTCTTAACCGGGCTGCACGCGACGATGCTCAAAAAATAAAGGAGAAAATATTAATGAATTATGAAGAAGAAATAATCAAACTAAACAAAAAGATAGATGCTCTAAATCGATCATTCCTTCAGAATAGTAAAAATCAGACAGCTGTGACTGACAGATCAGATCAGTCATATAACAAGATACCACAGGTTGACTCTAACACCCAGGGTATAGCTGAGAATTCTGAAGATATAACTGAGACTCAGATAGGTTTAGCAGATACCTATGAGGAGACTCTTATAGCTATAACTAATGTGGAAACAGCATTAGCGGAGGTATATGAGATGATATTACCTCCTGAAGAGACACCCGAAGAATAAAGGAGGTAACTATTATGGCACGCGTTTATGCAGACTTATGCGAAAAGGGAGTACGTAACTTCTATAATGTACCTAAGAACCTTCAGCCTCAGGTAAGATATCTTATCGAGTCTGACGGCTATGTTATTAATGATGATGGTACTGTAACCAAGAGAATAGTACCGCCCAATGTGGCAGAGGAAGTAACTAATGAAGAGGATATTACTGAGTAGTCTTATAACTTTAGCAGCTTGTGCTGCAGCAGTATATTTCTATACAAAGGAGGAAATAACTATGGCAATGGTATATGTATCACTTATAATTAAGGGAAAGAGAACTTTCTCATCAGTACCGAAGCTTCTTAAGAAGCAGGTAGCAGAGATCCTTATCGATCTTGAGCTCGAGTATCT
>RHMF01000216.1_pt1 | contig 23905 bp, 16 predicted proteins | sample 5365151 | NCBI WGS metagenome assembly RHMF01 (sample SAMN10266501, study PRJNA497801) | feces metagenome | isolation source: feces | host: Bos taurus | place: China: Prairie of Fairy Mountain | collected 2017-08-14 | reverse complement strand
GCAATATCATCATTATATTCAATAATACTTTGTAAATCTAATAAATAATTTATTCCACCATAATTATGATTATCATTAGGATATAAAGTATCACTCTCAAATAGTATTGTCCCAAAAGAATCATATACTCTCACTATATAAGAATATAATCTCTCACTTTCTTTAGTATTACTATCATTACTAAAATTTAAAGCCCCTGTGAGATGAAAAGTTCCCCAATTTATTTCTAAAGTATCGCTTATAAACTGATCTATATCTAATGAAGGATTACTAATTGGTTTTATCATTGTAACAGTAGACCACTCAGAGAAGAAATTTAAATAACTAGTCATATATGACATTTTAGTATAAATATCTCCGGTTTGCGGATAAGTATTAGCACAATTATCAAATCTTAATTGAACTTTATAATATTGATTAATTGTAAATGATTGACCGTCTTGCAACATAGACGGAAGAATATCTAAATAATAAAGTTTCTTCTTAGAATCATAATAATATCCTGTATTATAATTATAAACTAAAATTCCATTTGGATATTTTGAAACATTTATAACATTCTCATTGTTCTTTTGATTTCTAACTGTTGCATGCACTTTCCAAGCTGTATTAAAAGAATTAAAAGAGGAAGGAGAAAAATATATTCTCATGCTCTTTGTATAAATAAATGCCTTTTGAAAAGTTTCAACAACAGGAGGCATTAAAGTTGCTAAAGTTGGCATTTCTCTCCTTTCCTATCTCCACGATCCATCTACATATATCCAAGTTCGAGTTGGATTGTTGTTTGTAAAATATTGTATATATATACTACCTTCATTTAACCCATAATAAGAAAAACTTTCAGTACCGGGAGTAGCCGTTCCCCATTGAACATTAACACCTTTTATGTAAAGTTCATTATTATTTTGAGTGATATTAGTAGAAGAATTAAAATTAATTGAAGCTGCTTGCAACTCTAAATCTACGATATCATAATCATTATCTGTAGATTTAATAATTAAAGTCCCTCCTTCATGCTCTTTAGAAAGAGTAGCCATCAAACCGGATTTAGTAGGGTGTTTAATCTGCAATCCATTATTTAACGGAGATATATAACCAACATAAACATTATTTTCAATAACTCCCTCATTTGCAGAAACGAATTTACCATCTAAAATTCCTGCTAAGAATTCTGTATCTTTATAAATTGCAAAGGTATCATTTCCTCCAATATGAACTTTAATTTGATTATCTTGATTATCAATAGGATTTAATTCAATACTCCCATTTTTACTAATAAAAGCATCATCATTAATTTTCCATCCACCAACAGTACTATCTCCATTTGGTCGTAAGACTATCTCATCATTTGCTCCAAAAGTAGCATTCCCTGTCTCTGCGTCTAAAAACATTGTTTGATTGCTATTTAAATATCCAAATAATCCAATCTCTCCACCAGAACGCTCTCCAAGAGCAATACCAGTAAAGCCACTTTCATTCTGTTTCCCAGCAGCTAATTGTGGTGTAGTAATATAATCATTTCCTACTTTAACGCTTCTACCATCCCAACCTACAAACATTGGTTGAACATCAGTATTATAATGAATATAAACTGGAATATATATCTTAACATCTTCATTCTCAGCTGTCATGTAATAAATACTACTACCATCATATTGTGCGAAAATATCTATTCCTTCCCAACTGAACGCAATAGGTTTATTATCTTTATCATAAACAACTTTATTCATATCATAATTTTTATTATATTTAGGATTTAATCCCGCATAATCATAGATGACTTCCCGCAATAAAGGATACCATAAATCTTTAGGAGACTTTAAGAATACTTCTTCTGCTTCCTCGTTTTTATAATAAACATAAGGCAAACAATAAAAAGCAACTTTTTCTTCACCATATTCCGCAAATAAAATAAAGTCTTCATCTGATGGGTCTGTTTCATTATAATTTACAACCCCATCCACAATAGAAAGTTTATTAGACTGAGCTTTCCAAATTGCCGCAAGATCCTCTCCATTCTTTTGAATTTTTGGCAATTCCAAACTTGTTTGTCTATTAGATAAGAAAGGAACATCATCTTGATAATCAACTCTAATAAAATCTGCTTTTCCAACAGCATCGGTATTATCTTTAAAAATACTAAAATTAGTTACCCCTCGATAACTTTGTCCTTCATAATTAATAACGCATTCAACCTGTCCACCAGCACGAGAAGGATCAAACTCATCTTCTAATTCAAAAATACATTCATTATTAGAACCTTGAAGATTTGTTAGCAAACTATTTTCTGTATTCCAAAAGCAAGTGTAGCTATCCGCGGCAATTGGCTCAGAGTCTGCTCCATGATAAAGTAGTCCCTTAAGACCAAATATAGGTTGCGGCTCCTGCTTATATTTATAAGCTGGGGAGTAGCCATTTGCATCATATTTAAATTGCTGATTACCATTCTCAATTACCACCCTATAAGGCAGCATTTGTTCCACAGCGGTTCTATCAATTGTAATTGAATCTGTATCAAGATAGTCTCCATGAGAAACCAAACAAGTAAATGTTCTAGTATCTGAAAACTCACTAACATCAATCTCAATTATTGCAGTTGCTGCACTCATTAAAACATCATCATCATAAAACCATGTATAAATTGCTTCTGTTGACACATATTCTGTTCCATCTTGATTAAATAATTTGCAAGTCAAAGTTGTTGTACCATATTTAACTAAAGTAGATGGAGTAATAATTTCCGCATAATAAGGTTTACTATAATCATAAATAACAAAATTCTTATAAAGTCTATATGTTTCTTCGCCCTGTCTCAAACTGATAACACACTTATAATGATTTTCATAACCTTTGCTATTATTAATAACTAAATTATTTTTATCAGCAGCTGCAAGCTGCTCCCAACCTAAGCCTCCAAGAGGATTATAGTTAGTGTCAGTAGTTTGTTTAATTTCCGGATTGCGGTCAAACCAAAAAATCTCATATAATTCTGGTGAAAGAACAGAGCTATTAGAAATTACTTCCGCAGAGACGGTAGTTGACGTAATACCATCATCTCCATTAAGGAGATCTCCATTGGAATAAGAAAGCCGCACAGTATAATTTTCAAAATTAGAATTAGCACTTGTAGTAACCAATTCTATATCTTTTACATAAATGCATTCTTTCTCATTATCCTCATTAACATGCTCAGGATCAACTCTCGCAAAGTCTAAAGTAAAAAGTTCTATAGATTCAATGCTTTGAAATGTATTTTTATCTATATTAAATTCTACAGATTGCGACACATAAGTACTATAATATAATGGAGTCCCAGACATTTTCTTAGAGTCAAGAATAATAGGAAGAGTAGAGTTCTCACCCATCTTTAAGTTAACTCTAATACCATAATGAGCGATACTTCTTTTATATTTAGAATCTAGCTTGCCCGCATAAAATGAAGCTTTGAGAATTACGCTATCTGCATTTCTAATTTTAGCGATTAAATCTCCAGTAGACTCAATAGTAAGAGTCTTATATCCATCTCGATTTACAGAAATTTTATAGCCTTCATTCTGCGGCTTCAGCAAAGAATTAACTTCACCTGGAGCCACCGCAAGAGGAGTGCCAGTTAAACTTTCACTTATATCTGAGCGCCCCATTAAAATCTTTTTGTTAGTAAAATCATTTTCCGGAACAAGAATGTAAACACTTTGATTTTCTTCGTATACCGTATCATCATAAGGTTGAGCATAAACCGTTAATGACCCGCCATTATATGAAACTTCATACTTCTTTTGGGCTAAATCTAAACGTTTTGTTACTATGGCAGATATGGTTTTATCTACCTTCATTTTACTCATATATACCTGAGTAATCGTATCTATAGTTTTGAAGATACTCTCTTGAATGCGGTCTGCCATTTTCACTCCTTTATAAATAAAAAAAATGGGTAGAATAACAGTATTCTACCCATTTTCATTTTAAATCTCTCATTGTTATTCTCTTGATATTTGAAAATTGAAAGAATAACTTTATATAATCTTGCCCTATCTTGTTCTAAATGCAAATATTGATGCTTGATTCTCCAAATCTTCAAGAGCCATCTTAATCTCTGCCGCGCTTTCCACAGCCGGGAAGTCTGCATTAATAGTAACACTCTGTTCTATCGGTTGTGTCAACTCTCTAGTTGCAAATACGGAACTTAACTGGGATAATGTATCACTTATACCAGAATTCTGAAGGATCGAGGTCATAGTTTTAACTAGCTGAACCGCTGCAAGAATATCTTTAGTTTGCTCTTCATTGAGAACTAATTCTTTTTGATGGAGGATTGCTAAACGACCGTTGTCTGTTCCGGGGATACCACTTGTCCAAGTGCCGGTGTAACCACCAGTCTTAAGACCATAGGCTTTCTTATAATAGGCTAACCAATAATCATAATCTTGTCCTAAAGCTGCCATTTGTTGAGCAGAAGTTTTAGCTTGCTGAAGTTTTTGTTGTCTAAGAGCTTCTTCTTTTTTAACTTGCTCTATTGCGTTCTGATCATCTCTTCCACCAGAAGCATACCAATCATAATAACTCATAGTTAATGGGGTTCCAGTATTTGGCTCTCTAGTATTTAGTACTTTATCACAATATTTACAGCGAGTAATAAATTTACCATTTTCGTATATTTCAGAACCAGCAATATGTTTACCGCCTGGAGCTGTTGGACATTCTTTAATATTATTATTATTATCTTCTACAGGAATATATGTTTTTCCTGGAACATCTTTTTTCTTTTCTTGCTCGGCTTTTAATCTCTCAACTTCAGCTTTTTCAGCAGCAATTTTTGCTTCCTCAGCTTTTCTAACCTCTTCATCGGCTTCGTTTTGAAGCGAAAGTGCTAATTCGTCAGCAGCGATTTTAGCTTCTTTAAGTTGAATAATTAAATCAGTCAAGCCTTCAGCCATTGCAAGACTGTCCCACTTTTCGCTATCAAATTCTTCAAGCAATTCTTGAACAGAGATTTTAGCATTATCAATATTAGTTTGGATACCCTCGTTCCCTCCAATAGACTCATCAATTCTATCTTTAGTGCGGGAGAGGGCTTCATCAAGTTCTACCATTGCATCAGAAATTGTACCAATTAAATCTTCAACCATTGTGCCAGGATTATCAGTAAAAGCATTCATAGCATCTTGCCATTGTTGAACAGCAGGTAAATAAGCAGTAGCAACATCTCCAAGTTTTTCAACTGTACCAGTAAATGCAAATAATCCAGAATTAGCAGGCTCTAACTCCATCTTAGCAATGTCATGATTGATTGCATAAACCATATCTGTGATATTCTTGCGAGATTGTTCTGTTGCTAATCCAACTTTATCTTTATAATTATTAATTGCTTGAGTGATAAGCGCTTCTCTTTGCTCAACACTTAGATTAATGTTATTAGCAATGTCCGCAATCTTATCTTCCAAATCTTGAGAAGCAGAAATAATCTCATCTTTAATTTCTTTTGATCTATCTCTTGCAATATTATAAAGTTCATTCCAAGCATCCAACGCTTCATCTTTTGCCTTTTGGATAGCATCTTCATCTGCACTATAAACATAGGAATAATTACCTTGTGAGTCTCGGCGCAGCCGCATTGTAGTTTTGTTCAATTGAGCATCTTCAAGAGCTAATTGCTTTTCAAGTAAATCTAACTTAGCATTTGCAAATTCAACATCATATTCAGATAATTGATCCTTTTCACGGAGCATTTTTAGTTCATCACTCATTAAATCATTAATTTTCTTTTGAGCTGATACCGTGTCCGCATTATCCAAGAGAGTGTTGTAACGGTTAGTTAACTTTTGTAACTCAAATGCGCGATTGCCTAAATCTAAGTAATCTCCTTCATTTTCATTCAAAAGTTCCCACATCTGGAAATTATATTCATAATCCGGAATAATTGAGCTTAAGAAACCGCGGGTATCAGATCTTACTTGCTTATCAGCAATATCTTTCATTAACTCAATTTGCTCTTTAAGAGCATCGTTATATTTCTCTTGATAATCTAAAATTTTATCTTGAGCATCTTCAATTTGTTCAGTTAATGCTAACCAATTCTCAGAACCTTCTTCATAATTTGCTCGCATTGCTTCATATTCATCAAGAACTCGTTGAGTATCTGTTATTGCTCCTTGATAGAAGGATAAACTTGTTTCAATGTTATCAATCTTCTGCTTGTCTAAAGCAATTAATTCATCAATAGCATTGTCACCGTAAACAGCTTCCATGACCTCCGCATAATAATCAATTTGGTCATTAATGCGGTCGAGCACATCACTTTGTCTGTCAAACTTGTCGTTCATGCGGTCAACTTCATCATTGAAGAGGTCAATTTGATTTTGAATTTCTTCGTCAATTTCAGAGAGCATATTGCCAAGATATTCATTTAGGTAAGTGAAGAATTCTCTAATCTGCTCATAATCATCGCTTGTAAATGTTGTTCCAAAGAAATTCCATTTACTTTCATCTTGGAGTCTCTTGAAACCTTCTCGACCCATTTGTTGATATTGCATAGCAAGTTGTATCGGAGAAGCTCCTCCGGCTAATTCTTCTGCAAATCTGTCCGCAAATAATTTACCAACAGTATTATTATCTTTTCCAAAGGCATCACTTGCGTTCTTAAATGCTTCTTGCATTTCATTAGCAAGTTTAGTATTACCCTTTAGTAAATCATTAATGTTACCTAAAGATTTCTCCCATTTATACATTGGAGTATCTTCACCAACAATATGAGCCCAGGTATTTTCAACTTCTCTTAGGCTGTCCCGCACTTCTTCATAAGTATTAGCAAGTTCGATCGCAGCCTTAAAAGATTCGATTAATTTATCTTGGATTTCATTTTGGAGTTTAGCAATTTCGGTTAATGCATTAATATGTTCATCATCAAGTTCATTATATCGTTCATAGTACTCTTGGATTTTATCAAGATATTCAATATAATCATCGTCATTGACATGAACTGCGGCTTCTTGATTCATCTTATCAATGATTTGTTTCCAATTTGTTATAATGCCTTCTTCGTCAAATTGGACACCATAATTGGAAAGAGCCTGCCGTACTTCATCAATTTCACCCTTACGAATTTCATCTTTTTCTTTTTCAAGTTCAACTTGTCTTTCAAGAAGTTTATTTTGCTCGATGAGATTTGCAGTATAATCTGTTCCTGCTAAACGGCCTTCATTCTTTTGCAGTTCTTCAAGTTTAGATGCTGTTAAATCTAATTGATTATTAACTCTTTCATAGCGATCATATTCATAAGTTTTAGGTTTTTTACTTCCTCCTCCTCCACCAGAGCGTTTTGGAGAGTAAGATTTCTTTGTATTATTATAAACCATGGAAGTAATTTTGATACGGCCATCAGCATCTGTTGTATAATCAATAACATAATTTAATCCAGACAATGCTTGTATTAAATTATCTTGCATTGCAGCTCCAGCAGTAGCAGATGCTGCATATGCAGAATCGATCATAACATTTAATTGTGCAATAAAATCTGTTAAATCTAATTCAACACGTTCTTCTAGCGTTTTTCCGTCTAAAATAGCTTGTAATTGATCAAAAATTGCTCCATATTCAGCAGCAAAGCCTTCTGGCAATTCTTCTGGTAATTCCTCTAAAAACGGTTTAGTAATTGCATCTACCATCAAACTTGAAAGCTCATCATTAGCCGCTAAATCACCAGCTGCAGCTCTGATTGCTAACTCATAATTATCAATTAAGAATTGTTGATCAAATTTAAAATCTTCATCATCTATATTAGCAATATCTTTAAAAGCTTTTTGCATTTCATCTATCATATCAGAGAAATCTTTACTATTTCTCTTAGAAGAATCAGAAAGTAACTCTGTCCAATCTTCGTAATTATTAGTAAGAGTTTCATATCCTCTTTCTAATCTTCTTAATGCTATTGCAGATTCTATTGCTAAATCTTCATTATCTTTTATTTTATCACTAATAACATCTGATGCTTCTGCTGCCTCTTGGAGATTATCTGCATATTTTTGTACTTCTTCTGCTGTTAAATCAAATTTTTCTTCTATACCTGTTAAAATTTCTGCTCTATCAACCAATGTAGCATAAGCTTCATCTAATGACATTTTTTCTTCATCAGTTAATCTGATAATTTCTCCTAGGAATTCAACAGATTCTTCATCCCCATTAGTAACTGCAGTTAAAATACCAGCAATAGATGATGAACTTACATCTTCTGAATTCATTTGCTCAAAAATCGAACCAAGATGTTCAATTTCTTGGACAGCATCTCCACCTTTTCCGACAGCCGCGCTCCATTGCTGTTGAGTTACTTCTTTTATTAACTCTCCAGTTTGAGTATCATATAAATTAAAACCTAAACGCTCATTTGTAGTAGCTAAACCTTCAAGAATTTTCTCTCTAGTTTCACTAGATGCTTCTACTAGTGCTTCTTTAATAGCAGTAGCTTCAGAATCTGTAAATTGGAAAGATGTACCAGTACTTGCACGAGCGATAATATCAGATTTACCAATAGCTTCATCTATTATTGTTTGAATTTGCTCATCTGTCAACTCTGCTTGTCTATATACTGCTTTCTTTTGTTCTTCTGTTAAAGCATTACCTTCGCTATCTACCCATTCTTTTCCTTCTTTTTTATATCCGGCTTCTCTAAGCACTTTTTCGGCTAAATCAGCATCCTTTTCATATTTTGAAATATCAGTATTATTTAATAAATCTACTAGTTGCGCGGCTGCATATCTAGTTTGATCACTTGATAATTCTTGTTTATTACTAGCAGCTATATCTTCAATAATTGAGGTTACTCCTGCTATTTGGAAAATACGAGCAGTTTCTTCTCCTTGAGCAACCTCGCTGCCAAACATGCGCAAATCATCAGCTTTAATACTTTTTGGACCAACGATACCTCTTGTTTTTAATACAGTATCTAATTGTTCTTGATCCCAACCATTTTCAAAAGCCTCTTTAGCTAATTCTCTGTACTCATCTTCTGATAATGCATAAGTCCCACCAGCGACATCAAAACCTGCTTTAATGAGCCCACCAAGAGGACCTGCGACGCCTAATAAATTACCCCATTTGCTTCTTAAAAATGATATAACATCTCCACCTAATGCTGTTTTAGCAGCTAGTCTTTGTTGATTTGCTATTTCTTCAGATTCAGCAGCAGATAGTGCAGCTTGTTGACTTCTTTGCTGTTGCTTTAATTGCTCTTCTGCTCTTTTAGCGCCCTCTTCTGTTAATCTATAAGCTCCATTGTCATCAATATAATAATCTGTTCCATAAACAAGATTAACATATTTTAATAATTCTTTAAATTCTGTGATATTTTCTTGTAAAGCCTTAGTCCACTCAGCAGTTCCTTTTGTTAAGCCTTTAAAAGGATCATCGGTTCCAGATTTTATTTCTTGTATTTTTTCTTGAACATCAGCTAATCTATCTGTCGTTTGTCCTAATAAATTATTTAAATTTTCTTGAGTTTCACGTAATTCATCCGCTTTATTTTCATATTTATTAACTTCATTTGTAACTGCATCCCATAAACTCTTAATAATAGCAAGTGCTACTGCTATAGCAGCCATCCAAGCTAAAGAAGCTGCAAGACCTTTTGCAGCAGTACTCAGTTTTTTCACCGCTCCCGTAGCTGTATTTGCAGATTTGCCAAGTTTTTTATTACCTTCTGCAGCTTGCCCAGCAGCAACCGCATTGTCTTTTTTAGCATTAGTATCATTTGTCGTTGCAGTAATACTTTTATTGAGGTCAGCTTGTTCTTTTCTGAGCCCAGTTCTTTCTTTTACAATTGCAGCATTTCTTTCTTCTATTGCAGCTATTTCTTTATTAATGCTTTCAATTTCAGCATTTCTAGTAGCTTGAATAGAATTTATTTCTTGTTGTTGAGCTTTTATTCCAGCTAAGTGTTCTCTAGAACTAGTTATTCCAGCCTGAGCAGCATTTTTATCTTTTTTATTATAAGCTTGATTATTTGCTATAACAGCTTCAGAATTCGCATTAATGGCTTCAGTTTCTAAATTAATTAATTCAATTTGAGTTTCAATTTTTGTGTTTGTCTGTTGTGCAGCTAAAGCTTTTTTCTTTTCTTCTAAACCAAATAGTTTTCCAGAATTCCCTATAGATTCGCGTTCAAGAGCTTTTAGCTGTTTATCAATTTCTTTTTGTCTTTTAAGTGCCGTTTCACTAGAAATAATATTTTTTTCTGAGTCGGTCGCAGATCGTCCTTGACCTTTTGAGGGTTTAAATTGATTTTTAATCTTGGAAACTACCGCTTGATTTGTAGTATAAAAGCCCTCTAAAGCCCCTTTTACTCCACCACTCCCAAAACCAGAAGTCATCATTCCAATTGACATAAGCAGCATGGTTATACCATTGGCAAGCGATTCAAGTTTTTCTTCAGTTGTTTTTGTATCATCATTCCATGTTTTTACTATATTAGACAAGGAAGACCACATCATGGTTAATGACATTAATTCTGATGATAAAACATTTGCTGCATTTCCAATAGAAACAAAGTGCGCTTGCAACTGAGACTCATGAATATATTGCTCATTTTGAATTCGTAGCACTTCCGTTTCTGTAATTAATTGTTGGAGTATCTCTCCATATTTTGCAGCATCCCCACCTAAATCAATTAATCCAGCAGCTAATTCAGAAAATGTTTTTAAAACTTCTGAATTATATTTTTTAGTTTTTTCTAAAGCAATATCAACTCTTTCAAGACATTCTGTTGTAGTTCCCATTCCAGAATTTAATTCTTGAGCCAATTGAACATATTGTTCAGTTTGTTCATTGGTTAAACCAGTTGTAGCAGCTAGATCTTGTAACATATGAACCATTTTTTGCTGTAATTGTATTTTCTTTTCATCATTTTCATCGCTTGACATTATTAAATCATTATATTCAGCAATTACCATATTTAAATTTTGTTGTTTACTAATGACATTTGGTAAATTTGTAAAATTATTTAATCCAGAAACAATATCTTTTTGCCCAACCGTGCCTTCCACAGTTACGGTTTCTATTTTATCACCGAGTAAATTAAAACGTTCTAATAGCCCTTTTAAAGCCTCTATGTTTGTTTTTGCTTGTTGTTGGTTTTGTTCCTCTTTAGCAAGATTCTCACTCCACCTCTTATTAGCAGTTGCAGCTCCACCTTTTTCCGGTCCGGTTAAAACTTTACCTTCACGCTCAGTATTAAACTTAGCTTGTTTCTCATTGGTAGATTCAATTGCTGCTGCAGCTTCTCTTTCATTCTGCTCTTGTATTTCTAATCCTTCATTAAAAAGAGTATAAGCGCTTACTATGCCTTCTGTTGCTATTTTAGCTTCTTCTTCTACAGAAATAACTTTTAAAGTTGTATCGGCTAATGCTTTCATTGAAGCATTAAACTTCTCTATTTGAGCAGAAGTATATTTAGTGCTATTAACTAGCAATTTTTGTTGCTGATTTAATAAATTTTCTGTCCATGGACTAACTTTGCTAGGATCTAATCCAAGAGTTTGAAGTTTTCCTTGAGCTAACATTCTCTGTTGATAAGCTCTATCTGCTTCATCTATTTTACTTTGTTCTCTATTCAAAGTCATATTTGTTAAAGATTGTGCAATTTGTTTTGTACCAATTTTAGTAACCAATGCAATAATTGATGTGACAACACCTTCAAAACTATCAAAAAATAATTTATTATTTTCAAAAATATTAACAATATCTGAAATTCTATCTGTTACAAACTGCAAAGTCTTAGCAAATTTTTCAACAGCTCCACTATTATATAAAGAAGTAAAAATAGATTCAATATTTGTTTTTATTCTTTGACTTATAGCTTCAATGCCTTCCATGTAATCAGCTTGCATACGCTCCATAGCGCCATCAGCACCTTGCGTAGCAGCAAAAGCTTTTTCATAGTATTCAGCATTGTTCATTAATGCCGCAAAACGGTTATACTGGAAACGCCCAGCAACTTTTTCACCAACAGCAAGTTTTTTACTATCATCCAAAGTCTTCCACACTTTTTGAAGTTCAGTAAGAATTTGATCCATTGATTTTACATTACCGGCACTATCAAGAATATCAATACCAGCAGCTTTTAATGCAGAAGAATATTGACCATAACCAATACCATCTTCTGTGGTTTTCCCCATTTTTACATCTGCTAAACGAGTATAAATAGATTTCAAACCATTACCAATATTCTCAGCAGCTTCACGAGTAACAGATTGGATAGTAGCAATACTTGCTAAGAATGAATCTTCAGAAGCTCCAACAGAAGCGGCAGTAGAAGCAGATTTCTGCGCGGCAACCATTAACTCGTTAACATTAGCCGCAGTTTTATTAGCAATATTGGCTAACTTATCTAATGATTTATCCATATCTGCAATAGATAAATGGAAAGCATTACGATAAGCAGTGATCTGGTCAGCAGTTGTAGCTGTATCTTGCTCAGAAACATTACCTAAAATTGTAGCTTGTGTTGCCTGTCTTTTGGATTCTTCAAGATTAAAACCTTCCTGAATAAACACTTTAACAGCATTGGTATAATCTGTAGTAGCAGAACCTAAACCTCGCGCAGCTTGATTTGCATATTTTGCAAATTCTTTCATATTATCACGAGATTCACCAGAAACCATTGTAATTTGAGTTAAAGATTCATCAAGCTGTTTAATATAGCTTACTGCTCCTTGCGCAGCAGACATAACACTTTGAAATGCAGTAGCAATAAGTCCCCAACGAACAGTATTGCCAAGAGTATTCATAATTTTTTCAGACCATCTAGAAGTATGCTTCATTGAAGTATTGATCATATTCATTTGACTTAAAAGAGATGTCATTACTCTTTTACCAGATACTCCAGCTTGCATTAAACTATTATTTAAACCAGTCATGGTTAATCCAACGTTATTTAGTTCTTTACTAAATTTTGAAACAGATAATTTACCTGTTGTATCTACACTTTTTGCCAAAACCGTTCTTAGTTTTGTAGCAGAATCTTGAATTTGACCAATTTCTTGTTTTGTTAAACCAGTATTTTGAGTAGTTAGTTTTAATAATTGCTGTTGCGCAGTTGTCAAATCTGTCATCAACTGCTGCATGCCTTTATTATCGTAAGTAGTACTAATCTTATAATTTATTTGATTTTCATACTTAGCCATTACCTTGTTCCTCCTATATCTTTAACGCTAATTATAAAAAATTAACATTTTGAAATTTAAACATACTTTAAAGTATTTCCTTTTTTAAAGAACAAAATAATAAAAAAAAGCCCTGCCGAAGCAGGGCTTTAATTAATCATTTATTTTTATGTTTCAATAGTAATTGTGGTACCATCCGCGGGAGGCATCTTTAGCTCTTCTTTATTATCAACCAACTTTGCTCCGCAATTAGGACAATACTTGGGTTCAGGATACTCTGCAAATATCTCGTGCTCGTACTTACATCGGTCACAATAAGCAATACCATAAGCATTTACTTTTATCGCTGCTGTTGGATAATAATAAGGTATACTTTGTACCCTATAATAAGCAATGCCCGGAACAGTAAAAGTATAACTACTACTATTAAAATCATCTGGAATAGAAATACTATGAGTATAAGAATTTATATGATCCGCGGGAATGGCATTACTGCTCGTCACACCTTCATAAATGGTAGTATTATTTGTAGTATTCGCAGAAGTTGCCGTAGTAATTACGTCCCAGCTGTCTCCTTCTGGGGAATAGTATTTCATTGTATAAGTACTAATCATCTTTTCTCACTCTCGCTCCACATCGAGAACAATAATTAGGATTTATCATTTCTCCGCCATGACAAGTTTTAGTCATTTAAGCCTCTTGCGGAACGTTATTCATTCCCCATTCATCTGCAATCTTAAGTACATTAGCCAATTCTTCCATCCCATTCTCGCCAAACTTTTCAGCGAGTCCATCGGTCATGTCCTTCATAAAGTTCTGAATATCACCAAAAGCTCCCCGCACGCTGTGCAGATAACCCTCATAACCGATAAACCAATCTTCACCAACCTCAGCAAGATGCTGGAGCTCCTTTTCATACTCGCCGCATAGTTTATCGATCGTACCATCTGCGAGCATTTCATTCCAAGCTACTAATGGGTTCTCTAAAACCTTATCCTCTTGGATATCATAAACCTCAATGGCCGCGAACATCCAAAGGGCTCTTTCAAAAGTATAAGTATTAAGAAAACCATCTTCATTAGCTACGTCAATAGCGTGACTAATAATTTTATAAACCTGAGACATATTAATCTTTAATGCCTTCTCTTTTGCAAGATCAATCATAATTCCTCCTTTTAAATCCTACTTTTCAAATTATATTATAACATATTTTTTTATTTTGTCAATTTTTTTGCACTTTGATTTAAAATTGCAGCAAAATTAATAGAAATTGTTATTTTATTACTATAAATTAATTTTAAAATTTCTGTATAAGCAGCATTACTACGTTCATCTGCAGCTTCTTTAGGAACTTTTTTTGTAGAAAAATTTTGTACATTTATTGTCCAATATTTTTCTCTTGTAAGGGGTTTTCCAGAATGCTTTAAATTTGGAGTCCCAACATTGTTTGTTTTTCGCTTTGATAAATTATTAATATAATATTCTAAAATTTTTGATGTAGGAATTACAGCAACTTTTTTAGTAGATTTATCTCTTATTACATAAAAATTTACTTTATTAGTAATATTTTCTCTCGTCACGCCAGCAATAGCATCTGCATAAGCTAAATTTGTTATTGTTGGTCCAATTTCCTCCCATAAAGTATCAACTTTATTTTGAGATAACATTGTAACATTTTTATGAGCTCGTCTACTTTCTGGGATTTTGCTTCTATATCTTTTTCCAGCTAGCGTGCCAGCAATATTTACTAACATATTTTTAGATATTTTATTTATTTCTTCAAGACTAAGCATGCCAGGTTTACCTTCTATTAATTGTTTGAATGTATAAGTAGCTGCCTTTACCTTAGATATATCACTATAATTCTTCTCTTGAAAAACAACACTACGATATTTTCCTTCTATGTTTTTATCTTTTATATATACAATTAAATCACCTTTAGACTGGGTTCCATTATTTTCATTAATAGCTTTAGTTAATTTTTTATATTCTTCTTCAAAAGCTGGATCTTCTATATAGTCATATTTTTCTAAAGTATTAACACTTCCAATATGTAATAAATGCGTTTTTTCTTTAATATGTCGTACACCTTCTCTATTTGCAAACATATTAGCTACGGGATCTGCCAATTCAAACATAAGTCCACTGGTAGTTTCAGCAGAATTTATTATATACTCCATTATTAATCCTAAATTTTCAATATCTTTATTTGTTAATGGAGTTCCACAATTTATTGATTTTTGTATTTTTTCTAATTCTTTTTCTTTTTTTTTAATATCTGTATATCGTTTTTTAATATTCTGAACCAAAGAATTATCTAAATACGCTTTACTGCTTGCTAAAGCTAAAAATGAATCTAATTTTTCAAGAATATTATTACTTTCTGTTATTAAATTATCAACATTTTGAATATCTTCTTTTGCTTTCTTACATTGTTGTATTGCTTTATCATAAGAGCTAAAAGAACCACTAGATCTATCACTATGTAAAGGTGATGTTTGAAGAATTTCTTGAACAACTTTATTCATTTCTTTAGCACTTATATTAAAACTATTTTCTAATTCAGTCTCAAATTCAACAGAATTATTTTTAAGATTTTTCATTTCACTAATACTATAATCAATTATTTCATTTTTAGTATTTATAATCTGTTTATATATCGATCTATAACTGCTTCCACTATCAGCTAAATAATCTTCAAAAAATAAATATAAATAACCATTCATATTTTATAACTCTCCTTTTTCTCTTCGTAAAAAATATTTTAAAAATACTCTTTATAAAAAGAAAAAGGAGTGCTATAAGCACTCCTTTCTCTATTTTAATTCTATTCAATGATTTGTGTAGCATTAGCTTGCAACCATGTAATGAGATCCACATTCTGAACATCTTGACCACCAGTAATATAAATAGTAGATAAAACATCATATCTATCTCTCCAAGGATAATTTGGATTTGGTGAATCAATATCAACAGTTGCAATATTATTATCTCCATAAGTATAAGTATAAAAAGCTTCATCTGTTTTAAGACTAATTCTACGTCCTTCACCTCTTGTAGAATCGTTCACAATATTAAAATTAATCTCAAAAATTTGTGGAGCATCTAATGGAGAATAATAAGGTTGATCAAAGAATTGATTTAATTTCCAAGTAGTATTTGTTAAATCACTAACCGAAGTCGGGAAAGTTAAGCTCCAGAGCGGACAGATCATACGATGTTATCGTAGCATCTTCGCCCTCCGGTTTAACATAAAGATTATCTGTTACAGCATCATCTTCAACTGTTAATTTCAGAACAAACTCTCCATCTTCATCGATTAACCAAGTATGTTCACCTGTACCATCATCTAATGCAACACTTGTTGCTGAAGGCTCAACTGTAAATGCTAAGAAATAACCAGTAGCATCAGTTCCACCATCATTGAAAGCAGTTAGTGTTGTACTAGCTAAATAACCAGTCACCGCACTTCCACTAAAAGCTAATTCCTGTTGGAAATCACTAACACTAGCTCCATATACTGTCGCAGACCCGGCCATAGGAGCTATTGTAAATGTCACCGAGGGTTCAGGGTCTGGATCTAGTTGCTCGCTGACGGGAAAGGGACGGTTGTGTCTCCGTCTAAGCTAGCGGTTACAACCTCATAGTGAGGATCACCAGAAGCATTGTCAGTCTCACCAATAACCTGGATAGCAGCAAGAACGCGCTTCAATTCGTCACCCTCTACCATATCAAACTTAGTATAGGCAGGGAATGCGTCAATTGTAAAGGTAAAGGTAGAAGGATCGCCAGTAGCAGCCATGGAGAATGTAAAGTTAGACTGAATCTTACCACGAGGAATAACGAACACGGCAGGGAAGTCCTTACCAGTTTCCTCATCGCGGAACAGAGTCTCAGCTTCGATGTAATAGAAGCCAGCAAACTTATCAGGAGTAATAGTAATAATCTGACCAGTTTCCTTCTTTACATAGCAGTCAACACGGACAACATCGCCCTTCTTAAAGCCTTCATCATCAGCAGGAACATAAGTAAGAACCATATGAGCTTCAGAAGTACCGGCAGCAACTTCCTGACCATTACCAACAGCAGCAGGAGCAGCATTGGCCGCAGTCTTCAAAGCCTTTGGTAAATAAGTCTTTACAGCGCCAGCGGTATTTAAAACAACTGCATAAGCAGGCATTGTATTAGAAACTTCAAGAGTAACTCCATCAGGCATGGTTACCTGGTTATCAGCAGAAGCTACCAAATCAAAAGTGCTGTGAACATAAGTTGGCTTAGCAGCAGTAACCTCAGCCATCTCAGAACCAGTCAGCATAGCAAGAGACACTTCAGAAAGTAAAGCATCTTCAACAGTAAATGTAACTGTCTTCTCACCCTCCCAAGCAATCAGACGAGGGTTACCACGTCCACCTTGAGCATAGACTGTAGTAGTCGCACTCTCAAGAGTAGAAGTCTTAGCGGTATCCATGAACAAGCAAGGCTGACCAGCCTTAAATGTTACACCACCAAGAGTAACCTGGCTTAGGGGACGAAAAACCACATCACAGATCTCACGAAGACCAAATCTCATGTGTGTTTCCTCCTTTTCTAAATTTTACTACGAAAAAACTTGTATACAATTTTTTCCTTAGTGATACTTGATTCCGCACTATCAAATATCTCAAAGATATATATAAACTCCGTGCAAGGCCACGAAGATTATAAGTTACCAAGCCATTCTTTAGGCTCTTCCAATTTAGAAGTATCCATTAATGGCGTTGTTGAAACCTTCATATAAAAATCATATTTAGTTTTTAATAAATAACGATTAAAAACATCACAAAGTTGATACATAGTATAATTAAATAATATGTTTATATCCATTGCTAACCCAATAGAAAGAGAAGAAGTTAATCGAGCTATTAAAGATGAATCATCTTGCGGCCCATTCTTAATTTCTGCTACCTTAGCACGACCACGTTTAATTTTATCCGCAATTTCTTTTGCTTTATCATTAACCGGGTCATACACTATCTCTTCTTCTTGGTCACCAAGAACAGGAATAAATATTTCTTTAATCACTTTGCTAAAAGCATCAAAATTAAATACTTGAATTTGACCAACTATTTGTCCATCAAACTCAAAATTAATTGTTCCATCTCCATAACTAACTTTATAGTCTGGAAACACTAATTCAAAAAATGTTTGCATGCTATCCCGCAAATCAGATTGCTGGAAAATCATCACTAACAATAATTGAAAATCAGAAAACTCAGATAACATTGGATTGCCCTCTTTAAGAGGTGTTGTAAAAATTTCAGTCTTACCAAATAACTGAGCCGCAACTAAAAATTGGTCTTCGCCAAAAACTGCGATGTCTTTTAATCGTGGTTGTCTTAGTTTTATATTACACTCTGGAATAAATATATCTTGTCCAGATAAATATAAAGCCTTATTTCCTTTTGCCACCTAAATCAACTCCTAGAAAATAATTGGAGTTGGATTACCTAAATCTTGTACCGCAGGTCGAGGAGTTCTATTTTCTTCATCATCATTCCCATGAGTAGCAATATATCTAAGAATCATACCTCCCAAATTTTCATTTAGAACAATCTGAGAAGCTCCCATAAATTGCAACCTACCAATGCCAGTTAATTTGGTCTCATTAAGAATACCGTCAATATAACCCGCAATTTGGTGCGGCCGCAATTTATAATCATCTAACTCCCATTGATCAAGATTGCAAATAATAGTAAAACTAATTGTACAATCTCTATACTCAGGATTTGATGTAGGAATAAAATCATCAAACTCTAATAAAATATATGATTTAGTTTCTTCAAACTCTCCAAGTTCAAATCTTGGAACTGTTCTAATATACTTCATTCTGTGTAAATCATTAATAGTTAATTTATCAATTTGAGTTTGATATTGATATTGTGTCTCATCTAAACAATTTGGAGTATTAATTACTAAAAGTCTCTTTAACTTATCGCTATAAGGTCTACTTTCAAAAAATAATTTTCTCCAAATTATTTCTTGGTCTCTTTCCGCGGAAAGAAATGTACTTTTATAATTGGTGGCAAGTTCATGACTAACATATTTCATTTTATCTCCTTAGAAAGAACCTATCTCTATTGGAAGAGTATAAGTATCACCATTCACCACCGCTGTTAAAGTAAATTTACCCTTTTTACTAGAAATAATTTCAAGCACACAATAATCTCTACCTGTCTCAAGAATTTGAACAAGAGAAGAATTAACAGAAAACTCACAAGATGTAATTTCAATAACAATTAGATTGCCTTCATCATCATACTCTTCTGGGAGTTTAATAAAGTAAGTATGAATATCATATGGATGAACTTTCTGCGGGCCTCTGATAACAGGTTCTTCATAATCAACGGTGATTTGTTTAGTAGAATTACCATACTTTAAAGTACCAGTTCCAATAGCACCATCATGAATTTGAACCTTACATACTCGACCATCATCCAAAGTTTCAACAACTTCCATACGGTCATTGCCTTCAATAGTCCAAGTATTAGTAGGTTTATATAGAGTAGGTTGAATCATAAAACCAAGAACTTCTTCTTGTTTACCAATTGCCCTACCCATAATATCTTCTTGATCTTCTTTAATAATCTCTGGTAAATCCTCCGGAGTGTTATCAAAATATTCTTGCACTTCTAATTCATATACTCCTGGAACAGAAATAGAGTCTGTAGCTTTTACTTGCCAATTGTGACCTTGAAATTTAAAAATTGTAAATCTTTTAAAGAAAGCTACAGTAGCAGGATTATGCTTAATATAAACCGTACCTGAATAATTTAATTCATTATATTCAAGATTTCGTTTACCTTGCCAAGTGATAGCGGTTTCAGTTGGGCCTTGAAAATATACCCAATATTTTACTCCATCAACTTCTAACGTATATCTACATCTAATAATTTCTGCTTTAAGATAAGCAGTCTCTACAAGATCTGGAAGATATACCATCCAATGAGTTCCATCGTCTGCTATCTCAAAAGTATCTCCAGACTCTAAATGAGCTTCATGAACGATAGATAAAACTTTACGGTCATAATCTGGTTTTAATAAATAGTTATTAATCAAACAGCGCCAAGTTCTTCTACCTTCAATAATAGCCATACGACTATTATAATCATTGTCGATTGCTGCCAACATTGATTTTAATTTCTGTTGGTTGATGCGGCCGATAGCATCTCCTCCCAGCCGCTGAATGCGAGCAGCCATGGTATTCATTGACATACGATCACCTCTCTACTCGCATTATAAAATAATAATTACTTGTTCGTCCGAGAAGTCTTCTTGAATTTTACTAATCAAAGAACAACATTCAAAAATACTACGTCTAAATAAAAGAAAATCTATATCTTCAATATCGTTTAAAAGCCCCAACATTTTCGTGAGTAATGTAAATAATTCTTTACAATCAGGAAATATTCTTACAAGTCCTGAGATTTCAATTACTAGAGTTTGAAGGGGCTTTAAACAGTCTTGACCTTCTTCTTTAGCAGGTAGTAATCTAAACGTTTGCTTTTGAATCCTATCTAGATTTTCAATAACAACATCTCGGTCTAACTTAATCCCGCAATAAATTGTCATTATCTAGTCTCCATAATCTTCTCAAACGTTGATATATATGCTCCACTATCAGCTTTCTTGCGTCTGCAGTATAATCTTTGCAGATGGAAACCTTTAGTTTCATATTCTTTCTTTAAAGCAATTAATTGCTTAATATGGCTGGCTTGTGACGTAAATTTAAAATCAGAGCCACTATATTTTTGCCGCACATTATCAATTGTTGCTAATTGATAACCAACCCATTCTGAAATCATATATTGCCGCAATATCATCATTTCCTCTAAAGTTAAATGACAATTAAAGCACTCATTTTCCATATCTAAATCAAACAAGTCTTTTTGCGGAAATTCAAAATGAGGAATTGCAGCTAGAATAATTTCATTAATTAATTCTTTTGTATCTTCAAGAGTTAACTCCATGAACATATCGTCTGTGATACCAGCTAAGAAAAAGTCACCAACTTCTTTAAAAGTTGTATTATTTTCAGCCATTATTCCTCCTTAACTGCGAGAAACTCTCCTTCCACGAGTCGTAGGTTCAGGAGCTTCTGTATTATCATCTTCGGCATTATTAATAATATTTGTAATATCGATACCCAAATACTTATCAATAACATTACGCTTATTTAAATCATTAATCTTTAAAGCGATAGCACGGTCTTGAATTAAATCTCTAATACCAAGAGGGCCAAACTCTAAAGCATCTTCTAGCTCTTCAATAGAGCCTATTGTTAATACTCTATCAACATCAGCTTGAGTCCAATAGTACTCTACCATATCATCCGGAACGCCAAATTCATGAGCTAGATCGCGATCCTCAACACACAGATATTCGTGTAATAATTCTACACCACCTGGGATATAATATAATTTTCGCAGCTCATCTACAGGAACATTCTTAGTTTCAAATCCTGTAAACTTTCTGCGGATATTATCTTCTTCAATTCTATAAACGATAATTTGATCTGTTATATTATGTACAGCAACAATTCCTTTTGCCATAATAAATCTCCTTTTTTTATCTTGTCCTTGTATATCTAAATAGGAGCGCCCCGCAGGGCGCTCCCTATTGCAAAACTAAATCAAGAACTCCTATGAAACAGGGAGATTCTTGTTGCGGGAATTAGTGTTCAAATTGCTGTTCTTGTAAGAGCAGATCCAGTTCTGAGCTGTCAAAACACCAATACCAACCTTACGATAAGTCTGAAGGTCGCGAGACCAATCATCATTATCAGTTACCTCACGCACATGAGTCTGACCCTCAAAGACAACCTTAACTGGCTTCTCAACACCTGTTGGGATGATGTAAGCCATAGAAGGATCAATGACCTTGGTGTCATTGATTTCAGAAGTCTGCTCAACGCTCTGAGGAAGGATGATAACCTGATGACCCTTGTAGTTGCCCAGGTAACCAGTATTCCAACGCTGATTCTTCATATCATTAGACAGCCAAGCGTCCTTTGGAAGCATCTTGGAAGCGAACTCAAATGTGCAATAAATTGCGGAGTGAGCATAGGAGTCAGCGATAGCTACCAGCTCATCCATTGTCTCCTCGTCAAAGCCGGCAACAACGGCGCGGTTGTGGCGAGGTAGAGCGGCCTGCATAGCAGCCAGAGCCTTAGCGATTTCAGCATAGATAAACTCATCCATGCCTTCGATGATGCAAGATGTGAAATCAGCGAAGTCCCAACGACCATCCAGGAATTCCTCAAACTCGATGCGAGCAGCAGCTCCAATAGCACCAGTCTTGATCTCCAAGCTAGAACCATCCAGCTTAAAGGTCTCATAACGACCAGCTAGACCAACGCGAGTCACGAAAGTCTTAGCGCGCTTACGAGAAGCCTCGGTGATACGAGTGCGGAAGATGAAAGCATCGCCCTGTGGAACGGTGCGAACATCCGCGAACTGCTCATACATCTGCTCTACCTTCTTAGGTAGAACTTCATCAATTGTTTCCTCAATCAGACGGAAAATAGTATTCTTGTTCTCGCGATAGGTAGCATAATCCTTTGTCAGAGCCTGGAATTCCTTGCGAAGGGCATCATTCAGCTCACTAGCAGAGAACTGTTCGTTACCATAAGAGTAAGCGACAGCAGCTCCCTTTTCAGCACTCATAGCAGCGCGAGCAAGATCACGTAAGTTAGTGTAATCCATTATCTGTCCTCCTCTCATTAACCGATAACTTGAACCTTAACAGCAAGCTGTCCGTCAGGCATTGTTGTTTCCTTGGCAACAATGAAATTACCACTGGCGCTAGAAACTAACATACCAGTTGTGCCATCGACATCCAGCTTCGTACCAACGGCAAGAGTTGTGTTATCCGCGAAGGTGTTGGTTGTGAAAATATCACCAGGAACCAGACCAAATACGCGAGGATACATCTTACCATCATAAAAATCAGCAGCCTTCATTGCATAATCCTTGTGCATTTGATGGCGCTCGTCATACAGCTTTTCCTCATTGTACACCATGTACCAAGGACCGTTACCGCTAGCATCGATAACACACTTGCCAGCTGCGTAATCATACTTCACAAACATACCCTGCTCCAGAGTGGTGATAGAGCTCTCTGGGTCAAAAGGTAGCTGTGCATATACACGTCCATCACGAGGAGCAGACATGTGATTAGGCTCTACTTGGCCATAGCCATTACGTGTAATTGTAACAGACATATCAGCACTTTCCTCCTTTTAAACTATTTCTTTCTATTTGAACGGAGCAATTCCACAAAAGCAGGAACGCTCTCTGTTCCTTCATCATTTAATGAAAAAGTAACAATAGGATCTGCAACTGTAGGCATGACCTCTTCTTTTCCATCTAAAGTATCAAAATTTACATTCTTCTCAACATAAAGAATAGCTAACTTAGCTTCAATTTCTTCCAGAGTATATTCTTCTTTGTGTTGAATAATGTCTTTCTTATCTTCAAGGCTGAGCATATGGTAACGACCAATCAGCTCATCCTTTTTCTGATTTATGATTTGAAGTTTAAACGCTCTTAACTCATCAAGCTCCTGTTGCATAGATTCAATCTGTGCTTCAAGATTTGCCGCATAATCCATTAAAGTTTTACGAGTCTCTTCATCATCAATAATTTCAGGCTCAGGATCCGCATCGGCTGGAGGCTCTTCAGCGCCGGGCTCTTCTCCGGTAGGATTATTATTTCCGCCTT
>RHMF01000215.1_pt1 | contig 23906 bp, 20 predicted proteins | sample 5365151 | NCBI WGS metagenome assembly RHMF01 (sample SAMN10266501, study PRJNA497801) | feces metagenome | isolation source: feces | host: Bos taurus | place: China: Prairie of Fairy Mountain | collected 2017-08-14 | reverse complement strand
AATACAGTTCGGTTCCATCACTTGTCACAACGACGGTTCCCTGCTGATCCGTGCGGTACACCGTGACCCCGGCATCGTACAGTCGGCTGGTAACCTCATCGTGTGGATGGCCGTAAGAATTGCCGGTACCGCAGGAGATCACGGCATACTCAGGCATGACCTCACGCAGGAACACATATCCCGTAGAAGTATAGCTGCCGTGGTGACCCACCTTGAGCACATCCACATCCAGATCGCAGCCGTCAGCCAGCAGGTCGGCCTCGGCTGCTATCTCCATATCTCCGGTGAACAGGAAGGAATTTTCTCCATGGTCCACACGCAGCACAATGGAGGTATCATTGGTATCCGTATAGTTCCGGCGAGGGCCCAGTACGGTCACAAGGGCCTCGCCCAACAGGAAGGAATCGTCTATCTGGGGGAGGGTTACCTCCAACCCCTGTTCGTGGGTATATTTCAGGAAATTCCGGAAGGCATCGGAATCATACTTGGTTACCGGAGCGTACACCGCTCCTGCGGTACCGGTGCTCAGCGGTCCGGACAGACCGCCCACATGGTCCTCGTGAGCGTGGGTGCAGATCACATAGTCCAGATACGAAATGCCCTGACTATCCAGATAGGATACTACCAGACTGCTGTCACCCACATTGCCGCCGTCGATCAGCATGGTCTGGCCCTGACATTCCAGCAGAATGCTGTCCGCCTGACCTACATCGATATAGTGGACGGTCAATTGACCGACATTTTCAGTCGACCCGGGCTCTTCGGTCGTTCCGGGGTCCTCGGTCGTTCCGGGGTCCTCGGTCGTTCCGGGTTCTTCGGTCGGCCCGGGTTCTTCGGTCGCCCCGGGTTCTTCGGTCGGCCCGACCGGTTCCGTTACCCCCGGGGTTTCCGTTGTCCCCACATCACCCGGCAGCATTTCCGGAAAAAGATAAAAAATAATTGCAAGGACTGCCACTACAGCAATCAAAATCGAACGAAGTTTTTTCACGGACATTCTCCTTTACGGCACGGTATATCGTATGTGACTATTTTATCATATTGATCGGTCTTTTGCAAAGGAATCCCGATACAACAAGGACTCCACGGCAAGCCGTGGAGTCCTTGTTGCATACGAAACCTTTTTCTTAGTAAGCCACGCCCTGCCACATCATTGCCTCAGCCACTTTGATGAAGCCGGCGATGTTGGCACCGGCCACCAGATTGCCTTCCATACCGAAGTCGGCGGCGGCCTTGGCGGCGTTGGCATAAATGTTCTTCATGATGCCGTGGAGCTTTTCGTCCACTTCCTCGAAGGTCCAGTTCATACGCATGGAATTCTGGGTCATCTCCAGACCGGAGGTGGCTACGCCGCCGGCGTTGGCAGCCTTGGCGGGACCAAAGGGGATGCCGGCAGCCTGGAACGCGGCAACCGCATCGGGGGTCGAGGGCATGTTGGCGCCCTCAGCCACGTACTTGACGCCGTTGGCGATCAGAGCGGCAGCAGACTCGCCGTCCAGTTCGTTCTGGGTGGCGCAGGGCAGAGCGATGTCACAGGGGACCGTCCAGATGCCCTTGCAGCCTTCCACATAGGTAGCGGAGGGAACATAGTCCAGATAGGTCTTGATGCGGGCACGCTTGACTTCCTTGATCTGCTTGATGACCTTGTAGTCAATGCCGTTGGGATCGTAAATATAGCCGTTGGAGTCACACATAGCGACCACCTTGCCGCCCAACTGGGTGGCTTTCTGGTTGGCATAAGTAGCCACGTTACCGGAGCCCGAGATGACCACCGTCTTACCCTCGAAGGTATCGCCGTTGGCCAGCAGCATCTCGTTGGTGAAGTAGCACAGACCGTAACCGGTGGCCTCGGTACGGGCCAACGATCCGCCTGCACCCACCTTTTTGCCGGTCAGCACGCCGCCGTCATACACATTACGCAGACGGACATACTGGCCGTACATATAGCCGATTTCGCGGGCACCCACGCCGATATCGCCGGCGGGCACATCGGTGTTGGCGCCAATGTGGCGCTGCAGCTCGGTCATAAAGGCCTGACAGAAGCGCATGATCTCATTGTCGCTCTTGCCCTTGGGGTCAAAGTCAGCGCCGCCCTTGCCGCCGCCCATGGGCAGACCGGTCAGGGAGTTTTTGAACAGCTGCTCAAAACCGAGGAACTTCATAATGGACAGGTTGACCGAGGGATGGAAACGGCAGCCGCCCTTATAGGGGCCGATGGCAGAATTGTACTGCACACGGTAGCCGCGGTTGACCTGCACCTTGCCGGCATCATCCACCCAGGACACGCGGAACATGATGACACGCTCGGGCTCCACAATGCGGCTCATGATACCCTTTTCGATCAACTCGGGGCGCTGCTCCACCACGGGCTCCAGAGACTCCAGCACTTCCCGCACGGCCTGCAGGTATTCCTTCTCATGACCGTTGCGGACAACCAGATCCGAGTAAATGGCAATCAGTTTTTCATTCTTCAGAGACATATCAAAAACTCCTTTGCGGGTTATTTGCTCATTGTATTTTCATATTATACGGTTTCACCTATAAAAATGCAAGTTATTTTTTTCGAATTGCATATCGCGGCGGTTTTTATAAAAAAAGGGCGGCCAAATGGCCGCCCTTGGTTGTCGAAGTTGCAAAATCAGTCTAAATAGCGGGGTCCAAACCCGTGGGGAAGCAAATCAGACAGTTTGACGCGCTCAATAACACGATCCTGTCCGGTCACCAGCAGTTCCAGTTCGGGACAGAACTCATACAGCATCTGCCGGCAGGGACCGCAGGGCCAGCAGGGCTGCTCGCTGTTGCCCACAACAGCCATTTTCACCCAGTCATCCCGGTGTCCCTCGCTGACCGCCTTAAGCAGAGCGGTGCGCTCGGCACAGATGGTGGAGCCGTAAGCGGCATTTTCCACATTGCAGCCGGTAAAGACGCTTCCGTCGCTGCAAAGCAGTGCGGCGCCCACCGGGAATTTGGAATAGGGTACATAGGAACGCTCCAGCATGGCAACAGCCAGATCCACCAGTTCACAATCAGTCATATTTGCTCCCTTACTCCCAGTCATATCCCAGATCGGGGCGATTTTCCACATCCATAATATCCTTGGCATCATAGAACTTCAGATAGCGGTCACGGGACCAGCGCAGGGTGGTTCCGTCGGGATGCATGCGGTCGCAGATAACGGCCGAGATGTCCTTCTTGATAAAGGAGAAGGGCTCGATGCCCACGCTGACGAACACGCGAAAACCGACCGACTGCAGATACTGGAAGGACTCACCGGTCTTGGTCCAGTCATTGCCGTCAGGACGGCTGCCATAGGGGTACAGAATCACGGTTGTGGGACCAATCAGACTGCCCACCTCATCCAGCCAGCGCTGGGTATCGTCCTGCACCTTGGCCAGGCTGCGGCTTTCCAGACGGATGTGGCCCCAGGTGTGGGAGGCAAAGGTCCAGCCGGTTTCCTTCAACTTCTCGATGATGGGCTTGACCGCCTCGATCTCCTTCTGGCGGTTGGCCTCAAAGGCGGCCAGCTCGGTGGGATCGGTGACATCGCGGTCGGTCTGGGTGCGGTAACCCAGAATGCCCTCATAACCGGTCAGACCCATGACCGCCTTGGCTCCGTTCAGCGAGAAGTCGGGATGATCCAGCACAAACTTGTCCAGCAGCGTGATGGCGTCCAGATCCTGCGTCAGGAAGGTCTCCTTGGTGTAGGGATCGGTGCATTCGGCCCAGATCTGTCCGTCGTCACCGATGAGCAGCTTGGAGGTAAAGCCCTGCTCCAGCATGTACTGATAGTAGTTGACATCATCAAAGGAGATGATCAGGGGTTTTTTGCCCTCAGGCAGCTGCAGGGTATTACGCACCATGCGGGTGGTGCCATCGACGGTCACTTCGCTCCAAACGTCTTCAATGCGTACCAGAATGTATCCGTTATCGTACAGGGCCTGCAGGATCTTGTTGTACTCGTCCACGGTGACCATCCAGTCATCCAGACCTTCCCGCTGCGACTGAGGGATTTTGCAATCCTTGAAGGCCCAGGTGGGATAGGCGATGATGGGGTGGAAGAAAATATGGTCCACCGGCTTATTGGGACCCCATGCCTGAGTCAGCTGGCTCTCCGACCAATAGTTGCGCACCGTTTCATAGAGATTAGGCACAAGGACGGGCGTGGGGGCGGGGGTAGGAGTTACTTCGGGCGTGGGGGCGGGGGTCACAACAGGGGTGACTACCTCATCGGGATCCACCTTGTCATTGCCATCGGCCTTTCCGGGCTCCTTTTCGCCGCAGGCGGTCAGAGCAAACACCATGGCCAGACACAAAAGCAGGGCAAGCAAACGTTTACGCATAACGGATTCCTCCAGTCTTTCTGTTTCTATATTTTGTATTATAACCTGTAATCTATCGGTACACAACCACAAAATAATTTCAAATTGCTTACAAATTCTTAAAATTTCATGAAAAATCCGTAACCCGTTCCGGAACCCGATGAACCAGCAGTACGGACACCAGTCCGGTGACTGCTCCGGTCACCACCGAGCAGAGCAAAAGGGTCGGCAGATAGACCACAGGCGCGGGCGATGTCAGCACCGCCATGGCCGCCAAAATCTGGCCCACATGATGGGCGGCTGCCCCCGCCATGCTGACCCCCACAAGGGACAGACCGGGACAGCGCAGCAACAGCGCCATAATCGCCAGAGCCAGCATTCCTCCCGTCAGAGAAAAAGCCAGCGCGGTCAGATTGCCGCCTCCAATGGCTCCCAGCAGACAGCGAGCCACCAGAATCAACAAAGCCTCCCGGCCCGACAGGCGACAAAGGGCAAAGACGGTCACCAGATTGGCAAGTCCCAGCCGCAGGCCGGGCAATGGAACCAAAACGGTCAGCGCCAGCCAGCGCTCCGCCATGGACAGAGCCAGCGCCAGTGCGGTCAGCACCGCACATCGGGCCAGACGATCCAATTTCATGCCAATCACCATCCTTTTTTCACGGATTATACGGTTTTTCGGAATTTTTACAAAAAGCTTGAACAATTTGGGAACAAATCATCCGGTCATAGCGTCATAAGAAGGTGTATCCCCCTGCAAGGTGATCACCGTGCGGTTGGGCAGACAAATGATCTGCTGCCCCGCCTTGGAGATCAGTCCCGTATGGCGACAGTCCTCGCCGGGACAGGATGCCTCCACCACCCGGATCCCCCGGTCAGACACTTCCAGTGTCAGCGGATACTCCCCTTCCACCTCGTATCGGATCGGTTCGGCCGCACGTGCCAAGGAGCAGGACCACACTGTGTTCCCATTCACCGTCACAAGGGCGGTCAGTCCGTCCCCGCGGGTTTTCGGCAAGGCAAGCAGACTGCACAGGGCCGCAGCAACAATAATCAGGGCCACCAGTGCATCGCCCCAGACCGGTTTTCGGTTTTTTGTCGCCTTCATTGTGACCCTCCCCTTTGTAAACTGCAAATTTTTCTCTTTACAGAGCATATCACAGTCCGACCGATTTATCAAATCCCACCCATTTTATATTGCCTTTCTCAACAAATTGTGGTATACTACCCATAATTGCTGTGGCTTTTTGTCTGCAGCGTTCCGGAGGTTGACGTATGAGCAACAACATGAAAACCATCAAGGCCCAGCAACAGGCCAAACGGCAGCAGGAAGACGCTGCCCTGACCCGAATCCTCCTGTGGTTCGGCGGCGCTGTTGTGGTGGAGTTTGCCCTTTTGATGATTGCCCGCCTTGCACCCAGTTCCGACCTGCTTCACGCACTGACCGTTTTGGTCCCCGCCGTGGCTGTTCTGGCTGTCATCTATTATCTGTTCCAGCGTGACTTCTTCTGCATCGCAGTGATCTCGGCCTGCGGCATTCTCTGCCTGCAGATGTACCGCAAACTGTTTTACGTCCATCACACCATGCTGATCGCCGGATTTGTTCTGGCCTTTGTGCTTCTGGCTGCCGCCGCGGTCATGCTTGTCCTGATGCAAAAAGAAAGGCTGCAGCTGCCCGGCGCGCTGGATCGTGTGGCCCACGCCCTGCTGCCCAAGGAGTCCAACTATCTCCTGCTGTACGTCACCTGCGCTCTGGTGGCCGTGCTGCTGGCACTGGCTCTCATTCTGGGCGGCACTACCGCTTACTATCTGATGTTCGTTGTGGTGGGTTGGCTGTTTATCATGGCGGTCTACTACGTGGTCAAGCTGATGTAATCCCAACATCCAAACGCACCCGATTTCCGGGTGCGTTTTTTGTTGCCCGAATCCATTCCTTATGATAAACTGGTCATGGTGATGATATGATCCGACTGAACAATCTGACGCTCCCACCCGAGGGGGACCCCGCACAACTGAAACACAAGGCCGCCAAGCTGCTGGGGGTTTCCCCCGACAGTTTTTCCGCCTTTTCCCTTGCCCGCCAGTCCATTGATGCCCGAAAGAAGTCCGACATCAAACTGGTGTATACCGTGGACCTGTCCCATCCGGCCGAGCACAAGCTGAAGCTGCCCAAGCAGGCTGCCCTGTTCACGCCACAGCCCTATGAATTCCCCGCCGTCCGGCGCAAAAGCACTGTGCGGCCCGTGGTGGTGGGTATGGGGCCGGCCGGTCTGTTCTGTGCCCTGCAGCTGGCCCGCTCCGGCATTCCCTGCCTGATTCTGGAGCGTGGGCAGGACGTAGATGCACGTACCGCCGCCGTGGAAACCTTCTGGTCCGGCGGTTCCCTGGACCCCGAATCCAACGTACAGTTCGGCGAAGGAGGTGCCGGCACCTTCTCCGACGGCAAGTTGACCACCGGCATCCACGACCCTCGGGTTTCCGCCGTACTGGATATGCTGGCCGATGCCGGTGCACCCGAGGATATCCGCTGGCAGCACAAGCCCCATATCGGCACCGACATTCTGCGTCAGGTGGTCAAGAACATCCGCTGCGAGCTGCTCTCTCTGGGCTGCGAAATTCGGTTTGGCCACTGCCTGACCGGTCTGACGGTGCGCAGCGGCGCACTGGCCGGATTCACCGCCCGGGGACCGGAAGGCCCATACGAGCAGCCCTGCGACACACTGATCCTTGCCCCCGGCCACTCGGCCCGGGACACCTTTGAAATGCTGCGCGACAGCGGCATCCCCATGGCACCCAAACCCTTCGCCATTGGCGTGCGCATTGAGCACGATCAGGCCATGATCTCCCAGGCTCAGTACGGCGACGCATGGACCAAACTGCCCGCCGCCGACTACAAACTGGCCTGTCATCTGCCCGATGGGCGCTCGGCCTTCACCTTCTGCGTCTGCCCCGGCGGACAGGTGGTTGCCGCCGCCTCGGAGCCCGGTCGACTGGTGACCAACGGCATGAGCCACCGTGCCCGGGACGGAAAAAATATTAACGGCGGTTTTCTGGTAGGCGTCAACCCTGCCGACTACGGCTGTACGGACACCTCCGACGACCCGCTGCTGGGTGTCGCCTTCCAGCGCCGGTGGGAGGAAGCCGCCTTCCGTCTGGGCGGCGGTGATTATCGGGCTCCGGCCCAGACTGTGGCGGAATTTCTGGGCGCAAGCGCCCCCGCCAACGCGGTTTCGGCTACCTACCGGCCCGGTGTGCGTAACGCACCGCTGGACGACTGTCTGCCCGCCTTCGTGTCCGGCACGCTGCGCTCCGCCCTGCCTTTGCTGGGCCGTAAACTGAGGGGGTTCGACCACCCCGGCGCTCTGCTGACCGGCATCGAGACCCGCTCTTCCTCCCCGGTGCGCATTCTGCGCGGTGAGGATTACCAGTCGGTCGGTCTGCCCGGTCTGTACCCCTGCGGCGAAGGAGCCGGCTATGCCGGCGGCATCACCTCGGCCGCCGTGGACGGTCTGCGTGTGGCAGAAGCGATTGCAGTCAAACCCATATAAAACGCACCGGGTGCATCCCAACAGGGATGCACCCGGTTTTTTGCAGAAAACCGCCGTCCCGAATCATCGGGACGGCGGTTTGTGTTAAAACAGATCCTTTTTCTTCAGAATGTAACCCACCACGAGGATGAGCACCACCGCAATGACGATGGGCACCCAGAAGAACTGATCCCAGGGAAGCCCGGCCACGTTCATGCCGTAGAAACTGAAGATAATATTGGGAATGGTCAGAAGGATGGTAATGGAAGTAAGCACCTTCATGATGACGTTCAGGTTGTTGGAAATCACGCTGGCAAAGGCGTCCATCATACGGGAGATGATGGAGGAGTAGATGTTTGCCATCTCGATGGCCTGACGCACCTCGATCAGCACGTCCTCCAGCAGGTCCTGATCCTCTTCGTACAGGGTCACGATGCGGCCGCGCAGGATTTTTTCCAGCGTGACCTCGTTGGCCTTCAGGGAGGTGTTAAAGTAAACCAGAGACTTTTCCAGATCCATCAACTGGAGCAGTTCCTTGTTTCTCTGGCTCTTGTGGAGCTGACGCTCCATGTGGTTGTAGATCTTATCGATCTGCTTCAGATACTGCAGGTAGCGCTTGGCCACGCGCAGCAGAATGTGCAGGATGAAACTGGTCTTTTTGTGGGTATGCACCCCACGGACCAGACCGTCCTCAAAATCACGGATGACCGAGGATTCCCGCAGGGACACGGTGATGATGTTGTTCTCGGTGACAATGATACCCAGAGGCGCAGTGGAGTACACCACGGCGGTATCGGACTTTTCAATGACAGGAGTGTCGACGATGATCAGGGTCTGTCCCTCTTCCACATCGATACGGGAGGTCTCTTCTTCGTCCAGTGCGGCCCGCAGAAAATCGGGTTCCACATGCAGAAGATCGGTCACGACCTGCAGTTCCTCTTCATTGGGGTGGGTCAGGTTGATCCAGCACCCTTCCTCCAGGCAGTCCAGCGCGGTCATGCGGCCGCTGATGGTCTTGTTGATGGTCAGCATGGTTGATCACAGCCTTTCCGACAGCGCGAAAAGCGGTGAGCAGCAATTCACCGGCAAACGCGCCGCTTATTTTGTTGGTTCAAACTTCGACTATACGGGTCAGCAGTCACGGCGCGTCTCATCTCCTCACATAATAAATTAAGATGTGCCTAACAGATGTATTATATTCCAAGAATCCCGGGATTGCAAGAACAAGAAAAAAGGACGGCGGAAGTTTTCCGCCGTCCCATTCGCTCCAATTATTTGCTGCGAGAGTTGAAAATCTTGAAAATGTCTTCGAAAGCCTTGTCCTCTTCCTCGGCGGGCGTAGTGGTCTTCACAGTCTCTTCGGCCACGGGCTCGGTCACCACGGGGGCGGCGGGAGCGGCAATCACGGGGGTTCCATCGGCCTTCTCGTCAAAGCCGGTTGCAATGACGGTGACCTTCAGCTCATCTTCCATCTCCTCGTCAAAGGCGGCACCGAAGATGAACAGAGCATCGGGATGAGCGGCTTCCTTGACCATGTTGGTGGCAGCTTCGACCTCTTCCAGACCGATGTCCATGGAACCGGTGATGTTGACCAGAACGCCCTTGGCGCCCTTGATGGAGGTCTCCAGCAGGGGGCTGGAAATGGCCATCTTGGCAGCCTCTTCGGCCTTGTTCTTGCCGGCAGCACGGCCCACGCCCATGTGAGCCATACCGGCGTTCTTCATGACAGCAGTCACGTCGGCAAAGTCCAGGTTGATGAAACCGGTGTTCTTGATCAGGTCGGAGATGGACTGCACGGCCTGACGCAGAACGTCGTCGGCAATCTCAAATGCGTTGGCAAAGGTGATCTTCTGATCGGTGGCGTACTTCAGACGGTCGTTGGGAATGATGACCAGACTGTCCACACGCTGACGCAGATCGTCAATACCGACCTCGGCCTGCTTCATACGGCGGGCGCCCTCGAAGGAGAAGGGCTTGGTGACCACACCCACGGTGAGCACGCCCATTTCCTTGGCGATGTCAGCCACGATGGGAGCCGCACCGGTACCGGTGCCGCCGCCCATACCGGCGGTGATAAAGACCATATCGGTGTTCTCCAGCATCTTGGAGATGACGGTACGGCTTTCCTCGGCAGACTTGCGGCCCACCTCGGGATCGGAACCGGCACCCTTGCCGCAGGTCAGCTTTTCGCCGATCTGCACCTTGTAGGTTGCGCTGGAAACATCCAAAAACTGCTTATCGGTGTTGACTGCAATAAAGTCCACACCCTTCATACCGGTTTTCACCATCCGGTTGACCACGTTATTACCGCCGCCACCGACACCGATAACCTTGATGACATCATCATTGTTGGGGCCCATATCCAGACCGAAAGCCATAGTTCTTCCTCCTATGCATCTTATGTAAAAAACAAGTTATTGTGTACGAAATGGGCATACTACGCCTATATTTAGTATCATTGTACTCTGCTTTTTTAAGCAGGTCAAGAAGAAATGTAAAAAGTTTTCAGGATGGCAAATTATCCGGGATAAAACTGGGATTCTTGCGGGTCAGATCGATGGTTCCCGAGCGACCTGCCACTTTGGGATGCTCGGCTACCACCTGCAGAGTGTGGATCAGCCGGTGAAAATCGTCACTGTATGCCGGCATGCGCACCGTGTAGTGATCCTGATAAAGCATGTGGATTTCGGTTGCGGACGACAGATCCACGCTGTTAACATTGGCAAACATCTCCCGCTCTTCCAAAGCGGCAAGGATGGCCTTCAGAGAACCCAGCTTGGTTGTCTCCTCCACCGCTACAGCCACCCGGTCACCGGCAGACGGTTTCAACGCCGTCAGGCCGGTGATTTTCATGAAGGGTTCGGCGATGTCCGCATCTCCCTGTTCCAGCAGCTTGGCACTGCTGTCCAGAATCCACCAGGAATCCTCTTCCCCCCGCAGCGCAGCCACAGGAATACATTCATTCACCGCGATCGCAAGGCCGTTGGGCAGATTGCGGCGGATATTTACCTCTTTGATATAGGGCAGCGCCCCCAGAATTTTTCGTCCGGTGGGTATCTTGCGGATCAGAAACAGATTATCCTCCATCTCAACACCGGAGACATCAATGATCTGCTGCTCGGTGTAGGTGGTACTGCCCGTAACCGTGATTTTCTCCACCCGGAAAAAGACAATGCATCCACCCACAAGGGCGGCCAGAATCAGCAAAACGGACAGCAGCTTATAGAGGACACCGGAGCGTCCCCTTCTGCGGCTGTATTTGCTGCCTCTTGCTGCCATATTGTCAGTTCCTCGTCTTCCTTAAATTCGTACAACCCGCGCCCCAAGAGCGCAAAGGTCCTGTTCCAGTCGTTCATATCCGCGATCCATGTGGTGCAGTCCCGTCAGAACCGTCTCTCCCTCGGCTCCCAAAGCGGCCACGGCCAGGGCCGCACCGCCCCGCAGATCGGTGGCCTGCACACAACTTCCGTGCAGGCGATCAACCCCTGTGACCACCGCCACACGGCCTTCCACCCGGATGTTGGCGCCCATACGGACCAGTTCGTCCACATGGCGGTACCGGCTTTCAAACATATGCTCAACAAAGATCGTACTCCCCCGGGCGGTGGCCAGCGCCGCCATGACCGGGGCCTGGGCATCGGTGGGAAAGCCGGGATAGGGTGCCGTATGAATGGGCCGCACCGCCTTCAGCGGTTTGCCGCAGGTCAGGTGCACCCCGCCGCCGTCACTGCACACATGGCATCCGGCCTGGCACAAAACGGCCGTCACGGTGGACAGATGGCGCCAGTCCACCCCGCGCACCGTCACACTTCCTCCGGCAGCCGCGGCCGCAGACAGATAGGTGGCCGCCACAATGCGGTCGCCCATGACGGTATGCTCTCCGCCGTAAAATCGGCGTTTCCCCTCAATCACAATAACCGAGGAGCCGGCGCCCCGCACCCGACCGCCCACTGCATTCAGAAAGCTCTGCAGGTCGGCGATCTCGGGCTCACGGGCGGCATTGAGAATGACCGTGGTACCTTCCGCTCCGCAGGCGGCCAGCATGATATTTTCGGTGGCTCCCACACTGGGCAGAGCCAGATTGATTTCGGTTCCGGTCAGACGCTCGGCGCTGCAGTACAGGCCGTCGGGGCCACACTCCACCCGGGCGCCCAATTCACCCATGGCGGCCAGATGCAGATCGATGGGCCGGGGCCCCAGTTCGCATCCGCCGGGCAGGTTCAGCCGGGCGCAGCCGGTGCGGGCCAGAATAGCCCCCAGAAAGATGACCGAGGAGCGCATCTCCCGCATCAGCTTGTCAGGCACCTTGCATCCCGTCAACTGGGATGCGTCCACCGCAACCGTGTCCCCCTGCCGGGCGGTTTTGCAGCCCAGATGCTCCAGAATGGCCAGTGAGGCACGCACATCGGACAGATCGGGACAGTTGCGGATGACGCTGACACCCGGCACCAGCACGGTTGCCGCCAGAATCGGCAGCACGCTGTTTTTCGCCCCGTGTATGTATACTTCACCGGACAGACGATGGCCGCCGGTGATGCGCAATTGGCCCATGGACTTCCCTCCGTTCATGATCTTGCACCATGCTATGCGGAGGGATTTTCTGATGTTACTTCAGCAAACCGGTCAGCACCTGATAGATCTGCTCGGCGGAATCGGTGATGGACTGACCTGTGAGCGCACGCACCATCTCATCCCGCTTGATGGGATCGGTCAGAACGGCCGAGGCTGTTTCATACAACTGCACGCCGGAGCACTGACTCTCGGGCAGCAGAATGGCGCCGCCGTGCCCGGAGAGCACCTTGGCGTTCTTGGTCTGATGGTCCGCCGTCACGTTGGGAGACGGCACCAGAATGGCCGGCTTGGCGATGGCGGCCAGTTCGGCAATGGTGGATGCACCGGCACGGCAGATGACCAGATCGGCGGCGGCACACACCAGCGGCATATCGTAGATATAAGGGCGCAGGTCCAGCATGGGACTTTCGGGGCAGTCAGCCCTCATGGCGTCATAGTTGCGCCCGGCGCCGTGAATGTGATGGAACGGAAAGCCGTTTTCCTGCTCCAGTTTGAAAAATTCGGTCATGTAGCCATTCATGACCTCGGCGCCCAGACTGCCAAAGAAGGACAGCAGCAGAGGTTTGTCATCGGTCAGCCCCAACTGCGCGCGGGCCTCCTGACGGGTGTAGCGGAAAAAGTCGCCCCGCACCGGCGTACCGGTAACGACCACCTTTTCGGGGTTATCATAGTGGGCACGGGAGTCCTCAAAGCCAACCATAACAACGTCCACGACCTTGGACAGAGTTTTGGTGGTCAGGCCGGGAACGGCATTGGACTCGTGGACGGCGGTGGGGATGCCCCGCTTGGCGGCTGCTTTGACCACCGGGAAGGAGGCGTAACCGCCGGTGCCCACCACCAGGTCGGGCTTGAAATCGTCCAGGATGGCATTGGCCTGCTTTTTGGATCGGTTCAGGTTGAGCAGTGTGCCAACATTGTGCTTGATGGCCGCGGGAGACAGGGAGCGGTAAAAGCTGGAGATGGTGACTGTTTGCAGTTCAAACCCCTCCTGAGGGACCAGTCGGGTCTCCATGCCGCCGTCAGCACCCACAAAGAGCACCTTGCAGCCGGGGTGGCGCTGCTGAAACAGGCGGGCCAGCGCCACGGCAGGGTTAATATGACCGGCGGTACCGCCGCAGGTAAAGAGGATGTTCATCATTGACCTCCCAAATTTTGCTTCGCAGAATGTTCGCCTCCGGCGAAAAGGAAGTGCGAATCCGTCCGAAGCAGGACATGTGCCTGCGCAGGACACCACGGCCCGTGGCCGCGGCGGCCACGACCGCCTTTTCCGTGAAAAGGCGAGGGGGTTATCGGGGCAAGTCGCCGCATTTCGCGGCACGCAGCCCCGTATCTAAGGGGGACAGCGTCCCCCTTGGAGGATTTATCCTTGTTTTGCCGCCGGGATTTGCCTTGACACGCTGAGCACAATTCCCATTTCGGCCAGCTGGATCAACAGCGCCGTGCCGCCGTAACTGAAGAAGGGCAGCGAAATACCGGTAACCGGCAGCAGGCCGGTGACCACGCCGATGTTGAAAAATACCTGAAATGCAAACAGGGTAATGATACCCACGATCAGCAAAGCGCCAAAACGGTCACGGGCGTGGATGGCCAGCCAGTAACCGCGCAGAATGAGCATCGCAAAAAGCACCAGCACCAATGCGGCACCGATGAAACCCATCTCCTCGCAGAGGATGGAGAACACAAAGTCATTTTCCGGCTCGGGCAGAAACAGGTGCTTCTGCGTACTGTTGCCCAGACCCTTGCCCAAAAGACCGCCCGAACCGATGGCCAGCAGAGACTGAATGGACTGGAACCCCTGCCCCAACTCGTCGATCCAGGGATCGTGCCACAGTTCAATGCGGGCCGTCATATAATCGGTGTTGTTGATGATGTACCACAAGGCACCGGCCGCAAGAGCACCGCCGCCCACAAACCAGTAAAGCCGGATTCCCGAAGCAAACAGGACAGCCGCACCCGCCACCATGATCAGAATGGTACCCGACATGTGGGGCTCCAGCAGCATCAGAAAGGCCACGACCAACAGAATGGCGGCATAGGGGATCAGCTCCAGCAGGCCGATTTTATCCAGAAAGCCAAGAACGCGGCCGGTAATGCTGCGGCGATTCCACTTCTTCTTTTTTCCTGTGCTGCGCTTGGACAAACGAGCCGAAAAATACAGCACAACGCCCAGTTTGGCAAATTCCGAGGGCTGGAAATTGATGGGGCCAATGGTGATCCAGCGCTGGGCGCCTACCTCGGCCCTGCCCCAGCCAAAGGGAATGACCAGAATCAGCAGCACAATGGCAAACAACAGAACAAACGGAGACATCCAGCGCCAGTGCTGGTAATTGAGTTTGGAAACAAAATAAAGCACCAACACGCCGGCCACGCCGAAAATGGCCTGCTTCATAAAGTAGTTGTACGGACTGATGCCGTCATAATAGGCGGTGGCATAGGATGCCGAGAACACGGTAATCAAACCGATGACCAGCAGCATCAAAGTCAGCATCAGGAAGGGCAGATCCATGGGGCCGCGGGCCAGCTGTTCTTCCATTGTCAAATCGCGCTGCGCCTTTGCCATGAAATCTCCCTCCCTTCGGAACAATCAAATCAAATTTACGCGCCGTAGCGTCCCAACACACCCAGCAGGGCGATCACGCAGCACACCAGTGTGATGCCGGTGAAGACGAAAAACAGTTTCTTTTCGCTCCAACCGCCCATTTCAAAGTGGTGGTGCAGGGGAGCCATGCGGAAAATGCGCTTGCCGTGGGTCAGCTTGAAGTAGAGCACCTGAATGATGTCGGACAAAGTCTCGGCAATGTAAATGATGCCCACCAAAATCAGAATCAGCGGCATATCCAGCGCAAAGGCCATGCCGCACACGGCACCACCCAGAAACAGGGAGCCGGTGTCACCCATAAAGACCTTGGCGGGGTGGAAATTATAAAGCAGAAAACCGATCAGACCGCCCAGCAGAGCGCCGGCAAAATTACCCAGACCTGCCTGCCCCCAAAGGGCGCAGACCACGATGTAAAACAGAGCCACAGGAGTTGTCACGCCGGCAGCCAGACCGTCCACGCCGTCGGTAATATTGACCGCGTTGACGCAGCCCACCATGACGAAAGCGGCAAAGATCATGTACACCACCCAGGGCAGCACGATCTTGGTGTGAACAAAGGGAATGTACACGTCGGGAGACAGGTGACCGGTATAGCGCAGCAGCGCCGTAAAGGCAATGGCGGCCGCCAGCTGCAGCAGGAACTTCTGGGGTGCGGTCAGACCTGTGTTTTCCTTCTTTTTCAGCTTGGCGTAGTCGTCAATAAAGCCGATCAGGCCAAACACCAACGCAAATGCAAAGACCAGCAGGCCGGTGGTATCTCCGCCCATAACCAAGGCCAGAAGAATGGCTGCGGCAATGCCCACAATGAACATGATACCGCCCATGGTGGGCGTACCCTGCTTGGACATGTGCCATGTGGGGCCGTCGGTCTTGATGGACTGGCCCGCCTTGACACGGCGCAGGAAGGGCACCAGAAACTTACCCACAACGGCAGTCACCGCAAAGGCAATGACGGCGCTGATCAAATTTTGTACGATCACTTGCATATGTTCAACCTCCGGGACCGCCGTGCGTTTCTTATTTTGATACGCACATCTCGCGGAAAAATTGGTCTATCTCTTCTCTCTCGTCCAGATGATACCGGACGCCGTGAATTTCCTGATAGGTTTCATGCCCTTTACCGGCCAGAAGGATCACATCCCCCGGTCTGCCCTGGGACAGGGCATAGCGGATGGCGGCGCGTCGGTCGCACTCCACCACATAGTTGTCCGCCCCGTCCATCCCCCGCAAAATATCACCGATGATCTCATCGGGCGGTTCTGTGCGGGGATTGTCGCTGGTGACCACCACAAGGTCGGCCAGATCGGCGGCGATGGCTCCCATCAGCGGGCGTTTGGACCGATCCCGGTCTCCCCCGCAGCCAAACAGGCAGATCACCCGATTGACCGCCAGCGCTCGCACCGTGGTCAGCACATTTTCCAGCGCATCGGGGGTATGGGCATAATCGATCAGTACGGTAAACAGGGCGGGCACCGGGACGACCTCCACCCGGCCCTTGACCCCTTTGGCATGAACCAGCGCGGCGGCGGTGCATTCCAGCGGCATTCCCAGCCCCATGGTACAGGCCAGTACGCCCAGCGCATTGTAAATGGAAAAGCCGCCGGGGATGGGCAGCCGCACACGGCGGACCTCCCCCAGCGTGACTGCCTCAAATTCCACCCGTTCGGGAAACAGACGAATGTTTTTTGCGGTCAGGTCGGCTTGGGTTTTATTTTCCGAGTAAGTCACCTTCGGACAGGGCACTCTGTCGGCATAATAGCGCCCCGCAGCGTCGTCCAGATTGAGCACCGCCAGATCGGTCTGCTCAAACAGGCGGCCCTTGGCCTCCCGATAGGCCTCCATGGTGCCGTGAAAATCCAGATGATCGGCCGTCAGATTGGTAAAGATCCCTGCCGCAAAACGCAGACCGTCCACCCGATGGAGCATCAGCGCGTGGGAGGACACCTCCATGACCACGTGGGTGCATTTCGCATCCTTCATCTGCCGCAGCAGCTGCTGCAGGTCGTACGACTCCGGTGTGGTGCGTTGGGCGGGAAAACTCTCATTCCCAATCATATTCCGATTGGTTCCGATCAACCCCACCTTGGCTCCGGCGCAGCGCTCCAGCACCTCTTTCATCAGGTAGGTGGTGGTGGTCTTTCCGTTGGTTCCGGTCACGGCGATCAGCTTCAGTTTGCGTCCGGGATGTCCAAACCAGTTGGCCGACACCGTGGCCAGTGCCGCCCGGGTGTCCGGACAGACCAACCATGGGCCATCCTCCCGGGGCGGAGTCTGGCAGAGTACGGCAGCAGCCCCTTTGTCCAGCGCTTGCCGGATGTACCGATGCCCATCGGTTTGATAGCCGCTCAGCGCTACGAACAGCGCTCCCGGCTCCACGGTGTGAGTATCGTAAGAAACCGAGGAGATCAGCGCCTCCCGGGGTGGGACGCATTGACTCAGCGGCACCCCTTTCAACAGTTGCTCAAGAAGCAATCCATTCCCTCCATTACAAAGACATTGGTTTTTTCTGCATCGGTACAGTTCCGATCCAGGTCCCTTCTGTCTTTGTACGGAGCCCGGTTTCAGTTCATGCCTTACTCAAGGCCGGTGTATTCCTTAATGCTTTCGTCCACAAAGCGCACTTCCACCACGGTGCCCAGATCGACCATGGTGCCCGCCTTGATGGACTGGTTGGTGCCCACATTGGTGGAGACATAGTACTCCACGGCGCCGGTGGCCCGCAGATACAGGCCCAGGTCATTCAGTGCCGCTTTGGCATCTTCCGGGGACATCCCCTCCAGATCGGGCACTTCCACCTGCTCGGTGGGCACTTGCTCCTCACCCATGTAAAGGAGTACCTGACTGCCGCCGGGAATGGTGGCCCCGCCTGCGGGAATCTGGCCGGTGATGATATCGCCCTCACCCACAACGCGGTAGGTCAGATTGTTCTGCTTGAGCACGCTTTGCGCGTAATCCATATAGTGCCCGGTCACCCAGGGTACGGTGGTATCGGCACCCGACAGTTCCTCGGGGGTGTACTGTTTGGCAATGCCCATGTAATCCAGAATATCGGCAATCAGTGCGCCGGCCTCGGGAGCCGCCATGTTGCCGCCGCTGACGTACACGCCGTCGGCAGTATATTCGCCATTTGCCTTTTCCGGTCCGTCATAGGCCAGCAGGACAACCACCTTGGGGTCGTTGGCAGGGGCAAATCCCACAAAAGAAACGATATTGCGTCCGGTTTCCAGCGTTTCGGAGGTACCCGTCTTGCCGCCGATGCGGTAACCCGCTTCGTAGGCGTTCTTGCCGGTGCCGCCGTCCACCACACCTTCCAGAATGGTGCGTACGTGTTCGCTGGTGGACTCCGAAATAACCTGACGCACCTCGGTCACCTGATGGCGGTAAACATCCTCGCCCTCGCTGTCCACAATGGACTCCACCACGTAGGGCTCCAGCAGATGGCCGCCGTTGATGACGGCGGAAATGCCGGTGATCAGCTGAATGGGAGTTACGTTAAAACGCTGACCGAAGGATGCAGTGGCCAGCGAAGTAATGCCATACATACCGGTAAAATCCTTCCGGGGCCACACCTGACTGGTGCCCTCGCCGGGAACATCAATGCCGGTGGATTCCAGAATGCCGTAGGCCTCCAGATAGTCATAGAAGGTCTCGGCTCCCAGCTTCATACCAATCTGGATGAACGCGGGGTTGCAGGAATTTTCCACTGCCTCGGCCAGCGTCTGGGTGCCGTGACCGCCGGTTTTCCATGCGTGACATTTGATTGTGGCATCGGCCACCGTGTAGGAGCCGTTGCAGGTGAAGGTGGAATTGGCATTCACAACGCCCTCTTCCAGTGCTGCGGCAACCACCATGGCCTTGAAGGTGGAACCCGGCTCGTAGGTATCGTTCAGCGCCTTACTGCGCCACTGGTCCCACTGGGCCTGCTGTTTGGCCGCCAGATATTCTTCGGAGGTGGCGGTGGTTTCCATTTGCGCCAATTTCTCAGCCACGGCCGCATCGGCAATGGCGCGGGGGTCGTTCAGGTCATAATCGGGATAGCTGGCCATGCCCAGTATGGCGCCGGTTTTGGGGTCCATGGCAATGGCAAACCCGCCGTAACGCACGTCGTACTTCTCAATGCCTTCCACCAGTTTGGCTTCCAGCATGGCCTGAATGCTGGCATCTACCGTCAGGTGCAGATCATAACCGTTGCGGGCTTTGATGTAGTTCTCATAGCGGGTCAGCATCTCGGTGCCCTTGCCGTTCTTGCCGGTCAGCATATAGCCGGCCTCACCCGACAGTTGGTCATTGTACATGGCCTCAATGCCGTAGGCGCCCACGTTATCATTGTTGACAAAGCCGATAATGTGGGATGCCAGACTGGATTTGGGGTAATAGCGCTTGGTGTCGGGAAGCAGATAAAGTCCCTTGCCAATGTGGTTTTCATCAATAAACTGCCGTACCTGATCGGCCACATCTTTCTCGATCTTGGTCTTGACCTCGCGGTACTGCTTGCTGGTGTAAGACAGGTGCTCCAGCACCTTCTCTTCGCTGATATCCAGAATGGCCGACAAGTTGGAGGCGATCCACTCATTGGAAGGCTCGTGATAGTCGGGGTATTCCCCTTTGCCCTCTTTGGCTTTGGCTACCTTTTCGGCATATTCTTCCTGCAGTTCCACAATGTCCCGGGGAGACAGAATGACATTTTCCACCGTGGCCGACATGGCCAGAGGATTTCCGTTGGCGTCGTAAATGCCGCCCTTGTCGGCCGACACGGTATAGTTGCGGGTGGCCTGCCCAACCGCTTTCCCCTCATAAAAGTCGTGATTCACGATCTGAATGGTCCATAGTTTCCACAACAAAGGGAAAAAAACCGCCACACCAAACACGGCCATCAGAAGAAGGGTGCGCCAAAGGATCACGCGGTTGGCACGTCGGTCATTTTCGCGCCGTTTTTGCTCTTTTTCGGTCATGCCATCCGCCTCCTTTCGCCCCATATTGTTTGCTCATTTTATCCACGAAGGGCGCAAGAAAAACTCGTTTCTTGCGCCCACCTTTTTCTCTATATCAGGGTCTCGATTCACTTATGTTTATGACATACAGCCGTCTGCTTATGCCAACAGGTCACCCAGAAAATCCTTAATGCCGCTGACTACGCCGTCGGTCGGTTCGCTCTGGTCGTAGACTACCACGTTGTCGGGTTCGGACAGGTCGAGCACCACCATCTGATCGCCGGCGGGACGAACCATAGCACCGCTGGAGAGCAGCTCGGCCTCGATCGTCTGCAGGTCGTATGCCAACTCATAGCGGGCCAGCAAGTCAGCCTCTTCGGCCTGCAGCTGGGACAGTTGGTTGCGCAGATGGGCGGATTCATCATTCAGAATGGTCAGACGCACGCAGCACATCAGCAGCATAACCGCCATGACAGCGATGGAAAGGAAACCCACCACGGCGAAGGGAGACACCTTGCCGGCCTCGCGCACCTGAACGTGGGGACGGGCCAGCGTACGCTCCTTGGGACGCACGTTGGGACGGGGGCGAAGAACCTCCTGCCGTTCGGGAGCAGGTGCAGCAACAGCGCCGCCTTCCCACACGGGATCATAGGCCACGTTGCCGTACACTTCGTATCGACTTGTTCTTCTCTGTTCTGCTGCCATAAGGCTTCACCTTTATCCTTTGTACCGATTACAACTTCTCTGCCACACGCAGCTTGGCGCTGCGGGCACGGGGATTGATTTCCAATTCGTTTGCGTCAGCCACAATGGGCTTGCGAGGGGTCAGTCTGATCTGGGGCTTCTTGCCGCACACGCACACCGGGAAGTCGGGCGGACAGGTACATCCCTTTGCAAACTCACCCATGCCGGTTTTGACGATGCGGTCTTCCAGCGAGTGGAAGGAGATCACCGCCAGCCGTCCGCCCACATTCAGGCGGGGGATCGAGTCGGCCACCATCTTTTCTACCGCGCCCAGCTCGTCATTGACGGCGATGCGGATGGCCTGGAAGGAGCGCTTGGCCGGGTGCTGCTTCTCCCGCAGAGCCGCGGCAGGCATGGCACCTTTTATAATGTCCACCAGTTCCAGGGTGGTCTCAATGGGCTTTTGGGCGCGTTTGCTGACAATATTTCGCGCGATGGGACCGGAGTACCGCTCTTCTCCGTACAGCCAGAGGATGCGCTTGAGTTCTTCCTCGGCCCAGGTGTTGACCACCTGACAGGCGTCCAGTTCCGCGGTCTGATCCATGCGCATGTCCAGCGGTGCGTCCTGCATGTAGGAAAAGCCGCGGGAGGCATCGTCCAGCTGAGGGGAGGACACACCCAGATCGAAGAGCATGCCGTCCACGGCGGGAATGTTCAGATTGTCCAGAATAGAGGCCAGATCTTCAAAGTTGCCGTGAACCAGCGTGACCCGGTCCATCAGTCCTTCCAATCGGGCCGGAGCGGCGTCCAGCGCTGCCTGATCCCGGTCGATGCAGATCAGCCGGCCGGTGGTCAGCCGCTTGGCGATCTCACGGGAGTGACCGGCACGGCCCAAGGTGCCATCCACATAAATCCCATCCGGCTTGATGTTCAGTGCATCAATGCAGGGCTGCAGCATGACGGGCACATGAGAAAATTCGGTACTCATGGATCAGAACTCCAGCGTTTCCATCAGAGCGGCCAGTTTTTCGGGGGTCATCTCCTCTTCCTCGGCCTGCCAGGTTGCGGCATCCCAGATCTCGGCGCGGTTGTGAACGCCGATGATGATGACGTCCTTGTTCAGCTTGGCGTACTGGCGCAGGAACTGAGGGATCATGATGCGGCCCTGGCTGTCCGGCTCGCACTTGGCGGCCTTGGCGAAGATGGGACGCATGGCCCGGGACTGGGTCATAGGAAGAGATGCAAACTTCTCGGTAAATACTTTCCAGCTTTCCTCGGGGTAGATGGCCAGACAGGCATCCAGACCCAGAGTCAGGTAACAGGTGGAACCAAGTTCCTCACGCAGCTTGGCGGGAATAAACAAACGGCCCTTGGGGTCGATGCTGTGTTCGTATGTTCCGGTAACGCTGCCCATGCCGTTCGCCTCCTCCACTTTGATGGTTTTTTGCTCATTTTTACTCCATTTTGCTCCACTCTTGCACCAAGTATACATCTGGCAAAAGAAGAAAGTCAATGCCTTTTTGCATTTTTTTCATAAAAAAAACGCCGATTTTTCCTTGAAAATCAACGTTTTTCGCAACTAAAACAATTGTTCGATTCTTTGGTTTTTCTTTCCAAGTCTCCCGCCAAACAAGGTCTTGTGTTTCGCAGCATTTCAATCCACAAAATATGGGTTTCGACAGATGCAGACCGCACAATACAGCCCGAGAACACAAGGAACCAATTCTCTCTTGCAATCCCCCTCTTCCCGCCGTATAATTTTCTTAAAATCAACAGGATTCGGAGGAATACCCCTTGAAAAAACGAATTCTTCTTCTGACCACAGGCGGCACCATCGCCTCCAAGCACACCGCCGAGGGCCTGGCCCCCGGTATTTCCGGCGAGGAACTGGCCGACTGGCTGCCCCATCTGAAAAACGCCTACGACATCACTGTGCGGGACATTCTGCATCTGGATTCATCCAACATCCAGCCCGAGGAGTGGCGGCACATCGCCGGCTGCGTGTTTGAGGAAAAGGATCACTACGACGGTATCGTCATTACCCACGGCACCGACACCATGGCCTACACTGCATCGGTACTGTCCTTCATGCTGCCCGGCATCAACCTGCCCGTTGTGCTGACCGGCAGCCAGCTGCCTATCGAGCACCCTCTGACCGACGGTCTGGAAAACCTGCGCACCGCCTTTGCCATGGCGTCCTCCGGCGTGCGGGGTGTGTACATTGCCTTTGACCGCAAGGTCATTCTGGGCTGCCGCGCCGTCAAGACCCGCACCACCGGCTTTGACGCCTTCGAGAGTGTCAACTGGCCCTTGGTGGGCAGCGTAGGCGGCGGCGGACTGGTGCTGAATCCGACCGCTCTGCCCAAAATCGCAGGACCCTGCCGACTGCAGGACAACCTGTGCGAAGAGGTTTTCCTGATCAAGCTGACTCCAGGCCTGAACCCCGAGATTTTTGACATGCTGCTGTCCATGCACTACCGCGGTGTGGTCATCGAAGCCTTTGGTGCCGGCGGTCTGCACTTCATCCGCCGGGATCTGATCTCCAAACTGCAGAAGGCCTCCGAGGCCGGCATGACGGTGGTGGTCTGCTCCCAGTGTCTGTACGAGCGCAGCGACTTTTCCCTGTATCAGGCCGGTCAGAAGGCTCTCGACCAAGGGGTCATTCAAGGTCTGGACATGACCACCGAAGCCACCGTCACCAAGCTGATGTGGGTTCTTGGTCAGACCGAAAATCCCAATCTGGTCCGCACCCTGTTCACCCAGAATCTCTGCGGCGAAATCTCCGCAGCAACCTAAGTTTACCGTGTAAAAAACGCCGGATGAGACTTGCTCATCCGGCGTTTTTCCGTGCCGTCCGATCCTCCTTCGACTATCACTGCGCAATGGGCAAAATCCACCCTGTTTCCGCCATCGAATCGGGCCGCAAAAAAGATGTTTTCTTCCATGAAAAAATCTGCGCTCTACCTTGTTTTCTATCGCAGAAAATGGTATACTTACCATTGAATTATTATGTCCCGATGTGTGATACATACAGAACCGTTGGCAACCCCCTTTGTAAAATCCCAGATACTGTCAATTATTTTCACCCCATTTCCATTGGAACGGAGGCGCCGCCATGTCCAACCAGACCCCCGCCCGGCTCTGGAAACAGCTGGGATCTCACCCCTGCAGCGAAAACGGACAAAACGGCTGGCGTTTCCGGGTTTGGGCACCCAACGCAAAGCAGGTCTGCCTGATGGGCGACTTCAACGGCTGGGATGCCGAGCAACTGCCCATGACC
>RHMF01000594.1_pt1 | contig 23976 bp, 23 predicted proteins | sample 5365151 | NCBI WGS metagenome assembly RHMF01 (sample SAMN10266501, study PRJNA497801) | feces metagenome | isolation source: feces | host: Bos taurus | place: China: Prairie of Fairy Mountain | collected 2017-08-14 | reverse complement strand
TTTCTGAAGCGGTTTTTCTGTGCCAAGAGCGGCTATATAAGGTGAGAAAAGGTATACACAATATAGATACGGGGCTGTTGCTTTTTCTAAAACAGTATATTATAATGAATTAATTATTGCATCTTTCTTCACAAAGTGCAGGATGCTATGGAATGGGAGGATTACTCAATGGAGACAAATAAAAATCGTGTAGTAGTAACCGTAGTAGGGAAGGACAAAAAAGGGATTATTGCAGCGGTAGCTGGTGCGTTAACAGAAAAAGAAGTAAATATTCTGGATATCAGCCAGACCATTCTGCAGGAATTTTTTACTATGATTATGATTGTAGATATGGCAGATGCAACTGTAGGTTTCAGTGAACTGCGTGAAGAACTCGGCCTGTTAGGTCAGAAATTCGGCGTGGTTATTTCCTGCCAGCATGAAGAAATTTTTCAGTACATGCACCGCATTTAATGTGTGAAGGAGGAACCTGAATGCCTATCTCGATTTCCAATGAAGAAATTTTAGAAACGATTAATATGATTGAATCGGAAAATCTGGATATCCGTACAATTACTATGGGGATTTCCCTGCGTGACTGTGCCCACAGCGATATTGATGTGGTATGTGACCGGATTTACAAAAAAATTACCACTTACGCAAAAGATTTAGTAAAAATCGGGGAAGAAGTGGCGGAAGATTACGGGATTCCGATTATTAACAAACGTATTTCCGTAACACCGATTGCAATTGTAGCGGATGCCTGCGAAGCTCCGGATTATGTTAAAATTGCAAAAACTTTAGATGCCGCAGCAAAAGAAGTAGGCGTAAACTTCATCGGCGGTTTTTCTGCTTTAGTGCAGAAAGGCATGACAAAAGGCGATGAAAAACTGATTCGTTCTATTCCTCGTGCACTGGCAGAAACAGATTTCGTATGTGCATCGGTAAATGTAGGCTCCAGCCGTGCCGGTATTAATATGGATGCCGTTCGTCTGATGGGTGAAATGGTAAAAGAAAGTGCCGAACTGACAGCTGATAATGATGGCCTGGGCAGTGCCAAACTGGTAGTGTTCTGTAATGCGGTAGAAGACAATCCGTTTATGGCGGGTGCCTTCCATGGCGTTGGGGAACCGGAAGTTGTATTAAATGTTGGTGTAAGCGGTCCGGGTGTAGTATTAAATGCCGTTCGGAAAATTCCAAATGCGCCATTTGATGAACTGGCTACTACTATTAAACATACTGCATTTAAAGTTACCCGTTCCGGTGAACTGGTAGGCCGTGAAGCAGCTCGTCGCCTGGGTATCCCATTCGGGATTGTAGACCTGTCTCTGGCTCCGACACCAGCAGTAGGTGACAGCGTTGCGGATATTCTGGAAGCGATGGGTCTGGAACGCGTTGGTACTCATGGTACAACAGCTGCACTGGCAATGCTGAACGACGCAGTAAAAAAAGGCGGCGCGATGGCATCTTCTCACGTTGGCGGTTTAAGCGGTGCGTTTATTCCGGTTAGTGAAGACGCGGGTATGATTCGTGCGGTAGAAGAGGATGCACTGCATCTGGATAAACTGGAAGCCATGACCTGTGTATGCTCTGTAGGTTTAGATATGATTGCAATCCCTGGTGATACCAGTGCGGAAACAATCGCAGCGATCATTGCCGATGAAGCAGCAATCGGTATGATTAACAAAAAAACAACTGCGGTTCGCGTAATTCCGGTTCCAGGTAAAAAAGTTGGTGAAACCGTTGTATTCGGTGGTCTGTTAGGTTATGCACCAATTATGGATGTAAACAGATACAGCTCCGATTTATTTGTAAAACGCGGCGGTCGTATCCCTGCACCAATTCATTCTCTGAATAACTAAAAAGAGTTTATTTGAAATAAAAAAGAGGATCTTCTATGCGAAGATCCTCTTTTGTGTTTTTAGATAATTTATGTTTTACGCTGCCGGGAACATCATTGACCAGCCGCAAACCATTACCACGATACCAATTAACAGATAAAGAAGAATGTTGATGATAACATAACGGATAATTCCGCCGCGTTCGCCTTTCTGTTTTACGTGATAAGCCAGTTTGTCAGGCATTTCCCCGGTTTTTTGCCCCATATTCAGCAGAATAATGTTCTGAACCCCAAGCCATGCACTGGTCAGACCAAGAAAGAAATAGGACTGGCCAGTGGTAAGCATGCCGCCGAATGTTAAGACAGCCCACACTGCACACATCAGCAGGACAGCACGAGAACTGAGTGTCTGAAATTTTTTCATGAAAATCCTCCTGTAATTCGAAAGTAGAAACATTCAAATAAAAATCAGTATTCTTTGATAAAATATTGTAGCATATTTTATTTGATATTGCAAAGAGTTGGTCAGATTAATACTATCTATTGAAAAGAATTTTATAATGAGAATGAATCATCACAATGTTTTTAGAGTAAAAACCTTTGTCCGTTTACAGCGTATAAAAAAGCAGATAAATAAATTACATTTATATATTTTTGGCAAAATAGGGCTGTGATAATCGAAATAAATGTAGTATAATCATATCAATATGTGACACATTTCAATAATTGTGACAATAAATTATTCAGGAGGTACCAAAATGCAGAAATTTAAACGTGTATTGGTAGCAAACCGTGGCGAAATTGCCATCCGTGTATTCCGCGCTTGTCGTGAGCTGGGAATCCGCAGTGTAGCAATCTATTCGGAAGAAGACAAAAATGCTTTATTTAGAACACTGGCAGATGAATCTTATCAGATTGGTAAAGGGAAATCTCCAATTGATGCATACCTGAGCATTGGTGAAATCATTGCTCTGGCAAAAGCAAAAGCAGTTGATGCAATCCATCCTGGTTATGGCTTCTTAGCTGAAAACTCTGAATTTGCAAAACAGTGTGAAGAAGCTGGCATTGCATTTATTGGGCCTACCCATGAAATGATGGACGCTCTGGGTGACAAAATCCAGTCTAAAATCGTAGCAACTTCTGTTGGCGTTCCAACTATTCCAGGCGTTGAAAAAGCGGCTGAAAATGAAGAAGAAGTACAGGAATACGCAAAAGTTTGCGGTTATCCATTAATCTTAAAAGCATCTGCTGGCGGCGGCGGTCGTGGTATGCGTATCGTACGTGATGAAAAAGACCTGCTGCAGGAATACAGAAGTGCAAAAAGCGAAGCGAAAAAAGCATTTGGTATTGACACAATTTTCGTAGAAAAATATATTGAAAATCCAAAACACATCGAAGTACAGGTACTGGGTGACAAACATGGCAATCTGGTTCATTTATTTGAACGTGACTGCTCCATTCAGCGTCGTCACCAGAAAGTAATCGAATTCGGTCCTGCACTGTGCTTATCCGAAGAACAGCGTCAGGCTATCTGCGGCGATGCTCTGAAAATTGCTGGTTCTGTAAACTACCGCGGTGCTGGTACTGTTGAATTCCTGGTAGATGCTACCGGTCAGCATTACTTCATCGAAATGAACCCACGTATTCAGGTAGAACATACCGTATCCGAAATGATTACTGGTGTGGATATCGTACAGGCTCAGATTATGGTAGCGCAGGGTTACCCTCTGAACTCCGATGAAATCAACATCAAATCTCAGGATGATATTAAAGCAAATGGTTTTGCAATTCAGTGTCGTGTTACAACTGAAGACCCTGCAAACAACTTTGCTCCTGACACAGGTGTTATCGATGTTTATCGCACAAGCTCCGGTAACGGTATCCGTTTAGATGGCGGTAATGCTTCTGCAGGTACTACTATCAGCCCATACTACGACAGCCTGATGGTAAAAATCATTTCTCACGGCAGAACTTTCAATGATGCAGTAAACAAAGCACTGCGCTGCCTGAAAGAAACAAGAATCAAAGGCGTAAAAACCAATATCGGTTTCATTATGAACGTATTAAACCATGAAGACTTCCGCAATGGTAATTGCGATACCAACTTCATTGGTAAAACACCTGAACTGCTGACAGCAGGTAAAAAAGGCGATAAAGAACTGAAATTACTGAAATTCCTGGGTGAAAAAGTAGTAAACGAAACAAAAGGCGTGAAACCAAAATTCGACGTGCCTCGCGTTCCAACCGGTTACACTGTACCATCCAACCTGAGCGGTACCAAACAGTATCTGGATCAGCACGGTCCTGAAAAACTGGCAAAATGGGTACTGGAACAGAAAAAACTGCTGTTAACTGATACCACATTCCGTGATGCACATCAGTCCCTGATGGCAACTCGTGTACGTACCAGAGACATGAGCCTGATTGCAGATGCAACATCCGTAATCGAAAAAGATGCATTCTCCCTGGAAATGTGGGGCGGTGCTACATTCGACGTAGCTTATCGTTTCCTGAAAGAATCTCCATGGGAAAGATTAGATGTTCTGCGTCAGCAGATTCCAAACGTAATGTTCCAGATGCTGCTGCGCGGTGCAAACGCTGTTGGTTATAAAAACTATCCAGACAACGTAATCCGTGCATTCGTTAAAGAATCCGCAGAAGCTGGTATCGACGTATTCCGTATCTTCGACTCCCTGAACTGGCTGAAAGGTATGGAAGTTGCAATCGACGAAACTCTGAAACAGAATAAAGTATGTGAAGCTTGTCTGTGCTACACCGGTGATATTATGGACGCAAAACGCGACAAATACACACTGGATTACTATGTAAGAATGGCGAAAGAACTGGAAAGAACCGGTACACATATCCTGGGTATCAAAGATATGTCCGGTCTGCTGAAACCAGCTGCTGCAACCAAATTAATCAAAACTCTGAAACAGGAAATCGGTATTCCAATTCACCTGCATACACATGACACCACCGGTAACGGTGTTGCAACTGTACTGGCAGCTTCCGAAGCTGGCGTAGATATCGCTGACTGCGCAATCAACGCTATGGCAGGCTTAACCAGCCAGCCAGCAATGAACTCCATCGTTGCAGCTCTGGAAAACACCGAACGTGAAACAGGTATGTCCGTAGACGATCTGCAGAAAGTATCCGATTACTGGGCAGCTGTACGTCCTGTATATGGCGGTTTTGAATCCGATCTGAAATCTACTAACGCAGAAATCTATAAATATGAAATTCCTGGCGGTCAGTACTCCAACCTGAAAGCACAGGTAGAAAGCTTCGGCTTAGGTCACAGATTTGATGACGTGAAAAAAATGTATCGCGATGTTAACATGATGTTAGGCGATATCGTTAAAGTAACACCATCCTCTAAAGTAGTTGGTGACTTAACAATCTTCATGATTCAGAATGACCTGACACCAGAAAATATTTACGAAAAAGCTGCAAATATGGACTTCCCTGACTCCGTAGTAACTTACTTCGAAGGTCAGATGGGTCAGCCTGAAGGCGGCTTCCCTGAAGAACTGCAGAAACTGGTTCTGAAAGGCAAACCATTCATCACATGCCGTCCTGGTGAAATTCTGCCTGCAGAAGACTTTGATGCAATCAAAAAACATCTGGACGAACAGTTCGGTATGGATGCAGATATGAAACAGGTAATGAGCTACTGCATGTATCCAAAAGTATACGAAGATTATCTGGAAGCAAAACTGGATAACGGCGAATTCGTTCACATGGGCAGCGATGTATTCTTCCATGCAATTACTGAAGGGGAAACCTGTGAAATCGCTCTGAGCGAAGGTAAAATCCTGGTAACAAAACTGGTAGAAATCCGTAAAGCTGACATGGAAGGCTTCCGCGAATTAATTTTCGAAGTAAACGGTAACAGAAGAACTGTAAAAGTACTGGATAAAGCTGCGAAATCCGTAGCAACTGTAGCATCCACCGTTATGGCTGATGAAAGCAATCCAAACGAAGTTGGTGCTAACATCCCTGGTACTCTGATTAAACTGCTGGTTAAAGAAGGCGACGAAGTAAAAGAAAATGAACCAATCGCTGTTCTGGAAGCTATGAAAATGGAAACCAACGTACTGGCAACCGCTAGTGGTAAAGTTGCAAAAATCAATGCAAAAGAAGGTTCCCAGGTAGTAGCCGGCGAATTAATCGCAGTAATCGAATAGTCTGAACAGACAATTTCATTATGAATGTATTAGAACCCCTGAACCATTTATGGTTCAGGGGTTTTTACTATGTTTTGAAGTATAGATTTTGTGTCTTTTGCATATAGATAAACATTCCTGTTAGTGTGGGAGGGGGACAATCTATATGAGTACAAAGATATCGGATTTACTGGAGAGGCAGATTGTGAATATTGCGGACGGAAAATGCTTGGGCAATGTGAAAGATATTGAACTGAATCTGAAACGCAGTATGATACAGACATTGATTTTACCGGGGCCTGGAGGGCTGCGAGGCATATTGCAGAATCAGGGAGAGCTTCGTATTCCCTGGCAGAACGTGGTGCGTATTGGTATAGATGTTGTACTGATTGATATGCCGGAACTTGTGGAAGAGGAGCTTCATTTATCGCCAAAGGTACGGAGAAAACGAAAGGAAGAACCGGCATGGCAGCAGGAGGTAAGTGCCTATCAGAGGGAAATGCAACAGGGCAATGTTATTGTGCTGCCGCCGGAGTATCCGGAAGGATTTTGAGACCGCGAGTGCGAAACAATAAAGAAATAGAGATTTGTAAAAATATGAAAATCTTGCAGCAGAGCCAGTGTGTTTTTTTCAGTGATAACGGGTAAATAGTTATTGTGTATAAAAAGAATAACGTTAAAATTCAACCGGAAAATAGAGATAGAAGCATTGAGAAAAGAAAGTTGAGGAGGAATCACTATGGCATTACAGCAGGAATACGAACAGTTAAAACAGCAAATCAGTCAGTATGATAAAGCCGGTGATTATGTTGGTCTGGCACGGGAGATGGATCGCTTTCTGGAAATGACCGGGGAAATTTATGGACTGGAAAGCCCGGAATATGCCACAACATTAAATGATTACGGCGGAATTCATCGGGATATCGGGAATTTCGAAAAAGCGGAACAGGCTTTTTTACAGGCTGCCGAAAAAATTGCAGTGCTGCAAAGTGCGCAGCATCCGGATTACGGATCGGTGTTAAATAATTTAGCAGGTTTATATCGCTTGATGAAAGATTATGAAAAAGCAGAAGCCTATTTTCAGAAAACATTAGAAATCTATAAACATGCTCTGGGGGAAGATCATTTTCTGTATATCAGCGGCTTGAATAATCTGGGGCTGTTATATCAGGATATGGGTCGCTCGGCGGAGGCGGAGCCTTTGCACCGTCACAGCCTGAATATGCTGGAAGCGGCTAACGATAATCCGATTGCAATCGCAACAACGCTAAATAATCTTGCCAGTGCTCTCCGACAGCAGAAAAAACTGGATGATGTTGCAGCGCTGCTGGAACGTGCATTACGGATTTATGAAGCCGTTCTGGGGCAGGGTCATTCGCTGTATGCATACGGGCTTAATAATCTGGCATCGTATTATATGGATATAGCACAGTATGAGAATGCAGCGGTGTATTATGAAAGTGTTTTACGATTATGTGAAACTTTATTCGGGGTTGAGAGCCGCAATTATCAGATTTCGAAACAGAATTATGAAATTGCAAGCCGGATGGCGGCAGAACAGAGAGGCAATGCATGAAAGGTTTAGAATTATCACGTTTGTATTATGAAGAAGTTATAAAGCCAATGCTGGAAGAAAGATTTTCAGAATTTGTGCCGCGTATCGCAGTCGGTCTTGTGGGGGAAGGTTCTCAGTGCTTTGGCTTTGATGATGAAATTTCGCAGGATCATGACTGGGGCGCGTCCGTTTGTCTGTGGCTTACTGCGGAAGATTATGCTCTTTTCGGAAAAGAGCTGCAGCAGGCGCTTTTCGATTTACCGCGTGGTTTTCGCGGTTATCCGGTAAGCTGGGTACCGGGCAGAAATGGCGTGCTGGAAGTAGAAGCGTTTTATAAAAAATATCTGGCTGTGAGCGATATCCCGCAAACAATCGGGCAATGGCTTCATATACCGGCGCATCATCTGGCGGTGGCAACAAATGGAGAAGTATTTTATGATTCGCTGGGGAAATTCAGCGCGATTCGCGAAGAACTTCAGAAAGGTTATCCGGAAGATATTCGCAAAAAGCTGCTTGCCGGTCATTGTATGAATATCGCTCAGTCCGGACAGTATAATTACCCTCGTGTGCTTTCCCGTGGAGATAAAGCGGCCGCAGCATTGACGGAAGCTGAGTTTATCCGGAATATATGCGCTGCAGTATATCTGCTAAATAATCGATACACGCCATTTTATAAATGGCTGGTACACGGACTTGGCGCGCTGCCGATTCTGGGACAGGCTGTAGCGGAAAAAATTGCACAAATGACTGCTTATCCAGAGCCGGGTGTGAGAAGACTATTATGTCGGCAAAATTCAGATTATGCAGGAAATTTGTCAGCTGATAATTATGGAACTGCGAAAACAGCGCCTGAGCGACAGCTTGGATGCATCACTTCTTGAACATGGAATGCAGGTTCACAGCCGCATTAATCACGAGGGGCTAAGAGCTACCAGTCCGTGGATGCAGTGATGGAAGTGTGTAATCTGGTGTTTCGGCTTGAAAAAAAATGAAAATTCGTTATAATAGAACACAGAATGAATCATCGTAGAATAAATTTTGAAATACGAAGAATAGATGCTTTTATACAGGGAGGATATTTATATGACACAGGAATTAATTGCACAAATTGTGGCGCAGGAATGGGCGCAGTTTAATGATGTACAGAACAACGGGGGGCGTGCAAGCTGCCAGAATAATCCGAAAGAATTTGAAATCATGCGTTCCAGCCAGCTGAAAACCTGGTCGGAAGATGTGCTGAAAAGCTATCTGAACGACCTGACTACTGCAGGCTACATGGGTCGTAATATGCTGACAGAAAAATATGCCTACATGATGGAAAGCACACATCCAATGGAATTTAAACAGATTCAGCAGTTTCTGCCGGTGATTGAACCTCAGGTACTGGCAAAAATTCAGGAAATTGTAGATATCAATATGGACTGGCAGCAGGAAGCGGATGAAAAATATCCAAACCTGCGTGCAAAAGGCCGTCCGTTAAGCAGCAAAGATGATACAGCGTTTGTAACATCTTTTGAAACCTATCTGCGTTGTGAACTGAAAACATACTCTACTGATACCATTATGAAACTGCATGCACATACACTGGCATGTCTGGAAAAACATTATAACATGGCTATTGCAAACCTGCAGAATATGATTGGTCAGATGGGTTATGCAAGTCTGGAAGAAGCAAATGAAAAAATGGCGAATCGTTAAGATTTGATAGGCGGGCTGCTCCATCGGAATACCGGTGGAGCAACTTGTTATGCATAGAATCGTCAATCTGAAAAGGAGTGTTCGTATGTTAAAATTTGAAAATAATCCGGATGCCGTGCTGACGGAAGAACATAGTGCAATGGAAAAACGCAATTATACAGGGAGTTTCTGCGGTTTTATTCTGCTGGACAGCCCAGGGTATAATCTGACAGCTCTGGCAGACCGCCTGAAACAGCAGTGGGGAATTGCACCGGAAGAAAGCCCGGAAGAACAGATTTTTGTTGAGGGTGGTGCAGCTGGTGACTGGCTGGATGATCTGCTGGCAGAAGCAAGTATGGATGTGCTGACAGCTCCGGAGGTTCAGGATGGCAATCTGGTATTTGACATGCCGGGGGCTATGGTGGCTGTGGGCTATATGGAGGAACCGATTCCAGACGGTGAGGCAGAACGTTTTGCGAAAAATAATTACATGTGGTCCGGTGCTTCTGAGGCGGCAGCGAAACATGTGGCTCATTTAATGGTAGCTGTAATGCCAAGAGATATGGCTCCGGTGGAAGCTGGTAAAACCTATGTGAAAATTATGTCGGCTTGTCTGGAAAGCGGCAATGCGATTGCTGCATATACCTCTGGCACTGTACAGGAGCCGCTTTTCTATCAGAAAATTGTAGCGGAAATGAAGCAGGGCAGACTTCCACTGCACAACTGGATTTATTTTGGCACATACCAGAATGAAAACGGCAATAATGCTTACACCATCGGTATGGATGCTTTCGGGAAAGACGAACTGGAAATTCTGGCGAGCGAACGTACAGATGAAGAATTACGCAGTTTCTTATATGATGTGGCTTACTATGTACTGGAGGATGATATTACTCTGAAAAGCGGGGAAACCATCGGGTTTGAAGTGGATCAGAAATTCCCTCTGAAACGTGGCGATGGTGTGGCAGTAGAAGGTCACAGCATTCAGATTCAGTTTTAAACAACAGGAGAGAATCATACATGATTGAAACAGAACAGGAACTGGTCTCCTCCGTATCGTTCAAGCAGCGGGTAACGGATTTTTGGGAGCTTTTTGGTGAACATGAATATGAATTGCGTTATCTGATGGATACAGAGCCGGACCCTTCGCAGAGCCGTCTGTTTATGTATCGACTGTTATTAAATGTTTTTTCAAGGCCAATGTTTCATCTGAAACGTCAGGAAGACCATTATGAACTGATTGTTTCGCCAGACGGAAGCGGGAGTCGTCTGTATCAGATGGCTTACTGGAGAATGGCTGCCCCGGAAGAACTGGCAGAACACTGGGAATTTGTAATTGGTGTACCTCCGGCAGATTTTCCGGATCAGGCAATTCTGGAACTGGAAGGTGCGACTCTGAGAGCCGTGGATATTCAGGTATGGCCTGTACTGTTAGCGGACGGCAGAATGGGCGTTGAAGCCTACAGTGAGGATTTGGTTTCGCTGGGTGCCAGTGCCGCTTATACGGCTTTCTGTGCCCTTTTAGAGCAATGTGTTGGTGAATTGTGCCTGATGAGTAACGTGGAATATGTAAATGTTATGGATCAGCCGCCAATCGAACCTTGCATTATGCTTTCTGAACTGGCAGATTATATTCTGGATTTACAGATGAACGGTCAGCTTCCTCCGCAGGATGATCCGCTTGGGCTTTATACCAGCTATACTATGGAGCCGCCTGAACATCAGCTTTATTTAAGGGATGATATTTATTTCGGAAATACCTCTGCGGCTGCGCTGACAGTTTTAAACGGATATTATACCGGCGAAAACGAACCTTATCAGGAAGCTGAAGCAGAAGGCGTTATCTGGGGCTTTCTGTTTTACACAAGTGCCGATATTGATGCAGAGCAGAGAGTCAATGTGCGTGCAGCTATTGAAGAAGAATTGAATAAAGTTCTTGCCGAACGAGGTCTAGGGGAATGTGTAGGCAGTGCTTCCGGTTATCAGTATGCATATCTGGATTGCATCTGCTATGACTGGAATGAATTTATGAACGCGGCGGAAGAGATTCTGGAACCTTATGTGCAGCTTTATCAGATCTCTTTGACTGGTTTTGCAGATTTCCGGAAAGAAGGAAATATGTATGCGCTGCAAAGTTATGGTGGCATTCCGGTGGGAAAAGCTGTGGATGACGGTATGTAAACAGGAAAAAGTAAAAAATAACAAAAAGTAAATGACAAAGAAAGGGCTGTGTCAGGTGACACAGCCCTTTTATTTGTAAATTGTTTGAATTTGTCAGACCGGATTATGCTCTGTTCAGTACAGGCATTACGATGTCTTCTGCTTCGTCTTCTGGCATATAGTTTTTGCCGATTGCAATGCAGATGATAGTTTTGTAGCCGGCAGCTTTCAGAATATCGTGACCAGCTTTCAGAGAAGCGCCGTTAGTTGTTACGTCATCGAACAGAATTGCAATGGATTCGTCAGTGATTTCGCAGCAGCGGGATTTTTCGATAGAAGCCATATGACCGGATACTTTATCGTCAACAGCGCCTACGGTTCTGGTACGAACCAGACATTTTGCAGCGTCAAAGAAGGATTCGTTGGCACGGCATAAGTCTTCTACCAGTGGATATAAACCGGAACGGTAGTTGTCGATAGTGCAGGATGGGAATGCATACAGATGTACGTCTTCGCCTTCCAGTTCTTTAGTCAGTTTATCCCAGTATGGGTCGTTGTACAGATAACCACGGATATAGTCCAGGGAGTCGTCCAGGTTCTGTCTAAAGTCTAACAGACGGTTGCAGTGATTATTATAGAATTCCTGTTTGTACATGTCTACCGGATAGTAGTCACACAGGTATAATAATTCAAAGTTGCCATCCGGGTAAAAATAGCGATGCATTTTCATGATAGATGCCCTCCAGTAAAAATAATTTGTTCTCGTATAGGCCCGGTATACAAATTCAGAACATTTATAATAATATAGATGAATTAATATTATTAATAGTCTAACTGATTTTTTAAAAAAAGTAAAGGGCATTTTAGCGGAAGCCGTAATGGAATCCCTGAAAGGATTTTATATTTGTTATTTTCTGCATTTCCTGTTATGATATAAAGATAATCATAAATGACTTGTAACGACCGATGCGAAAGCTGGTGATGACGAATGCATAAAATAGATATGAAGATTCCATGGCAGTGTGAACGGATTCTGAATCGATTTGCAGAACATGATAAAAAAGCCTATCTGGTTGGCGGCTGTGTACGTGACAGTCTTCTCGGCAAAGAACCGAAAGACTGGGATATATGTACGGAAGCATTACCGGAACAGGTTATTGAGATATTTAAACAGGAAAAAGTTATTCTGACCGGGCTGCAGCATGGTACTGTAACGGTGCTGCTTGGCGGTATGCCTGTAGAAATTACAACCTATCGGATTGATGGGGAATATGAAGACAATCGACGCCCGAAAGAAGTGTTTTTTACCGGTAACTTACAGGAGGACTTAAGCCGCCGGGATTTTACGATTAATGCGCTTGCGTATCATCCTGCGGAAGGGGTAATCGACTATTTTGACGGTATGGGCGATTTGAAGCGGGGGATTATTCGCTGTGTAGGAGATGCAGCAAGCCGGTATCAGGAAGATGGGCTGCGCATTATGCGTGCAATTCGTTTTGCCTGTGTGCTGAACTTTCAGTTTGAGGAGAACACAGAGAAAGCGATAAAAGACTATAGCTATCTGCTGCGAAACATTGCACGCGAACGAATTCAGGTGGAGTTTGATAAAATTCTGACCAGTTCCTGGGCAGAATACGGGCTTCAGACGCTGGCACGTCTGGACTGTTTTCCGTATTTTATGCCGGAAATCTGTCATACCTGGGCCTTTGATCAAAAGGGCGGCTATCATCAGTATGATGTATTTACCCATTCGATAAAAGCGGTGGCGCTTGTACCGCCTGTGGTGCCGCTTCGGCTTGCAATGCTCCTGCACGATATTGGAAAACCTTTTGTATGGAAGCAGGAAGAAGAGCGAGATGTGTTTGAGGGTCATAGTGAAATCGGTTCGGCATTAGCGGTACAGATTCTGGAGCGGCTCCGTTATGACAAAAAAACAATTGCACAAGTGGCCGTTTTGATTGCACAGCATGAAAGACGTCTGCAGTCTGATGAAATCTGTCTGCGAAAGGCGGTTGCAGATCTTGGTTTTGATGGTGTTCGTCATCTGCTTTCTGTGAAACGTGCGGATGTATGGGCACACAGCGAGGAAATGGCACAGATGAAGCTTGAAGTATTTGATCAGATGGAACATATGCTGAATAAGATTGAAGAACGCGGTGACTGCTGTTCTTTAAAACAGCTTGCGATATCAGGCAGGGATCTGACAGCTCTTGGTTATAAAGGGCGTCAGGTAGGTGACATTTTAAATAATCTTTTACAGCTGGTTTTAGAGGAGCCGATGAGAAACAATAAAGCGTATCTGTTAAAACAGCTGCCATGCGATAATACGGAAAGTGATGTAGAATAATTGAAAGAGGATAGAGTATGACAAGACAAGTAGAAGTCATTCAATCAGAACAGAATCAGTGGCTGAAACGATGCAAAGCTTTGCAGCAGAAAAAATACCGTCAGCAATACGGAGAATTTGTGGCGGAAGGCCTGCGTTTTGTGGAAGAAGCCCTGGAAAATCAGGCAGCGCGTGTGATTCTTCTGGATGAAAAGCAGAGCAGTTTTCTGGAACAGCTCTCTACTGGCGAGGTACCGGTATATCTGGTAAAAGAGGGGCTTCTGGCAAAAGCCTTAAATACCGTAAATCCGCAAGGAATCGCCGCGATTGCAGTGCAGAAAGAGTGGGACTGGCAGGATGTGGCTGGCATGCATCAGATTGTTGTGATTGATGGTGTGCAGGATCCGGGGAATCTTGGCACCATTATGCGTACGGCGCTGGCATCGGATACACAGGCAATGATTTGTTTAAAAGGTACCGTGGATTTATATAACGATAAAACATTGCGTTCTACAATGGGTGCGGTATTCCGTCTGCCTGTTTATCACATAGATGATGTGGAGGAAATGCGTAAGGATTTGCATCGCTGGGGCTTCCAGCTGGCAGTAGCGGATATTCGGGCAGAGCAGTATTATCATCAGATGCAGTTCCCGGAAAAAACCGCGCTGGTTGTCAGCAATGAAGCGAATGGTCCGCAGCTTATAAAAGAGGGAGACATTATGGTGAAAATTCCGCTGTATCAGGATGCAGAATCGCTGAATGTAGCTGTAGCAGCGGGCATACTGATGTATGCGGTTCGTACCGGCAGGGAGGAGAAATAATATGTATTTTCGACCAAAATGGGAAGAAGTATACTGGTATCTGGGCCAGAATGAAGACGATAAATGGACGTTTATGACAAAAGCCTGTGTAAATGACTGGATGGATATGTATCATATCAGTATGCACAATTGTTATCGCACAAAAGAGGAAGCAATCGATGATGTGTATGAGATGTTATCTAAAATTACACAGGATGATGGCTATATGGTGTGGCAGAGAGACGGCGATCATTCGGCCTTTTAAATTAAAAATAAAAGCAGAGAGCCTTTGATGGCTTCTCTGCTTTTTGTTTTTATGAGTTTATTTATACGAGTATTTTCATCCACTTGCCGCTAAAGGAACGCCACAGGCATAATACAAACTTAATAACTTCCTCCACGATTACGAGTGCATATACCAGATATACCGGCCACTTGAGAGCCAGTGCGCCGATAAAGGCCAGAGGAACACCGATAAACCACATGGTGCAGCTTTCGAATAAAAGCGAGAATACCACATCGCCGCCGGCGCGAAGCACACCCATGATAACCGTGATATTAACAAGTTTTACCGGCATAGACAGAGCCAGAATACGAATCATCAAAAGCGCATCGTTTGCTACCTGGGCAGAATCCAGATCATAAAACCAGATAAACAGCGGTGCAGAGATGATGATAATAACGGTTAACAGGATACCAATTACCGCACATAGCAGAATGGAACGATAAGCATATGTTTCTGCCCGTTTTGTAAGTCCCCGGCCAATTGTATTGCCAACCATGGTTGCAGTAGCACCGGATACCCCCATGCCGAAAATCAGGAAGAGATTCTGCACGGTATTGGCAATCTGAATGCTGGCAAGAGCATCGGTGTCAATACGGCCGTAAGCTGCGGTGTATACAATGGTAGCCAGGCCCCAGCAAAGTTCATTCAGCATGACCGGGAGAACGGTGCGCCAGTCCTGTAATAAAAATGATGGACGCAAATCAAAATCAGAAGGCTTCACCGCCAGAGGTGTGCGTTTTCCATATACATAGACAAGTATTATTGATGCTTCCAGGATACGTGCAAAAAGTGTTGCCAGTGCAGCCCCTTCTACACCAAGAGCTGGTGCGCCGAAATGACCAAAAATCAGCACATAATTCAGAAAGGTGTTGGTAACTAGCGCAATGGTGCTGGCAATCATAGGGAGAAAGGCATTTTCAATACTGCGAGATGCAAAACCAAATGCATATGTTAATCCGGAAAACAGTGTGCCGAAAGCAAGTGTCCGGATATAAACAGCTCCAAGATGTACGACATTCGGGTCATCGTTGAACAGCAGAATAATCTTTTCTGCGAAAAAGAAGCCAATCAGAGAAAACAGAAGGCCGACACCGAGTGCGTACAAAAGAATGATTCCCAGATATTTTTTAATGGATGCGATATCCTGCTTGCCCCAGTATTGTGCGATAAAAATACAGTACCCGCTGCATCCGCCTACCAGCGCCACAATATTAAAAAAGAAAAACTGTGTGGCAACTCCTACCGCAGCCAGTTCGACTGTGCCTACACGGCCAATCATAATCGTATCAATCATATTTAGTGATGAAGAAATCAGGTTTTGCAGAATAATTGGAATAGCAATTTTCATCAGCGTGGATGAAAAGGTACGGTCATGATAAAAATCAAGTAAAAACTGTCGCAATGGCATCAATCCTTTGCAATAGAATTATAGAAATCATAGAAATAAAACGCGACTCTTTTATCTTATCCTGTTCTGGAACAGCTGTCAAAGAAAACAGCAGGAAATATAAAAATATCAGCAAAAATTAAAAAACGCTGCAGCAGATAGGAGTATCTGTCAGCAGCGTTCAGAATTCTGTCCGGTCTTTTTGGATTGGAAGAAAAAGAATTACATATTTGCAACAAACATCGTACTTACAGTGGTTTTATGATTCTGTAAGGTACTGATGCGAGCTGCCAGTGCATAGCTTTCTTCCGCAGCGGATTTGCGGTATTTTGCTTCTGCGATTTCGATTTCGCGGTTCAGTGCAATCAGTTCCAGCACTAAATGTTTTAATGCGTCTTCTTCCGGCAGAGCAGTTTCTGCCAGCAGTTTTTCAGATTTGCTGTCGCCTTTTAAGAGTGCTTCAGCGATTTCTTCTTCGCTCAGCACGACTGGCTGTGCAAATTTTTCGTCTGCTGCAATCAGTTCCTCGGTGGATGCAGCCAGTGCAATTGCTTGAATGTCCTGCAGATTCATAAAAATAGCCCCCTTAATAAATAAAGATACGAGTCAAAGAATGATAAATTTATTATATCACAATTATTAGTGTTGTACATATATTTTTGATAAATAGACAGGTAATTTATAAAATTTTTTATATTGAGTAAGCAGACTGGAATGTTATGTTTTGAGAATGGGTGATTTATGGTATATTAATAATAGGATGATACAAATATGATATGGTATCAGCAGCGCAAATATGCGTGAAAGAAAGAGGGATAAAGTATGAGACGTGTTTTAGATCAGGAAATTATGAATGAAATGATGGAGCGTTACTCCACAATGTATTTTTCGGAGGAACCGGTAGATGATGCCGACTTAAATGCTATGCTTTTAGCAGCGACACAGGCGCCATCTGCGTATAACGAACAGCCATGGCGGTTTTTTGTAGCGAAAACACAGCAGGACAAAGAAATGCTGATGGAATATATGCTGCCGGGTGAAAAAGAATGGATTTCCAAAGCGCCGGTACTGATTCTTTTAGCAGGCAATATGGGGGATACCCATAATGGTCTGTATAATTACTGGACCGCTTTTGACACCGGCTGTGCATGGGGTTATCTGACACTGGAAGCCCAGAGAAGAGGGTATGTAACCCATTGTATTGGTTCTTTTGACCGTGTGGATTTACGTGGTGAGTTTCAGGCATCGGAAGACTTAGAGATTTACGGTATTGTAGCCTTAGGCCGTCCGGCAGATGCTTCTGTTACTGCTAAAGAAAAACAGATGCCTCGTAAAACAGTAAATGCGGTTCAGCTGCGTCGCAGATAATAAGCATTTCTTATTTCACCAATATTTAAGAAAATGTCAAGATAAATTTGCATCTTTGTTCACAATCAAAATAACAGTAATTCTACAAAGTGAAGGGGTGTTATAGTGGAAGAACAATGGCAGTGTGATGAATTCTGTGTGCATAATCATGTGTTAGACCGACTGCAGAAAACTCCGCTTCCGGAGGAAAAAATCCAGCAGACAGCTGAATTATTTAAGGTTCTGGGCGATAACACCAGAATTAAGGTTTTATATTATCTGCTGCAGGATGAATTATGTGTCTGCGATTTAACGGTGCTGGTAGGGAGCACACAGTCTGCGGTGTCACATCAGCTGAGGGTTTTACGCAACCTGCGAATCGTACAGGGCCGTAAAGAAGGAAAACAGGTTTTTTACAGTATCTGTAACGAAAATGTGCGTCAGCTTTTAATAGAAATACTGGCGATATAAAAAATACAAATTGCTCAACGATAATGGTTTGCATCGTTTTTCACAATAAAAAAAGATTGCGCAAAGCCTAAGAAACAGTATAGAATAATATCAGGACAGATGTGTTGTCCTCAAAGACATATTAATTTATGGGAATTCTGTTCAGATAGTCAAAACAGTACAAGTGGCGGTCTGTGGACATTCTGCAACAAGAGGCCCCAGTTTTTAAAGCTTTAGTAATGGTTTCATTAAATTTATTTCGTTGAGGTGAATCAAATGGAAAAACACAAAAATTTAGAAAACAAAGGCATGAGCAGACGTCGTTTTCTAAGTGTTATGGCAGGTGCCGGCGCAGTAGGCGCTGCTGCAACCATGACTGGCTGCAGACCTGTCAGTGATCCAAGTGGCACCGGCTGGCTGCCAAATCAGTATCTGAATGCAAGTGCAATGCCTGCACAGGTAAAAGGTCGTGTTCCTCTGGATCCAGACAACGTATCTCTGGTACGTAATGACGAAAAATGTATCCTGTGCGGTCAGTGTATCGAAGCGTGCGAAAAAGTACAGAGCGTATTCGGTTACTACGAACTGCCTGTAATGGATCAGTTTATCTGCGTACATTGCGGTCAGTGTTCCCTGTGGTGTCCAACTGGTGCAATTGCAGAACGCAGTGATGTAGAAAATGTATGGAAAGCAATTCAGGACCCTGAAACAACCGTAATCGTTCAGACTGCTCCAGCAACTCGTGTTGGTATCGGTGAAGAGTTCGGCATGGGCGCAGGCGCATGGGCGGAAGGTCAGATGGTAACTGCACTGCGTCAGTTAGGCTTTAATGTAGTTGTAGATACTAACTTCAGTGCGGACTTAACCATCATGGAAGAAGGTTCTGAACTGGTTGAACGTGTGACAACAGGTGGTGTACTGCCACAGATGACATCCTGCTGTCCAGGCTGGGTTAAATTCGTAGAATACTACTATCCGGAATTAATCCCAAATCTGTCTTCTGCACGTTCTCCAATGATGATGCATGGTTCTACTCTGAAAACCTACAATGCAGAAAAACTGGGTGTACCATACAACAAAATCGTAAACGTAGCAATTATGCCATGTGTTGCTAAAAAATTCGAAGCAAGCCGTTCTCAGTTTGCTGGCTTAGAAGGCGGCACTGGTAAATATTATAACGATGACACTGTAAAAGACATGGACTATGTACTGAGCGTTCGCGAACTGGCTGACATGATTCGCGAAAAATTAGGTGACATCGATTTCGCAAACCTGCCAGAAGGTCAGTATGACCAGATTGGTTCTACTGCGGGCTTAATCTTCGGTAACACCGGTGGTGTAATGGAAGCAGCGGTACGTTCCGCATACTACCTGATCACCAAAAATGCTCCTCCAACATCTCTGTACAACCTGGAACCAGTTCGTGGTCTGGAAGGCATCAAACGCGCTTCCGTAAACGTACCAGGTGTTGGCGATGTAAAAGTAGTTGTAGCATCCGGTTTAGCAAATGCTCGTCAGTTATGTGAAGAAATTAAAGCTGGTAAAGCAGATTTCCACTTCTTAGAAGTTATGGCTTGCCCAGGTGGTTGTATCTCCGGCGGCGGTCAGCCAAAAACAGCTGTTCCACCTCAGGACTGGGTACGCGAAGCTCGTACTGCAACCATGTATAACCACGATGCTGCCGGCACTATTAACGGTGCTGCTGCAGGTGCTGGTCAGATGGAAACTGAAAAAGGTTCTCTGCGTCTGAGCCATGAAAACCCTCAGATTGCTGAAATCTACGCAGATTTCCTGGAAAAACCATTAAGCCACCTGGCACATGACCTGTGTCATACTCATTATGAAGACAGATCTGGCTCTTTAGTCAGAAAAGAAGTGTGAGAAGGGGGAGGAATAAATAATGGCTAATGCTGTTACAAATCAGAAAAGCGTTCTGGTTGACTTAACAAAATGTGTAGGCTGCGGTAGCTGTACTGTTGCATGCAAACTTTGGAATAATCAGAGTTTCCAGAACCCTCAGACAAACGAATTTGAAAATGCGCACGGCGTTGGTGTTCAGTTAGACAGCAACACCTGGACAACCGTTGAGCACAAAAAAGTAAATAAAGATGGTCAGGAAGTATGGCGTTTTGTAAAACGTCAGTGCATGCACTGTCTGGAACCTGCATGTTCCTCCGTATGTTTTGCACACGCATTCCATCAGACTGCAGAAGGCGCAGTTCAGTACGATCCTAGCGTATGCGTAGGCTGCCGTTACTGCATGATCGCCTGTCCATTCGATATTCCAAAATATGAATGGGAAAAAGTTCTGCCATCCGTTATGAAATGTCAGTTCTGCTCTTCCAAACTGGCTGAAGGTGAAGCTCCAGCATGTGCAAGCGTATGTCCTACCGATGCACTGATGTTTGGCAACCGTGATGAACTGCTGGCGAAAGCTCATGAAATCATCGCTAGCGATAGCAGATATCTGAACCATGTATATGGTGAAAAAGAAGTTGGCGGTACCAGCTGGCTGTATATCTCCGACGTAGATTTCGGTGAACTGGGCTTCCCAACCAATCTGCCGGAAAAATCTATTCCACAGAACGTACATGGTTTTACCCGCTTTACAATTCCAATTTTTGCTGTAGGTGCTGCAGCTTGGACTGGTGTTAGTCTGTATGCGAAACGTCGTCATGCAGTTGCACATGGTCATCATGCAGACCACGAAGGCAAAGAGTAAGAGAGGGAGGTCTTCAAGATGAAAGAATGGGTTTTCAAGAGTCCAACAGGTAGATGGAACTTAAGATTAACACCAATCAGACTGGGTATGCTGGCATTTATCGCATTCTCCCTGGTTATGATTTTAGCAAGATATTATGCTGGTCTGGGTTACTGGACCAACTTAAGCGACGCTGTGCCATGGGGCGCATGGATTGGCGCTGACATGAACGTAATCGCACTGGCTGGTGCTGGTTTCAGTACCGCGATTATTACACACATTTTCCACGCAGAAAAATTTGACCCGGTATCCAGAAGATGCTTACTGTTAAGCTTCATCGGTTATGTACTGGTACTGTTAATCTTAATCGTGGAAATCGGTCGTTGGGATAATTTCTGGACACCATTTGTATCTCCTGGTATCCACTCCCCAATGTTCGAAGTTTACATGTGTATCGTAGCTTACCTGATTTTACAGGTAATTGAATTAATCGAAGTTGGTGCAGAAAAAGTTGCTCCTAAATTAAAGAAAAAAATGGCTCCAATCATGCAGATTGTATTCATCGCTGCATGTACTGTACCTCTGGGTCACCAGGCTTCTCTGGGTTCTCTGTACCTGGCTATGCCAGCGAAACTGGATCCAATCTGGGCTACTCAGATGATGCCTTGGTTATTCGTTCTGAGTGCATTCTTCGTAGGTCCTTGCGTGGCTATCGTTGAATACATCTGGACCAATAGCCGTTACAACATGAAAATCGATACTGAAATGCTGTATGGCTTAGCTAGAATCTCTGCAGTACTGATGGGCGTATTCTTCGTACTGAAATCTGCAGACCTGGTAATGCGTGGCCAGTTAGGTAACGTATTTGCATTCAATGGCGTAAGCAACATGTTCTTACTGGAAATGCTGTTAGTGAGCGTTGTTCCAATCATCATTCACCTGACACCATTCGGCAGAACAAAAGGCGGTTTACTGACCTTCGGTATCGTAGGTATGATCGGTCTGATTCTGACCCGTCTGAACGTAGTGTTCACCGGTATGAGCGCACACGTAGCTTCTCTGGGCAGCAGCTACTTCCCATCCTTCATGGAAATCGTTTCTACAGTAGGTCTGTTCTTCGTAGCATTCCTGGCTTACATGTGGGTAACTGAAAACTTCCCATTCTTCTTCGGTGTTGCAGGCGACGCTGATAAAGAAGTAGCAAACGAATCCGAAAGCGGCTACAACCAGGCAGTTCTGTAATTTGAATATTACGAAAATCAAAAGAGACTCTCATGTGAGAGTCTCTTTTTTATGTTTGAAAAAGAGGATACCAGGATTCTCTGCATAAAATGTTTCCATCTTGGCATACTAGTGCCAAAAGGGAGGCGGAAGTATTTGGAACAGAATTTTGAGCAGAGAATTCAGGAGAGGCAAGCGAGACTGCAGAATGTGAATACCACAAATAGTGCGGATATAGAACACATATTAACAGAGCTGCAGGAAGAACATCAGCATCTTGTTATGATGACGGCCAATAGTGTTGATGGTGCGGAAGAGGGCTATTATCAGCAATTAATTAAACAGAATGAGAATCAGCGAACGATGGTGGAAACTGCAATCGATAAACGGTATCAGGCACAGGTAAAACAGATTATGCCGAAAGCACCGCTAGCAAAAAATATTAGTCGTGCGTTTCTGACAGGGGGGATTATTTGTACCTTTGGGCAGCTGATTATCAATACCGTCATGCTGCAGTATAGTGTGGATTTTAAAATGGCAGCACCGATTGCAAGTATTACAATTGTTATTATCACAGCTCTCCTAACCGGAATCGGCATTTATGATGAAATCGGTCGATTTGGCGGAGCCGGATCCATGGTTCCAATCAGCGGCTTTGCAAATTCAGTGGTATCTGCAGCACTGGAGTTTAAACGGGAAGGTATGATTTACGGAATCGGGGCAAAGATCTTTCAGATAGCTGGACCTGTTATTTTATACGGGACGTTGGCATCAGTTATCATTGGTCTGATTGATTATATGGCGGGGTGAGTGTATGGGCAGATGCATTGGAACGAGAAGTCTTCAGTTTGAACATCCGATAGCCATTCGGTCCTGGGCTACGGTAGCAGGCCGAAAAGAAGCCTCTGGCAAATTGAAAAGACAGTTTGATTTTATTTTAGAGGATAATATTTTTGGAGAAAAATCCTGGGAGCGCGCAGAACAGAAAATGCAGCAGTATGCGATCGAACTGGCAATGGAAAAGGCATCGTTATATGGTCATCAGCTGGATTATTTTCTGGGCGGTGATTTATTGAACCAGATTATTGCCACAAGTTATACGGCGCGTAATATTGGCGCACCGTATTTTGGTTTGTATGGGGCCTGCTCTTCTCTGGTAGAGGGCATGATACTGGCATCCTGTTTACTGGATGGAGGTTTTGGAAAACGTGCTGCGGTGTGCACATCCAGTCATCATGATGCAGCGGAACGGCAGCTCCGATACCCAACAGAGATGGGTGTGCAGCGTACCTTATCTGCTCAGTGGACGGTAACCGGAAGCGGTGCCTATATTCTGGATCAGGAGGCTGGTAACTGGAGTATTACAGGTGCAGTGCCGGGGCGCGTGATAGATCGGGGCATCCGAAACAGCTCGGACATGGGCTCTGCTATGGCGGCATCTGCTGTGGATACCATCTCGGTATGGCTGGAAGATATGGGGGATCTGGATACTCTGGACTATATTATTACAGGCGATTTAGGAAAAATCGGCTATGAAATCTGCCGTCAGCAGCTCACAGAGCGTGGATTTGATATTACAGACAAATATTATGATTGCGGCATGCAGCTGTATCATGCAGAAGATCAGGATGTCCATGCAGGGGCCAGCGGATGCGGCTGTTCGGCCGTGGTGCTTGGTGCAAAATATCTTCCGCTTATGGCAGAAAAACAGCATAGTCGTCTATTACTGGTTGGTACCGGGGCTTTGCTGAGTCCGCTAACCGTGCAGCAGGGGCAAACCATTCCGGGTATTGCACACGCTGTTTTGATTGAATATCATCAGGAGGGATCGGGATGTTAAATGGTCTGGCAATTGCATTTGTAACTGGTGGACTTATTTGTGTACTTGCACAGCTGATTATAGAGCTGACACCCTATTCGATTACTCCGGCGCATATACTGGTAGGATATGTGGTAGGCGGCGCTGTTTTAAGCGGACTGGGCTGGTATCAGCCTCTTGTGGACTTTGCAGGTGCCGGAGCCACAATTCCCTTATCCGGGTTTGGCCATATGCTGGTACAGGGCGTATTTGAAGCCGT
>RHMF01000214.1_pt1 | contig 24009 bp, 8 predicted proteins | sample 5365151 | NCBI WGS metagenome assembly RHMF01 (sample SAMN10266501, study PRJNA497801) | feces metagenome | isolation source: feces | host: Bos taurus | place: China: Prairie of Fairy Mountain | collected 2017-08-14 | reverse complement strand
TAAGTTTTGTGGCTTATAGAATTCCTACTGAGAGAGATTACTCAATGATTAATCTTCAGATTAAGAGGTTTACTCCTAAGACTGCAGGCGGTACTATTAAAGTACCAGTACAAGGAACTACTATTGCTGGTTTTGACTTCGATGTGGATAAACTCTACTTTATGATGAGAGAGTATATATCTACTATGGAGGAAGATGAGGCTATAGACAGCTTGCTTGAAGGTATTTTTGGTGAGAAAGTAATGGCATTTGAAGAGTATGATTTTGATAAATCGCCTCTTGAAAATACTAAGGCTGCTAGAAATAATATGCTTATTGAGCTTATTCAGCAGAGACTTATGGACTCAGAAACTTTCAGTCAAAGATATACTCCAGGTGGATTTACAGGAGCTTCTAAAGCTGCTAGATTTATTAGAGAGTTGTTGTTTGGTCCTGTAGAAAATACTACAGAAGGCGGAAAAGTATCTTTTGAGAAAATTAATGAAAGGGTTGAGGACAAAGCATCAGACCCTGAGCCTAATTATGATGCTACTGATGTAATGACATTAATTACTTATAATCAGCAGAATCAGGTTGCAGGTAAGCTTATTGGTGTATTTGCTAATCAGAATACTAACCATGCTTTTGCTAGTTTGATGAAATCTTTTACCCTCAAGACTCCTATTTCTTTCTGTGGACATAGTTATAGTGACTTGCTTAATGCTCCTGATGGAATTGATGTAGATTTAAATGTAGCAGAGTTCTTGGCAGCATCAGTAGATGCAGTTAAAGACCCAGTTCTTAATTTCTTGAATCTTAATACTCTTACTGCAGATGCAGGTGCTTTATTAGCTAGAATTGGATATACTACTGAAGAGATTGGATTATTATTCAATCAACCTATTATTAAAGACATATGTGAATACGCTTTTAATAATCAGACTACTTTAGAAGTAGCTACAGCTACAATAGTAGGAAGCTATAGAGAGATTATAGGAGGAACTGATACAAGCTCTCAAAATAGAGATTTACTACTTTCTAAAGACTCTTTAGCCAAGAATATTCTTAATGATAGAGTTCTTAGGGAAAGAGGAGAAGACGCTAAAAGTAAACCTTCGTTTGCATCAGGACAACTTGTAGTGGCAGAATTATTCAATAGTATAATTCAGGCTTCCAGTGATGTTACTAGATTTGTTACTTCTTCTAAGTTCACAGCTTCTAATGCTGTGGGTTCTACATTTGGAGATTTGTATGCTCAACAAATGAAAGTAGCTAAGTATATAGAAGATGCTATCAAAAGTAAATTAGCTTTTACTGTAGAAGTTACTGAAACTATTGACACTACTATCAATAATGATGAAGTCCAATTATCAATGTCTGATGAGGAATATATGATGTCTTTATTGTATAATCCTTTTGGATATGAGCAGGCAATGTATGATATGAATAGAAAGGTAGAAAAGATGCTTTCTAAATACTTCCCGTATAATACTTCTACTTATAAAGAAGTTAGAAGTCTTATGGCTAGTTTAACTAAGGGAGGAACATTAGATGCTGATACTATTAATAGTGTTCATAGAGATATCCTTGCCTATATGCTTTCTCAAAAAGAAGGTAGTTTGTTTAATGGCGAGCAGCCTGTAAGAATTGGTAACGAGGTTATTACTGCTAGAGAATACTACACTAATAGATTTGCCAAGAGACTGTATGAGACAATTATTGCAAATCCAGAATTAAAATCTTATATGATTCTCAGTGACCAGTTTGCTGAATTTATTACAGATGAGGATACTGGAGCAGTTTCTTTACAGATAACTAATGTAGGAAGCCTTCAACCATATCAGAAAGATGCTATCAAAGAGAGTTGGGAACAACTTGCTGAAGAGTATCCTAATATTGCCAGAGATTTGTTTATTTATAATTTCTACAAGACAGGATTTAACTTCAGTCCATTTACTTTTATGAACTTGGCTCCTAACTCTGTTAAACAACTTATTGAGGTTGATAATGGTGTTACTTATATTGATTTTCTTAGAGAAGTGCAGGCTGGAAATATTAGAATAGATTCTGATAACTTTGCTAAGCAGTATATTCTAAATCATTTAACTAATTACAGATTAGTATTCCATCCTAAAGGAGATGCTTTAACTACTGTCAAGAAGCTTTATAAGAAAGGTGATATTGTTTCTAATTCATTTGATTTGGATATTGCTAGATTAAGTGAAGATGAGCAAAAAATCTGGACTATGGGTAAGAATGAATTTAAGGAGTTGAAGTTTAGACCTTGTATAATTATAGAAGGTATTCCTTATATTGCTGATGGAAATGGTTATACATTTAATTCATCTACAAGTACTAGTATAACTTATAGAAGAGCTGTGGCTCAAGGTTCTACAAATAGGTCTTTGATGTTCTTGTCTTCTACAGAAGAAGGAAAAGATTTAGGAACCATTGAAGATATGGAGTTTGTAGGAAGTACTTCTATAGAACCAGAAGTTAGTCATTTTGAGTCTTTTGATAGAAGTGCTATTATAAGTGAGGTAGCTAGAGAATTTAAGGCTGCTTTTGATGCTGCTAATATCAGAGATGATGCTGGAGAACTTTATTCTATTAATGCTTTTACTGCTTTACTTGAAGCACAATCAGATGAAGTACTACTTCAACAGGTTGAAACTATCAAGAAGGCTTGTAGGAAAAATGGAATTCTTGTTTTAGATTCTGAAGGTAATTTAATGCAAAACTGTTAATTTAATATAATATGGGTAAATGTACAATATTAGCTCATGTTAGAAACCCTAAAGGAGAAGTTGTAGAGAGCAGGTTATATAAGGACCTGCTCCACTACACTTCTAATAATAGGCAACTAACAAAAGAATATTATGCTGTAGGCACAAATGAAAGTTTCTTAAGTAGAGTTAAAGACATTGCTGAATTTGATGAGAATGGTGAAATTACCTTCAAGTCTTTACAAAGATTGGCAAATCTTCAAGTAAATGAAGACTCCTTAATGCAAATTCTTAATAAGGATTTAGGTGCTGGAGAGTTGACTTACGATGAGGCTATTAGTAGACTAGCATCATTTAATAGAAGCAGTAGTTACAATGAATCTTACATGGCTACTATTACTCCTAGTACTAATGGTCTATATACTTTATCAGTAGTTAAGAAAAATAAAGCAAATCAAGTAGCTTTGGGAGAGGTTATAGCAAATCAAACTCTACAGAATAGAATCAAATACCAACTTAATAAAGCTGGTGTTGCCGTAGATTTTATAGAGTCTGATGAGAAAATCAACGGTAGATATAGTACAAAGAATGCTACTAGAACAGCTAATGGTCTTTATCAACTCATTAAAATAGCTAAAGGTGAACAAGTAGAAGCCACACTAGCAGAAGAGGCAGGTCACTTTGTAGTAGGTGCTATGGGTAAATCTCCTTTAGTACAAAGACTTTTAAATCTTCTTAATGAAGATGTACAAAGAAAGGTATTAGGAGAAGATTATCAAGGTAAATATTTTGGAGATAGTGCTAGAAGAGAGGTGGCAGGTACTCTTATTGGAGAAGCCTTAGTTGGCAATATTGATAAAAGGACTCCTTGGCAATCTCTAGCCAATAGAATAGTACTTAATGCTAAAAAGGTTTTTGCCACTCTTAAAGGCGACGAAATCATGAAGGCTTCTTTAGAGGCAAGAGAGATTGCTGAGTATGTAGCAGCTGGATTTATGTCTGATAAGTTTGAAGGTACTGTAGAAGAGGCTTTGAGAACTAGAGAGACATTGTATAGTGCTCCTACTTCATTTAATGTTAGAACATTTAGAGATGTTCTTGGAAAGCTTAAGATTCAAGCTTCTGAGATGGGTCAAATAAGTTCTGATTTGTTTAAGAGATTTAATCAAATAGCTGGTCAAGTAGAACTAGGTAGAGATGTTAATAGTCCTGGTATATTTGGAGATGCAATTGCTCTTGAAGGTATTGCAGAAGCTGTTTCTCTTATGCATGACTTAATGCAGGCAGAGATTCCTGATTTACTAGCGTCTGTAGACTTTGGAGATATTAGTGACTTCTATGCTAATATGCCTAGAAATGCTAAAGCACTAAGAGCTGTAAGAGTCTATGCTAAGAATGCTTTATCGATTATAGATATAATTGAAAGAGCCACTTCAACAATTCCAGGTGCTCAAGCATTGCAGGGAGATATATCTAATATACAGATAGTAGATGCTTTGGGTAATCCTGTATCACACAACTTGTTAGATATAGCAAACTCATTAAAATCTATTCTTGCAAGTAGAAATGGATTATTAAATGAGTTAGCTAATAAAGAAAGTCAGTTCTTCTTAAGATTCTTGGAAGACTCTTTAGGTTCTACTTATATTTCTAGAGCTGCTAGAGTCATATTCAAACTTAAGAAGGGAGAGAAACTCATTCAATTTAAGAGTGCTGAAGATATTCCTATTAGTGATTTGATGAGAAATCTAGATAGTGATATTTCTTTCTTTGAAAAGTGGATAGCTTCAATGTCTAATAGCTCAGATGTAATAGGTCAAATTGTAGATAAGACAGCTAAGTATGCTAATAAAGTAGCTGATGATATTACAAGAAATGATTTTGCTGAGCTTCAGATAATTAAAAATAGATTTGAAGTACTTAGAAAGAGAAAGCTAATATCTGATACTAGAGAATTGTATGAGATTGGTCTAGATGGTAAGCTTACTGGCAATATTAGGTCAGAATTTAGAATGGGTGAGTGGGAGAATTCTTTTGAGCAGATGAAGAAACAAGCTTTAGAAGACTTTAAGACCGCTAATCCAGATTTAGATAGTAAATCTGATTTTGAAAAGGGTGTAATGTGGGAGAATTACTTCAAGCCTTTAGCCAAACAATGGCATAAGCTCAATTCTACTTTCGTAATTGACCCTATAACAAATGAGGGTAGATATGTACCTAATAATACTTATAGAGACTCTTCTTGGGATAGACTTCCTGTGGAAGTACAAAATCTTATAAGTGATATAGTACAACTAAAAAGAAGTATAGATAATAGGTTAGGAGAAACACATACTAGAGATTATAGAGCACCTCAGTTTAAAGGTACCTTTATGGATAAGGTCAGAAATAAGAAACTGTATGAAAAAACCTCTAGTGCTATAACCCATACAGTGGTTGGTGAAATTAGGGATACTTTCTGTGAAAGTAGTGAAGATACTGAATATGGAAGTAATTCTACTTACAATAATGTAGAAGAACAACTATTTAATGATAAATTAGCTTTTGAAAGAGAAAAATTAAATAGGGTTCCTCTATATGGAATAAATAAATTAGCAGACCTTTCAGAGTTATCTACTGATATTTTCCATTCAATGCTTGCATATGCAGGCATGGCAAACCAATATGCCGCTTTAAGTCAGATTGTTGATACATTAGAAGTAGGTAAAGAAGTATTGTCTGAAAGAAAGGTAGAAGGGCTACAATCTGAGAAGAGTAGAGATAAAACTTCTGCTGCCTTTACTAGATATACTAAGTTCCTTGATAAGCAGGTATATGGAATTAGTGCTAAGAAAATATATCTTCCTAAAGGAGTTCTTGTAGATAAAATAGCAGGATTCTTTACAGGCTTAGCTTCTAAGATATATCTAGGAGGTAATGTAGCAGGTGGTTTGGTTAATGTTGGAACTGGTTCAATAGAAATATTTAAAGAGGCATTTTCAGGAGAATACTTTAATTCTAAAGATTGGTTAGATGCCAATGTAGAGTACTTTAAATATGTGGCTCCTAACATGTTAGGAAATGTAGGTAAAGAGATAAAGAGAGATAAAGTATCTCTATTTATTCAATACTTTGATGTTCTCAGCGACAATAAAGAAGATTGGAGAAATTGGAATACTAGAAGACCTTGGGTGCTTAACTTCTTTGGAAAAAGCTTATGGCTACCTTACAAATCAGGAGAGCATTACATGCAATCAATTCCTTATATAGGATTGGCTATTAACACCAAATTATATGATGAGAATGGTGTAGAAACTAATCTATGGGAAGCTCTGCAAACAGATGACATCGTGGGCACAAAGAAGGGTAAAGAACTCTCCTATAAGGGGAAGACTTATTTTAAAGATAGAGCAAACATCACTACTTATAATATGTTAAGTGACATTATTGCACAAATTGATAATGTTATGTCTGCTACTTCTATTTTAGGTCCCACCCTAAATCTATCAACTGAGCAGCAAACCTACTTAACTTCTAAAGGTTACAATATTGCTGATTTAAAAGGAACAAAGACTCAACTTACTAATGATATACAATCCTTAATATGGTCAGATAGTGATGAGGCTACTTTCCAAATAAAGGCTAGAGAAGTATCCAATAGAATGCATGGTATCTATAATAATTCTGATAAAGTAATGTTCCAGCAGACTATATATGGTAATATGGCTTTAGCCATGAGAGGTTATGCTCTTGGTATGTTTGAAAGAAGATTTGGTTCTTCTAAATATAGTGTAGCTCTAGGAGATGAGACAGGTGGTTCTGTATCAGATGCTATCAAAATGCTGTTATTACCTTTTACTGATAGAAGTTACATCCCATTAACTATGAGAGCATTACTGTTGCCTTTTGGTGAAAAGACTAAGCAGGAAATGCTAAATGCTGGATTCTCTATGCACCAATATAGGAATATGAGAAGAAACTTTGGTGATTTTGCTTTTATAGCGATGCTCATGATTATCAAGGCTCTTACAGCAAAACAAGAAGGAGGAGACGATGAAGATGAAGAGACTAATGATACTGCTATGGGATTAGCTTATTATTTCTCTTCAAGACTTCTTAGGGAGCAGAGAGCAATGAATACCATTAGAGGTATCAAAGATGAGTCATCTAGCTTGCTTGATATTGAGCCTGTAGGTATTAGTGTTCTTGGAGATATTTGGGATTTGACATATGGCTTTATAGGACAACAGTTTGTAGAACCTTCATACGATAGATTAGAGGGAGATGAGAAGCCTGAAAACTACACAGATTTCTACTATAATTCTAGAAAAGAAGGTCTCTATAATTATGGAGATTCTAAGGCTGAAAGAAAGTTCTGGAGAATGTTTCCATACTATAGAAGTAAATATGTGTTTGAGAATCCATATGATGCTGCAGCAGCATTTGACTATGGTAAGAAGGTTAAGTAATTTGTATATATAAAACAAAAAGGCTAAAGAGGTTTTCCTCCTTAGCCTTTTTCTTTTTACAACAAGATTTAAATTGCTCCACAACATTGTAGAACTCTTTCCATCTCTTCATCAGTCCTATTATTCCACTGTTCTTCAGTAGTAATTCCTTGGGCATTTAGTGCTTCGGTAATTTCATTTATTGACATATTGGCACCTTCAAATATTCCCCACTTGAACTTATTAGGAATAGTTCTCTCAACTTTTGGTTGAGTTGTAGAAGACTTCTTTCTTCTTCTATCTCTAATAGTTCCTACAGGTTTCTGTTCTTTTACTTCCTCCACTACCTCAGTAGTACCTTCTACTACAACTCCTGTATCAGTATCTACTACTGAAGTACCTTCTTTAGTAGTGTTACCTTCAGGCATTTCTGTAGCAGGGTTACTTACTTGCTTAGTATTTTGTACTTTTGCTCTGTAGTAATTAGATTCTCCTGCCAAAGTAAATGGAGCATTAATAACTACTCCTTTGACTGTATATTCTAAAGAATCCTTACTAAATTCTATAATATCGTCATCATAGATATCTGACATATTATTTTTAGCAGTTGTTTCTTCATTTCCAACATCACTGTAATTAACATTCCATATAACAAATGAACTCTTTGAATCTCTCATTCTGACTTCTCCATTTTCATCCATTATAAGATTTTTGAGGATATTCATCTGAGTTCCTTCAGTCATAGTTCCATTAGTTACTTTTCCAAGTACTATTTTATTACCTTCATTGTCTACTACAGCAAGTTCATACAGTCTTCTATCTTCAATCATTTCCTCGGTAGGAGTTATAGTATATTCCCAACCTTGTCTTGAAGGAAGATTTAAGAAGTTGCTCATCTTTCTACTTAACTGCTTTGAATACTCTCTTAATCTAGTTAGAGTCTGCTCAGTAGGAAGTATAGTTCCATCCTCAAGCTGCTCAAATGTAAACTCTTCAGTATTAAAGCTGTCTTTGAAGAAAGATACTAATGTCTTAGCAGCTCTATTTAACCTACTATTAGCTTTTAGTACAGATACATCATTATCGTTAAATAATTCTGCTATAGTCTTATCTGAATTCTTGTCTACAGTTCTTTGTACTGGAGTAACAAATGCTGATATAGGTATTACTTCACCCTTAAGATTAGGTACCTCATACACAAGTTGACCATTAACTACTTTTAATCTTGATAAGAAATTATTCTTCAGTTTTCTATATACTGGAGACCTTCTTCTATCTGGCTTAGATAAACTAGTTAATTCTTCCCTTTCTTCAACTTCCAAATCATTAATTTGCAATGTGTGTGATGACCTATTAGGCTCTGTTACAGATAGATGATTAGGAGCTTTAGCCACCACATTACCATACATACTAGTAGTGATTACCTCACCATTTTCATCTTTAATTAGTGATGTTTGGGTTTCATCACTTTGTCTGTAAGCATTCTTTCTAATATTACTTAATCTAGCAGCACCACTGTGAGTTTGATTGTCTGTAGCAGGCATTATAGCTATAGGCTGATAGTGCTTATCTCCTATTGTAATACCTCCAGATTCAACCTCTACTGCTGCTACTATAGGTAGAGCATTGAGAGTGTAGTTCTTACCACTAGCTTCCATCTCTTCTCTCACCTCACTAGCTAATTGAGGGTCTGATATAAATACTATAGGAGAATTCTTAGACAAAACATCTGACTTTAAAAACTCTGCTATTTTATATCTTCTGTAAAACCTTGATAATGCTCCATTAGGGTATGTATTATTTATATAGTTCATATCTAATGACTCCATAGCATTAGCATTTGCTTTACTTTGGTCAAATATACTAGGCTGCTTCTCTTCACTAATAGTCTCTTTTACCGACTTACTATCTAAGTTACTAATTCTTACAGCTGTTTGTCTAAGTAAATCTGCGGCTTCAAAGTCAGAAGTGTTAGCAGAATTAATCGATAGTTTATTTGCTTCAGCATTAAGGTATTCTGCCAATGTTGTAGGATTACTGTCTATAGAAGCATTACTAATAATACTTTGGGCAATTCCTCTAGCAGTATTACTAAATCTAGGTAGATTATTAGCCAGGCTAATAGCAGTAGTAATAACAGAATTTTCTACTGTTTCAACAGTTTCTCCTTGAGGTGAATCTGCCTTTGTTTCTTCTACTGATGTAGTACCCTCAACTTTTTCAGGAGTAGCTTCTTCAGCTTTAACTTCTATAGGTTTAGCAGGTTTATCTTCCTCAATAGGAGTATCCTCTACAATAATAGGTTGTTCTACTTTTTCTTTTTCTTCAGCATCTTTTTTAGTCCTATCTAAAGCATCTATATAGGTTTGAATGACCTGTCCTATACTTGTAAATTCTACCCTATCGTCTTCAGATACATTACTATTTACATCATTTACATATGATTCAAATAAGAAGTTACCTTCAGAATCTTGTTCTACTAAAGCCTGTCTTCCAGCAGCAGAGTCAGAAATATCTATACCCATGTCAGAAAGGTAAGTTAAAGTATGCATGAATAGATTGACATCATTCTCATCCATATCATTAAAATACTCATCTTCAAGTATCTGCATAGCTAGATTATTTAGAGCGGTTCTCTGCTGCTCATACCTAGCAAAGTTCTCGTTATTATTCCTTCTAAGGGCTGATTCAATTAATGCTTGCTCTCTTTGAGTACTTGTATCGTATATTTTGTCTAGTTCCCTTGCAAACTTAGAATAGTCTTCAATCTGACTTAGGCTCTCATATCTCTTCTTCGAGACAACATCACTAGCAGCCTCTCTTTGTCTTGCTACATAAGCATTAAATGCTTTAGGGTCTGTTAGAATACTATTGTACTGTGTTAAGTAAGCCCTAGATGCAGCTTCTAACTTTCCAGAATCCTGCAGTTTACTAGAGAAATTTATATCTTGTGCAGTACCTTTATTTATAATATTCTTAATAACTTCCTGTTGAGCTTCAGAATAATTGGATAAGTTATCAGGGTTAAGCATTACTGCTCTAACATCTGTAGGCAATGATAATATTTCAGATTCATTAAGTACAGCATTATTAACAGCAGTATAGTCAGCCGTTTCCTCTGAGAATCTTTGTACTGCTTTCCTTAGTGAGTTATATTTAGCTCTTTTTATTTTAAGTATTTCCTTCTCAGATTTGATGTCTCCCTGTCTAGATTCTAAATTTTTAATATCCTTCTCTAGTGATTCCATTACAGACTTCATCTTTTCCACTTCTTTCTGTCTTCTTTTGAAACTTCCAAAAGTGGCAATAGCATCTTTCTGTTTTGGAGTTAGGGTACTTTGTTCAACAGTATTCTCTATGCTACTAGCAATTTCATTAATCTCATTGTCTAGTTTAGGTTTTCTTGAATTCCAGTCATCAAGAACCATTTTACCATAAATTAATGAAATTTTAGTATCTTCATCAACATTGCCAAGAACCCTTTCTATATTATCGGACTCATTCTGAATTGTACTGATAGTGTTTAACATTTTATTAGCATTATCTTTAACTCTAGATAATACATCATCATCAGTCATATTTTCAAATTCAGAAGAAATATTAGCATCTTGTCTAATTGAACTTACTATAGCAGCAGCTTCCTGAGAACCTGCTTCTGCATTGGCTGCAGTTACTAAATTGTTCATATAGCTATCATAGAATGCTGTACCTTTGAGTTTTTCTAGCATTACAGCATCATTAATAGTCTTACCAAGAGCACTATTTCTATATCCAAATTCATCGTTTATAGATACACTTGAAGACATGTCTCTAACCCAAGAGGCAGTGCCTACTGCTCCATCAAACTTATCTTGATTTTTTGGGTCATTTATCCAATCTTCTATAAGACCTGCCTCTTTCTTAAGTCTGTTAGCCTCATTTCTAGTAGCTTTAAATTGGCTGTATAGTCCACTTCTCCAAGGCATAACTCTTGAGAATGCTTCCCATCCGCTTTCTAACTCACCTTTAGCATTTTGTCCTCTACCGAATCTTACTGTTTCAGCAATCGGTCTTCCTCTACTATCTCTCACAAGAGAACCATCTGAGTTTCTTTTATATACAACTTTACCATCAGCATCAAGTTTTGTGGTACTTCTTGAAGGACCAAATGTTCCTAATGCAGAAGAAATGGCACCATAAACACCTGATTTAATGGTTTCCTTATCTGTTAAAGATTCTGTAAGAGCAGTCCATCCAGCAGCAAAGCTTCCTGCCATGTAATCTCCAATCTCTGCTACTGATTCACCGCTATATTTATTCTCAATAAATTTAGAGATGCTGTATTCTCCTGCTCCAGACATTGCTGCATCAGATATACTTTGTAAATATTCTTCAGTAAACTCACCAAAAGGCTCTTTTACAACATTAAATACTTGTTTAGCTTTATTAAATTTGGGGGTAACTCTTACATTTCCAGGAGTTCCAGTAGCATTAAATTGTCCTGAAGGAAATGCCCAACTTGTCAATTTAGATTTCTGCAAGGCTCCTTGTACAGTAGGTGCTTGTAGTCCTGCCTTTAAAGAAGCATTAAGAACACCATTAATAGCAGAATTTGCATAGAAGTTATTAATACCAGCCTTTGAAGCCATTGCTTCTATATAATCCAAAGATTCTCTATACTTATCTCCGTACTCATTAAATGCCAACTCTCTTGCAGAACTGTAATCCATATTAGGATTCTCAGCAACTATTTGTTTTGCTCTCTCTGTAACATAATATTCTTGTTGTTGTGCAAGCTCTCTCTTAGCATTCTCAAGAACACTTAACTTGGTATTAAGACCTTCTATAAGACCTTCATGAGTACCTGCAATAGCTGGTAAAACTAATGCATATGTACCTTTCTCTGCCTTTTGTATAACTCTAAGTGCTTTCTTAGCATCATTTAGATTATCTAATGTTTTACCTGCTTTAGCTGCTAATGTCGCCTTCTTAAGTCCTTTAAATGCCCAACCAGCAATCTTTGCTTCTCCTGCACCCATAAGCATAGTTGCAGCAGTAAATCCTCCTTGGGCTAATGCCTCTGGAATAGTATTGACATTAAATATCTCTCTTTGTTGTTTTTCTGTAGCTAAAATAGGAATATTAGAAATTCCACCATAAATGGTTTTATTTCTTTCTATCTGTTCAGGCCTCATTGTGCCATACTTAACTATATCATCTCCATACCTTGTAATGTCGTTATCCATTACATTATTTATGAAGTTCTGCCACCCATTTAAGCCTTCTGTCTCATATCCAGCACCAACTAAATACTTAGCACCTCCAACTATGTTACCATAGGCACTAACTAGTGCTCCTGCTGTAGAAGCTCCTAATCCTAAGAAAGCATTTCCATATTTCTCAAGTACACCTTGATTATTAGCTACATTATCTTGAATTTGACCCTGCAACCAAGCATTAGCTTTCTGTTCTCCATAAACATCCTTTCTTGCATTATAATCTGCAGACATTCTAACCCAATCATCAGATGTAAAAGAGATGTAGTCAGTGCCTCTATACTTTCTATAATAGGGAGAAATTTTAGAAGCTATCTCTTTAATATCTGTTTCTACCCTAGAATGAGATGCCAAAGGCTGGTCTATATGATAATCTTCCTCATACTGAGCCTTAATATCTTCATATCCAGCAGATAGTGTTTCATTATATTCCTCAATTGCAGGAATTGCTGAAATTGGAATAGGAGTATATGAAGCACCTACACTAGGAACTTTTAAAGAGTCAGATTTAACTGACCCTTTAAAATCTGTTCCTTGCAAGTCTATCTGTCTTTTATCTTCAGCACTTCTGTCTTTTGCTGTTAATCCTTTTGTTTCCCAAACTGGCATAATTATGATTTTCTATATATTATATAATCGTAAGGAGAATCAGAAGAAACTCTGCTACCTTGAGCTTTAACCTTAAGTATTCTTACATTATCAGTTGCAAACTCTTCATCTGAAATACCTGCTAGTCTAGCTTGTTTTAATATCTTTCCAAAAGCAGTAGATTCATCTACTTCTGATAATATTCCACTTCCATCAAGCCACTCTTTAAATCCAGGAATGGTCTCCATGTTGGTTACTATGCTAGCCTCTGCATGTGCATCATCTGGAGTATAAGAAAAGTCTCCTGAGCCACCTCCCCATGTAAATGGCCACACATTAGCTCCAGACTTTAAATTGGTGTTAAGGAAGTGTCCTCTCCACCAATCTGGGATATCTTCTCCTTCTCTACCACCAATCCACTCACCATCTACATTTATTACAGCACCTACAGGAGTGAATCCTGTACCTTTCATATCAGATACTTTTACTACTGAAGATAATTTCTTTTCAATTTCCTGTTGCTCCTTCAATGCAGCTTTGTCCTCTTCAGGAGAAGTGCCTATAATTGTAGAAGTTCCATCTGGTTTAGTAAGAAGAACCCTTCCACCTCCTAATGGTTTATAGTAAGAACCATCTTCTTGCTTTATTCCTTTACTTTCATATTCGAACTGTTCTTTTGCTAAGTCCATTCTTTCTCTGTCAATGTCTGATACATAATTTCTATTAGACATTACATCAATCTTAGGAGTTCCAATAGCAGCCTCTAAACCTTCATTGATATAACTATCAATCTTTTTCTTATTATCCTCACTCCATTTATCATATACAACTTGTCCTTTAATAGCATCTACAATTCCAAGTAATGCCTTAGGAGCATTGGGGTCTCTTTGAGCTGCGGCTATAATTTGACTTATATCATAACCCTGCATAATCTTCTGCTGTACATATTGGTCATGAAATACAGGGGCATACTCAGGATTGCTTAAGACTGCACTGGCTGCTTCCTTTGCCATAGTAGCAGTCCTTTTAGCAATAGATTCTCCACTCAATGGAGTAAAGGTAGCATTTGGATTTTGTAACAGAGAATCTAAACTAGCCGTACTATAGTCTACATCAAATATCAATGAATCATCTCTAAGCAAAGCCTCTCTCTGCTGATTTATTAAATCTTGTCTCTTTTTATATGCAGTTTCTATAGGAACTATTTCCTTACTGTATCTACCTTTCATACCAATAAGGTTTTTCCTACTTGCAGGATTAAGACCTTCCCTAGCTAACTGTGCTGCTTGTGCCTCTAAGTCATTTGCATATGTCTTATACATATTGTAAGCATAGGGGTCTGTTTGTTCATTAGCTAGATTTTCCCATACACCTGCTTTGGCAGTTAGCTCTCCTAAAGCATCTTCTACCTCTCTATATGCTTGACCATATATTTGATACGGTTGTATGTATCTCTCAAAAGAGAAAGGCTTAAATTTACTATTTACTACTAAATTATAATTTGCCATATTAATATGTGAAGCCTCCTCTCTTCTTTCTTAATTTCCCACCTTTGGCATATCCTGTACCAGTAATAGTTTTCTGATAATCTTGCCACCTTTTATCACTCCAATCTAAAGGTTTTTGATTTAAAGTACCAAATACACCAGACTTTATTAACATGTCTCTATCAGCTCTATTATAGGCATCTTCTCCAATACCTCCTAGAGATTCAAATAGACCACTCATACTAGCATTTAAGCTCTCTTCTCTTGCAGCATCAATAGCATTTCTCATTGCCATTGCTTGAGATACACCACTTAATCTAATATTACCAGCCTTTAATGCAGCGTCTTGATTAGCCATAGCAGCTTTAAGTCCCATTTCAGCATTAGCTTGATTTGTTGCTCTATTAAATGTTTCTACTTGTTGTCTCTGTGCTAAGTTATATTCTTCTGCCTGCCTATATAAGTCACCTAATGCATTTTGTGTGTTATAATCAGCAGCAAGTAGAGCAGCATTTCTTGCAGGGCTAGAAGTATTCATAATAGCTCTTCTTGTAGCTCCTGCTTGTGCATTTAGCTTATTAGTATAATAATTCCTATCAAAAGGTTTATATTTTAGATAGTTACCTAGAGGAGTAAAACCTACTGGAGTATAATTACTAGCACTAATAGCTGCATCTAATATAGCGTCTGCATTAGCATAATCAGGCTTACTAAATATATTTTGGAATACACCTATTGCATTACCTACTGCTGGAGCATACCTTAACCAAGATAGGTTACTACCTGTATCACTAGCAACTTCTGCTACACCTCTAGTAGCAGCTCCTTCAGGCAATCCATATTCACTAGCAGCTTCATATTCAGGAGAACCATAAGTAGCAATACTACCATCATCCATTAATATACCATTCTTTGTATATCCAATAACATTTCCTCCACCGTCTACATCATCTAAGAAATTTGTATAAGGGCCTGTACCACTGTACAATTTGCCCTTCTTACCTCCATAAGCATATTTCTTACCTTCTTGACTAGCTTGCTTCTTTTGTCTTACAGTTTCTTGTGCCTGTTGTAGTTTCATCATAGAATCTACTAAACCTCTTTGACTAATAGGGTCATTAGGTCTTTCTTCTGACTCCTTACTTAATTTTTCTGCAATAGCTGCAAAAGAATGATTATCATAGGACTTTGGAAGATTTACAGACTCTAATAATCCACCATCAGCCATAAGTCTATTACTGAATACATAGTCATTAAATACTACTTCACCCTCTTCTACTAAGTTAGGAATACCTTGTGGGTCAACACCCATTTGTACACCCTCCATAGGGTTTTCCTCGTGGGTTCCTCCATTACCAATCATTATAACTCCGTTATCCCAATCAGCACCATTTGTAGATAAGTTACCTCCAAAAGCATGATGCCACTTAGAAGCATTCTTTGCAAAGTTTGCTTTCTTTACCATAGCAGGACTATAGTCTTCTTTATTGGCTAATACTTGACTAGCAAAAGCTTGTACACTCTTACCATGTTTCTTAGCAGCTGCTGTAAAAGTACCTCTCTTTGAAGGTTTAATATGAATTCCTCCACCTGTTGCAAATGTATTTATATCTGTATTCAATTCTGGGAAATTGAAGGAATTAGGTAAAGAAGTAATTTTACTATCATTTAGAGCATCCATAGATTTGATGTCTAAGTTTTCATTAGCCAATTCATATCCAATAGCCCCACTTCCATATCCCCACATATCAATAGGTCCTCCAAATGCTGAGAAGTTTGCCATAGCTCTTAAATCATTCTGTGTGTCTATACTTTGTGCCTTATCTACAAGAGCCGTCAGATTCTTACTATTGGCAGCATTTATTTGGGAGTTTAACTTTTTAGCTTTCTTTTTAGCCTTATTACCTCCAGTAATCCATCCAGCTACACTACTACCTAATCCTACTACACCTCCAACTATAGCTCCAATAGGACCTCCAACCATAGCACCTGTTGAAGCACCTGAACCAGTAGCATTAAGAACATTTCCAATTCTTTGTCCAGTACTTCCTCCTCTAATGTCTTTCCAACTTACATTATCCATAGGAGAGTAAGTACTCCACTCTTTCATTAAGTCATCATTGGTATTAGCTTGTACCTTATATGCTTGTGTTTGTTTGATATTACTTTCTATATCAGAAGTATCTGCTATCTGAGCATTTTGCATACCAGCATTAACTATTGTACCAACTGATGAAGTAATTCCACCTATAGTACCACCTAGATTATCTGCACTAAAAGCTTTATCTAATGCTGCTTTTGATTGTCCTCCCCAAGAATACAAGTTAACAGCCTTATTTGATTTCCTTATAACTTTTCTTTTAGTCATTTCTTATATGAATTTATTTGCAAAGATAAATAAAGTATTTGAAATACACAAGAATATTATCCAAAAAATTATGGGGCAATAAGATAAACACTTATGCCCCATAATAATTATTCAAAATAGTGTACTACCATGTCATGTAATATAGTTTTGTTTGTATTTTCATTATCCATAGATAGCTTAATATACAACCAAGGATTTCTCATTCTATCCCTACCATTTACTCTATCTCTAGGTATATTAGCTCTCCATATTCTAAACTTCCTCTTCAAATCAGAGGGCCTTCCTAATACATTAGATAAAGAGACTGTTCCATTCTGATACTCATTCCATGTAGTTAAAGTATCAAAAGTAGTGTTAAGTAGTTTTCCGTTCTTATCCCAAGAATCTGTTCTGAATTCAAGATTATTAAATATCTTGTCAGTAGTTGCATTTGGATTAGCTATTACAGTAGTATAGAAAGGTTGATACTCACCAAAGAATATGTTATATTCACCTTCATTATGTATCCAAGGTTTGTACACCTTTCCTCCATTTTCAGTATTAAGAGCAATTCCTTTGTCTTCAAGGTTAATGAAGTAAGGCATTTTCTCATAACTATAGAATGAAGTAAATTGACCTAGTGGCTCAGAGAATGCTAAACACTCATCTTTATTAATAAAAAATACATCACCATTTACTTTATCATAATATGTAACAAAACCATTGAAGTCTACAGGGTTCCAAATATTTATAGAATTAGATGATGCATTCACCCAAGAATGGAATCCAAACTTATCAGATATATTATTTAACTGTCCATTGAATAAATATATACCCTTTGTAATATCATCTATAAAATAAATACCATTAGAAGTTTCACATATAGACCACTTGTTTATACATCCTACCTTATCTGTGATATATCTCTTACCAGTTACCTTACCACTATTAGCAATCTCAATAGGCACACCTTCTGTAGAAGCTATCTGCACATTCTCATTGTAGAGAATTTGACTAATACCAGTATCTTGAAAAGCAATAAGATTATTGTTTAATCTCCTTAATGCTCTAACATTACCTTTATCTCCATCTAAATCTAGAATAGAAGCAAGTGTTATATTAGTCCAAGTGTCTGTTAGCTCTCCAGCAGTTTTAGTTTTAGTCCAAGTAATTGAATTGTGGAAGTTATCCAAATTCAATTTATTTGTGTTCAAACCTCTATAGTTGAAGAAGTTGTTAGATTGAGAATAAACATCATTTAGCTTATTAAAGTTTTCAGGAGTAATAGCAAGATTGTCTACCTGTCCTCTGTTTCTATCATATCTACCATCAAGATTAACTCTTGTTTCACACATAAATGAAACTATTTCAGTTACAGCATTTTGGTCTTCTAATGTAAATGGGTAGGTTTTAATATGGTCATATCTCTGATAATATGTATCTCCTTCTTCCCATTTAATAAGAACAGTTTCTTTGATTTTACCTTCATCATCTATAAGAGATACAGGTTCTCCACACGGGAGCCACTGATTATTTTCAAAAGCTTCTTCAGTCTGTCCTCCAAACCTATTAATTACATTGTCATTATATAATTCTCCTAACCACAGCCAGCCATGTTGTATTGAGAATATGTTATCTACAGGTCCATCCATAGTAGAATCATATTCTAGAACATCCTGACTAACACCCTTAATAGTGCTTTTAGTATCCCAGAAAAATTTAGAATATAATAGACTCTCACCTATGTAATTTACATTCCACCATTCTCTTGTTAAACTAGTACTAGAATCTCTACCATCCTTAATTGTTGGTAGCACTCTTTGATACTTGTTTGTAGAGTAATTTAAAGCTAGTACTGCATGCGGAGTAGATTTATATTTTATTCTAACTGGGTCTGTACTAGTAGTAGAATTTGAAGAATCAGAGTAATCTACACCAAAGTTACTAGAAAATAAATCGTGAGGTGAGTCTGCATCAGTATTCAACCTTCCAGTAGATATAATAGGATATCCATTTTTCTTATCTCCAGCAGTAGGAACTGTAACAACTTTATCTATGTTACCATAGTAGTTTATATCGTTTAGTGATGAGTTTTCTGGAGACTTTAATTTAACAAGTGAAACCTCATTAGAATCGAAAATAGAAACTCCTGATATTCCTGTATTAGTACTACTTCCACTTTTATATGCTTCCCAAATTTTATCAAAATATACAGATTTGTATGAAAATTTTATGTTTGACATTTTCTTTTTGTCTAACATAGCTGACCTGTAACCATCTTTAGCACTTTTAGTATTGTTCAAAGAACCATTTCTATGCCAAGGATATACTGCAAAACCGTAAGATAGTTTATTATCATTTGAGGTGCCTCCTTTTCTATCACTAACTTCATCAAACCAAAAGGCTCCAGAGATTAAACTTCTCCAACCAAAATGAGAATCTTTTTCAGTAGTATATGATAGAACACTAGTTGTTGTAAAATCATTTTCTACCCCAATAGGTTCTTTGTAAAATCCAATAGGCAATTCAGTACTAACTTCTTGCTCCTTTTCCCCAACTATAAAATTATTTGGAGGTGTTGAAGTTTGTATATCTATACTAGAAGCAAAAGCAGTTAGAGGAACCATTCCTACGATTCTAAGCTTCAAGTTAGAAGTATCTAAACTTCTTATACTGTCATCAAATTCAATATCTGGAGAGTGAAGAGTTAGTATAGATTGGTCTATATAAAAATTCTCACTATTCTCAGCCACCCAATCACTTACATTAGCATAAGAATCAGTATTACTTACTGTTGGACTATTAGGAGGATTGCTTATACATTGTATCTCAGCGTTTCTATTATTATTACCTGGAATTGGATAATTATGTCTGAATTCTGCCCAAGCACCCTTGTTAATAGTATCAATATCGTATTTTATATCTGGAGTATCTTTATTGTAAGTTACTATTCTATTATTTGCTAAAATACCAGCTTTTGAATATACACTTGGAGTATAAGAACAATCCCAAATACTTGGTCCACCATCCTCGTTTTCTCTAATAACACAATTATTATAGGCTCCTCCTAAAGGAGCAAAGTCTCCCTTACTTTTATCTATATCAAAAGGAGCGTTGGGCCTTATAAACCAAGAAGATTGAGCAAAGGGAGAATTTCCATATCTATCAGATACATTGTATACAGTAGGACACAAGATACCTTGACAAATACATTCTCTATCTTGTATGTCTGGATATACTATTACTGGCCTTATTCTTGTATAGCCATTATGAATTAACTCTTTTATAATATCTTGGTTTTCAAAATTACACATTGCTACTGGTAAATATATACCATCACTTTTATAAAAAGTTGTCTTTATGTGTGAAGTATTTTGAGCATCTTTAATCCATATAGGTTCAGACCACTTACCAGTATAATGTTGAGCTTGAATACCAAACCTATACCATTCTAAATACTTAAATGCCTTAATCTGATAAGAGTTTTTACTGAGCTGGTTTTCATAAGGATAGTAACCTAAAGGAGGTGGAGGAGTTATATATTTATTGTATAAAGCAAGATAATTGCCAAATGTAATACTTTGTTTTCTGAATTCGTTCTTAATAGTAGAACTAAGGACCTTTCTTTCTACACTAATATCACCAAGAAATAAAGTATTATCTTTTTGGGTCATAGTACCAAATACTACATCTTCTCCTCCTTTATACAATAATTCAGTAGGGTCTATGTAATCTCCAGATGTTCCAGTATCAGTATATTTTATAGTTACTATCTTACTAGTATACAACTTAAATTTATTATTATAGTCACTTGCTGTAATAGTACCTCTATTAGTGTTCACACTAAAACCTATACTATTATTAGTACTTAGTAATAGAAAGTCATCACCATATAAATTCTCATTATTAAATGATATAGCGTCATAAGTACTACCTTCTATTTTCCAATAGTTGCTACTTGTAGTCTCTAGATTGGACAGTAGTGTATACTCTTTTGTACTTCTATTTCTTACAGATATCTTATCTATATTTACATGCTTTGAGTAAGTCTCTTTATCGTAAGCATATGTACCTGAAGTTGGAATACTTATATCAGTAATTCTTTTAACTTCTGGAATAGAATTAATGCTTGTTCTATGTATAGAGTATATTCTTAAACAATCAAATGATTTATCTACTCTTTCAATTGTGATGTCAAAGCTGTTGCTTACTTTGTCTTCAGGACTAGCTCCTCTATTACTATAAGAGGTGTAGTACAAAGGAGAAGTATAAAAAATATTACTCTCCTGACCATATGTATTAACATATGTAAAGGCGTATTGTAGAACGCCTGAAGCAAAATTTCCACTAGTTACTTTATTTCTCTGTATAGAAATATTCTCACTCAGTTTTAATTTATTTACAAAGTTGAATGAATCATTGGTCCATTTACTTATTTTATTTGAAGACGCAGCTATATTAATTACTCTTGGTTGGTTTAAACCATCAGTCCAGTATACCTTCTTTAATTCACTATTTTCATAGAAAGACAGTGCCTCAATAGGATTTTTGTAATTAAAGTTCAAGTCTCCCTTGAATAATTCCTCACCTTTTAAGGTTCCACTATCAAACCATAGTTTATAAATTCTATCGTAGAACGAGAAATCTAAATTAATGGTAGATTCTTCAGCATTAATGTTTCCAATTGTACTAGGTTCAGCTTCTATAGAAATTTCTTTATCTATAGAATCATCACCGCAAGTAAACAACACTAACTCATCATTAATCAATGACTGTCCTATAGGTGTACCCTTAATATAATTTCCAACTCCAGAAATACTAACTGCTTTATTTCCTTTTTCATTAACTAGACTAAACAGAGTATTTTCATCAGTCGGCATTATTCTGACATTCTTATTTTCATAAGCATATTCAGAGTTAAATGCAGATGCTGATAAATCTCTCTGCATTCCCTTTATTTTGAAAATTGCTTGTTTCTGCATAATTAATGTAGTTTAATATTCTCTCTTCTTCCTAATGATGAAAACCCACTGTCAAATTCATGTGTTCTTTGAATGAGTGTACACCAACTATTTTTAATACTCTCCATTTCTGATACAGATGGGATTGTAAATTCAGACTGCAACTGTCCTGCAAGCCAAGCATACTGTTGTTGAGTATTTTGTAATACATTCCCATTTATTTTACCCATGTCAAAAAGGATAGTAAATACTTCTCTTTTTATATAAGACTCTAAAGTCTTTAGAAATACTGGGTTATCTATCAATAGTGGATAACCGCATTCATCTACAGGAATAGCCTTATATGCTACACATATATCTCCTGTCTTGAAGGTTGTAAATAGAACTTGACCTTGTGTCTTAAAAGTAGGCTCACTGCTATCATTTGAAATGAAGCTATCAGTCATGCTTCTTAAATATCTACCAGACTCCTTTTCTTTTACCTGTATTATAGATATTAAATCTGTAGGTAACATAGTTCTATAATCTTCAATATGTAACTCTACCTCTTTATCTTCATATAATCTAGGCATACCAAAGATACTTATAAAATCTAAGGTATATTGTACTGCCTGTTCTAGGGTTACATCTTGAAGTAATGGGTGTCTAAGTACCCTACTTAATACCTCTCTTATACTAATGTAATTATATTCTTTTACCATATCTTAAATCTTAAAAGCATCTAACCTACCTTCTTTTATCCTTTGTTTTATTCTTGTCTTCAGTTCTCTATTAATATTGAACTCATAGAATACTTTATTAGTATAGTCAGCTAAATGCCTATTATAATAAACCTTAAAGATTTCTTTTTCTTCTATCTTAACAAGGGTTTTATCTCTATAGGCTTCTCCATCTTCATGCCATAGTTTGAGAGTTTTATCCCAGTCAATAGGTAAGTTACTTCTTACTTTACCATCTTTGAAAGAGAACCTAACATCATATTTTCTTAATTCTAGTCTGCCCATTTTATTAGGTAACGTAATATCATTACCTAATATAAGACTTTCAGCTAGATAGTTATTCATCCTCCTTATTATACTGTAGAATTCATGCTCAGTAAGAGGTCTTCCTATATTAAGCCATTTATTCTTTCTTATCCACTTATAAGCATCATACACTCCTATAGATTGAGTAACCTTATGAGACCTAGATTCTTTTACTTTTTTTATTGAGTTTAGAAACTCCTCCAACTCTTTATTTCTCTCTTCAAGACAATCTAACATATTAACCTAATTGCTTAGCTAAAGAAGACTTAGCATTTCTACTTATATATGTAGCAAGGTCACCCAAATCATCATTAGCATTATTAATATTATCTTCAGGTCTATATTCAGCACCTAACAATTCCTTAACTACAAGTTCTATCATAGGAGGAACAAGAGAGTCCTCAAGAGGAAAATCCCTATCTAATACATCACAAGAAAGTGTACATCCTTCTTCTGTACACATTAATTCAGAAGCTTTTTGAGAATCTTCGAATATTCCAGTTAACCTAACCTTTGTAAGTTCTAAAAATTTAGGATTAGAAGACTTAAAATAAATATAGTTATCAGGAGCTAATGAAGCATATATAATATTCTGTAAATATTTGTTATATCCTGTATATCTCATTCTATCCCTACTAACAAGAGTAATATTACCTCTATAATAATCCACAGGATAAATTACAGGATTACCTATCTTCATTAGATAGGGTATCTTTTCAACAGACCTTAAATATGAACTATAATCTAATTCACAAGGTGCCCCTGCCATAGCAGGAACTTCTTTAAGGTCTAGACAGATTGTTTGGTAATTACTTTCAGGTATCTGCTTCTTAACATCAGAATACTTCTGCTTTAGAAGGAATGACCTATATTTGTCTATAAGGAATATTACATGGTCTTCAGTATAAGGAGCATCATCAGAATGTAACTTCAATTCATCTAATACTAAATAGACTAATTCTTTATATGTACTCATATTGCTTTTTTAGTATAAATTAAAAATCCTTGCAAATATAAGCATTATATCTCACATTTGCAAGGATTTTACTGTTTTTATGTCAGAACTATTAGGATAATAGTTACTAATAATTCTTTGTAAGAAGAAAAAAAGGGAGACTAAATGTCTCCCTTATGTATTAAAGAGTAGCTATACCAAGACTAGTTGCTGTATTTATAGCACTAATAATCTTATTAAGCTCTGCTTTATCTGCACA
>RHMF01000933.1_pt1 | contig 24056 bp, 18 predicted proteins | sample 5365151 | NCBI WGS metagenome assembly RHMF01 (sample SAMN10266501, study PRJNA497801) | feces metagenome | isolation source: feces | host: Bos taurus | place: China: Prairie of Fairy Mountain | collected 2017-08-14 | reverse complement strand
CCAACGTAAATATGCGCACCGGCCCCGGCACCAACTATTCCGCCGTGACCCAGGGCAATACCGGCGACAAAGTTTACATACTGGGCATCAGCGGCGGCTGGTACAAGGTGATCTACGGCGAGCGTATCTGCTACATCCGCAGTGATTATGTGGATCTGACCGAGATTCCCTACGAAAACGCAAAGTCCGACAAGGCGCCTCTGTTCTACAAAGGCGGCAAGTCCACCGGCCTCACCCCCAGCGCCGACGCACTGAAGGGCGAAACCGAGGAAAAGCCCCAGGAGACCACCCCTCCCACCGAGGCACCCACCGAACCTCCTGTAGAGGAGACCGTCCCCCCTACTGAGCCCCCCAAGACTGAGGAGGACAAGACCGAAAAGCCTGAGGAAACCAAGGATGACGGTCTGATGGACGGCATCGGCTTCGTTACCGCTTCCAGTCTGATCCTGCGCGCCGGTCCCTCCACCGATTCCGCAGTGCTGGGCAGTGCCCCCCGCAATGATGTGGTTGTCATTGTGAGCAAGCACGGCGAATGGTACAAGGTTGTCCACAACCTGAAGGAAGGCTATATGCACAGCGATTACCTGAAGGTCCAGAATCCCGGCCATGCGGAACTGGGCTACGGTAAGATTACCGGCTACGGTGTGAACCTGCGCAAAGGCCCCGGCACTGACCACGCTGTGGTTACTGTGGGCACCAAAGGCAACACCGCCTATATCCTGGGTCTGGAAAACGGCTGGTATCGGGTGATCTTCGGCAAGGATATCTGCTATATCCGCAGTGATTACCTGGCGCTGACCCAGTACCCCTATGAAAACCAGGCATCCCCCAACTCCCCCAAATTCTCCAAGGGCGGCAAGTCCACCGGCACCGCACCCAGTGCCGAAGCCCTTTACGGCAGTTCGGGCAATCAGGGCGGCAACACCGGCTCTGCCTCCGGTCTCACCGGTCAGCAGGTTGTGGACTTTGCCAGGAAGTTCCTGGGCACCCCCTATAAATGGGGAGGCACCACCCCCGCAGGCTTTGACTGCTCCGGTTTTGTCTACTACGTCTACAACTCTCTGGGCTACAAAATGCCCCGGATGATTGCGGACATGAATAAGCAGGGCACCTCCGTTTCCAAGGCTAATCTGAAGCCCGGCGATCTGGTGATCTTCCAGAACACCTACTCCAGCGGCCTTTCCCATGTGGGTATCTATGTGGGCGACGGCAAGTTCATCCACTCCCCCAATTCCCGGAGTGTGGTTTCCTATGCCGATCTGAACTCCACCTACTACACCAACCATTATTACAGCGCCCGCCGGGTCTGTGATAACTAACGTACATCAAAATGAGCCGACATCATAAGATGTCGGCTCTTCTTTTATGTCTTTTCATAGGCGATCCGGGGATCGCCGTCTTCCAGATAGATAATGCCGCACCTCTTGAATCCGTGCTTTTCCAGCACATGCTGCATCACCTTGTTATCGTGATGGGTATCGATCCGCACATGAGGATTACGGGCTTCCACAAAGGACAGAACGGCCGAAAAAACGCCGCCGCTGCCATCGGATGCTACGCGATGGATGGTGCCGTAGGGGCTGTCATCCAGCCAGGCGCCGTTTTCAATAAAGCCATAGGTCGGATCCGGTTCGGTAAAATACGCAAAGACGCCGTGGATGATCTGACCCTCCGCTACGTAGAGATTTCCGGCATAAATATCCGCTTCCAGCATGGATTTTGGCGGATATGTGCTGTTCCACTGACTTGGGTTGCCGGTTTTCGCCATAAATTCCCGGGCCTGGGCATAAATTTCCAAAATCCGAGGCAAATCGGACATTTCCGCTTTTCTGATCCGATACACTTCATCACTTCCTTTTCTTTTGCCATTATAATCCATCCGTATCACCATTGCAACCGGGGGCATACTAGAAAAAACAAAAGCAGGTGATTTGATGGCAAAATACAAGCAGGGACGGCAGAGCTTCGTCCTGGAAAAACCACCGGTGATTACCCACTGGGCCAGCATTGCGGGGAAAAAGGAAGCGGAAGGGCCTCTGGGCCACACCTACGACCTGACCTCCAAGGATACCCTCTTCGGGCAGAAAACCTGGGAGCAGGCGGAAAAGCACATGCAGCAGCTGGCGCTGGATACCCTTGCAGAGAAAGCCGGCATTTCCAAGCGGGATTTCGACCTGGTCTTTTCCGGGGATCTTCTGAATCAGTGTATCGGCTCTTCCTTCAGTCTGCGGAATCTGAAAATTCCCCATCTGGGACTGTATGGCGCCTGCTCCACCATGGCGGAAAGCCTGCTGCTGGCATCCATGACCGTGGGCGGCGGGTTCGCGGATCGGGTAGTAGCCATGACCTCCTCCCATTTCGCATCCTCCGAGCGGCAGTACCGCTTCCCTCTTGGTTACGGCGGACAGCGGACACCCACCGCCCAGTGGACAGTCACCGGCTCCGGTTCTGCATTGGTCTGTTCTGAGGGCCACGGCCCACGGGTGGAAAGCTGCACCATCGGCACGGTGGTGGATCTGGGAATCAAGGATGCAAACAATATGGGCGCCGCTATGGCGCCGGCAGCCTTTTCCACCATCCGGGCGCATTTTGAGGATCTGCATACCTCACCGGAGGACTTCGATTTGATCGTCACCGGGGATCTTGGGCAGCTGGGCAAGGAGATGCTGCTGCAGCTGGCCCGGGACGAGGGGATCAACTTAGGCGGTAAGCTGACGGACTGCGGCACCCTGGTCTTCGACAATACGGTGCAGGATGTTCACTGCGGCGGCTCCGGCTGCGGCTGCAGCGCCATCGCCCTCTGCGGAGAGCTGCTGAACAAGCTGAACAGCGGCAAGCTGAAAAAGATTCTTTTCTGCGGAACCGGAGCGCTGCTCTCCCCCACTTCCACCCAGCAGGGTCTGGCAATTCCTGGCGTCAGCCATGCGGTATGCATTACGGGAGGGCGATAACATGGACTATATCAAGGCATTTCTGGTGGGCGGCACACTCTGCCTCATCGGACAAATTCTTATCGACAAAACAAAGCTGACGCCGGCCCGTATTCTGGTAAGCTATGTGGTCATCGGTGTATTTTTAGGTGCCATCGGAGTCTACAAACCTCTTACAGAATTTGCAGGGGCCGGGGCAACTGTGCCATTAACCGGTTTCGGATACAACCTTTCCAAAGGCGTGAAGGAAGCTGTGCAGCAGGATGGATTTCTGGGAATTTTCACCGGTGGTCTGAAAGCCTGCGCCGGCGGCATCGCCATGGCAATATTTGCCGGACTTCTGGTGAGCCTGATTTTCAAACCCAGGGATAAAGCCTGAGTTTTGGGGCAACCTATCTGTGGCAGCAATGCCGCAAGAAAGAATATGGAGGAAATACCATGAATAACCAGAACAAGAATCAGAACCAGAACAACCAGAATCAGAACAACTCTCAGAACCGTTCTCAGAACCAGAATAACAACCAGAATCAGAACGAAAAGCAGAACCGCAACTGCCGCTAAACCGGCTTCCCACGGGCATCCTAATCGGGATGCCCGTAAATTCTACTGTCCGTAGGTTGACCTTCACCCTTGTTTAAGCTTTAAAATCATGGTACAATCCAAGAATCAAGGAGGAATTACCATGAAGATCAACGAAGCCGAACAGCTCCTTGGCATCACCAAGGCAAACATCCGATTTTACGAAAAAGAAGGCCTGCTCTCCCCTTCCCGGAATGAAAGCGGCTATCGGGATTACTCGGAGGCCGACATCCGGCAGCTGAAGCAGATCGTAATTCTGCGGAAGCTGGGCATCCCGGTGCAGCAGATTGGGGACATTCTGGATGGCGCACTGCCCCTGCAGGATGCGCTGAAGGATAACATCGAATCCCTGAATGCCCAGATCGAGACGCTGAACGGCGCGCTGGCCCTGACGAAGCAGCTGCGCCAGGAAAATCAGGATACGCTGGACACGGAGCGCTACTGGGATCTGATCCGCACCCAGGAAACCCTGGGCTTTCAGTTTCACGAGCTGGTTGACGATTACTTAAACTTTACGGAAGTCAATTACGAGTGGTTGTTTTGGCCCCTGCCCATTGACAATCTGCGTAAGCCCAAAAACGTAGCTACCTGGATCCTTGGATGGGCGATTATCAATGCCCTGATGAGGCTGCCTCTGGGAGAGCCCTTTTTCCGCAGCTTTTTTGGTTCGCTGATGGGAATGATCACTACACTCGTCATCTGGACCGCAGTCTTCATCCCCATCTATCTGCTGAAGCGCAAGAGACCCAAGCTGGCGGAGGGCATTATGACCTTCCTGCTGATCGCTGTGCCCATTGCCCTAGTGCTGGGCGTGTGCATCATCTTTTACAAAATGGGAAATTCGTAACAGCAAAGGCTGCACCTCTTTGGTGCAGCCTTTTTCTCATACATTCACGAAGCGCTTCAGGCGGAAGAAATAGAGCTTCTTCGCCAGAATCGGTTTTTCATAAATTCGGTGCAGGGCTTCGGCGTAGGTATCCACCTGGAGCCGGTATTCCTCCAGCGCATCAGCTACTGTCTTTTCAGTCACCCGGTCGGTCTTGAAATCGATGATGGTGATGCCATCCTCCCCGATCAGCGCACAGTCCACAACACCCTGCAGCAGAACCTGCTCACCATCCAGGGATGCGCCATAGTGCCGGGCATCGTCCAGAATGGAGAACTTGAATTCCCGGATATGCTCCGCGCCGTTTCGAAGCTGTCTACCCTCATCAGTTTCAAAGAAAGCAGCAATGTCCGCGCAGTTGACGATGCTTCCCTGCTCTTCCGTCAGGAAGCCTTCCTCCACCATCCGCCGAACCTCCTGCGCCACGGCTTCCTCGCTGAGACAGCGGTCATAGCGGATAAACTGCATGGCTGCATGCATGGCATTGCCGTAGGTCTTGGGGGCTGTCCGACGATCCAGGAAGCCTGGGCGCCGCCAGGAACGCAGGGTCTGACCGGGATACTCCCGGGTGTCCTCCGCCGCTTCCTCGTCCTTGGCCCGGCCCTTACGGCCGGTGGCGGTCTGCTTGGAAGGCGCTTCGGTGGCTGATACGTAAGGATAAGTAAATCCCAGTGCAGTTTTCAGCCGCTCGGCGGCATTTTCCGGCATTTTTCCCCGGGCTTCCGTGAAGCCCACACCGGAATCGGTCACCTCCGGGGCTTCCGTGGCCTCGATATGCCATGGATATTCGCTCATCACCGTTTCTCTGGGCCTACCGCCCAGGGCGAACAGCTCGCCAGCTTCCGTTTTATGCAGCGCCGTCAGCAGCACCCAGTCGCCGGGACAGCTGACATTCTGGCTCAGCAGCTCACCACCGTCGAAATCCGCCCGAAGGGCAATATCCTTCAGCTTGTTCTCCAGGTTCTGGGAGATATAGGTCATAATCAGGCGGTCTCTTGCCCGGGTCACCGCCACATACAGCACACGAAGCTCCTCGGAAAGGCTCTCAGCGATCATCTTCACCGCAATGGCCCGCTTGGCAATGGTCGGATAGCGCATTCGATGCTCCGTATCCGCCACGCTCAGGCCCAACCCCAGCTCCTTATCGCTAAGAATCCGGGCCTGAACGCTCTCCCGGTTGAATCGCCGGGAAAGTCCGCAAAGGAACACCACCGGGAATTCCAGACCCTTGGACTTGTGGATACTCATAATGGTCACGCAGCCCGCGCTGCCGGAACCGGCGCTGATCAGGCCCTTATCCTCCATGGCCCGGAGGTGATCCAGGAACTGACCCAGATCCCGGCTGGAACCCATTTCATAGTCCGCCGCAAGCTGGAAGAAAGTCTGCAGATTGGCCGCTCTGGCTTCGCCGCCGGGCATAGCCGCATAGATGCTGTCCATGGAGGTGACTGCAAAGCATTTTTCCAGCAACTGCGTCAGCGTATTCATTCTGGCTGCCCGGCGCAGATCCTCCAGATCCCGGATAAATTTCACGGATTTGGCGGAATCATCCTGGCAGAGGGCATCATAGATGCAGCCATATTTCCGTTTGGCGCGCATCTCCGCCAGATCGTCGGCGGTAAAACCGAAGACCGGGCTGGCCAGCACGCTGAGCAGCGGAATATCCTGCCTGGGGTTGTAGATGGCCTCCAAAAATGCCCGGAGGGTGCCGATCTCCGCGGTCTGCAGCAGATCGTTTCCGCCGCCGGAGGCGCAACGGATACCCCTTGCTTCCAGCGCCTTCTGGAAATAGCTGCCGCTGGAGCCGGGAGAACGAAGCAGGATCACAATATCATCCGCTTCCACCGGACGGAAGCCGTCTTTGGCACGGATCAGGGTCTTTTCATCCAGCATCTGGCGGATGCGGTTTGCCACGAAAGCCGCTTCTTCGGCGTAGCTTTCCTCCCTGGCCTGGAGGGCATAAAGCTCCACAGCAGGATCAGGCAGTGTATCATGGGGAACACCCTCCCGGAGGGCTTCCTCCTGGCCATAGTAAAGTCCGCCCACCTCAGGGCTCATACAGCGGACAAAAATATCGTTTACCGCCTCAATGACTTCCGCACCGGAGCGGAAATTCCGGCTCAGCATGATTTTTCTGCCCTCCCGGAGCTTGGCAGTGGGAGCATCCACATACTTGCCGTACTTGTCCAGGAAAATTCCCGGATCCGCCAGGCGGAACTGATAGATGGACTGTTTCACATCGCCCACCATGAAGCAGTTCTGATGGATCTCCGTCAGAGCGGAGAAAATTGCATCCTGCACAGCGTTGGAGTCCTGGTATTCATCCACCATGATCTCCCGGAACCGCTTGCCAATCTCCCTGGCCGCCTGTGTAGGACCACTGCGCTGCTTGCCCAGCAGCAGATCCAAAGTCTTATGCTCCAGGTCGCTGAAATCCAGGATCCGGCGGGAACGCTTCGCCAGGGAAAATTCTTTATCAAACTTCCGAACCAGGGCGATGATACCCCGGGTGCCGGCGCAGGCCTGGGAAAGGTCTGCCAGCACCTGGCAGCTCGGATCTGCGAAGGCCTTCAGCTTATCCGCCAGATCACTCTTGCAGGTATCCCGGGCAGCTTTGATCCGATCCTTCACATCCGGATCGTCACACTTGCGGATCACGGGGTAGCGGCTAAAGGGAATATTTTTCCGCTCTACAATCTCATCCCATGTGCTGCTCAGCCGCAGATCATCCATGGCATCCAGGGTTTCCTTGATGTTCGCCACGGCCTTTTCCAGGCCTTCCACCCGCTCTGCATCCCGGATGCAGCGGCGCAGCACCCGGATCTGCCGATCCAGGAAATCGAAAAGATCCTGAATCAGGTATTTACCCCAGACCGTTTCAGAGGCATCGGTACAATCCTGAATATCGGCGGACTGCAGGCAGCTGTCCAGCCAGCCTTCTGGATTTAAGTGACATTTGGCGCTGTCGTAGACCTTCAGGATCAGTTCCGGCACCAGCTTGTCGTTCCGGCCCACGCCCTGGGTGTCCACAAAGGCCCGGAAATCCGCATCCTCCGGAGCATTTTCATAGGCCCGGTCCAGCAGATCGGAAAGTACCGTTTCCCGCAGTTCCCGGCACTCATTTTCATCCGCAACCCGGAAATCCGCTGCCAGGTCCAGCCGCCAGGCATTCTCCCGGAGGATGTCGGCGCAGAAACCGTGGACTGTGGAGATTTTGGTCAGGAACAGCCGCTGCATCTGCTGCTGAAGATGGGTTTCGGGATCTTCCGCTATCTTCTCCGTCAGCTTGGCGGCGATCTTACCCCGCAGCTCCGAGGCCGCGGCCTTGGTATAGGTGATGATCAGAAATTCATCCAGATCCGCAGGGGCATAGGGATCTTCCAGATACTTCATCAGCCGATCCACCAGCACCTTGGTCTTACCGGAGCCGGCCGCAGCGGAAACCAGCAGCTTGCCGCCCCGGTCGTCAACAGCCATTTTCTGTTCCGGTGTCAGCTTATCCGCCATGGCACATCTCCTTTCCCACTTCATCCCAGAATCGTTGGGCACTCATTGTCTTATAATTTCGTCTGCCCTCCACCTCGGCCTTATGGCAGATGCTGCTGTAGGGACACCAGGTGCAGGCACCGTGGTCGCCGCGGGTGTAGGGATTGGGGGACACATCACCGGAGGCAATTTCCTCCACCAGCTTACCCAGGGTGCGGAACACATAGCCCTCCAGCAGCTTCATCTGCTCCCGGGTGGCCAGGTCGCCTTCCAGGCTGCCGTCCTTCTTGACTTTGTAATTCAGGCGCTTAACTTCTTCGCCCGGTTCCATGGCATTGAGGATCTCCTCGTCCCGGAGGAGCAGACCCTCCCGGCGCCATTCCTTGCTGCGTTTTTTAATGGCATCTTCCTCTTCCGGACGGCCGTCAGTATTCAAGTATTTCACCCGGGCAGGGAAATATTGGACGCCCACGGGAATCGGATTGTTACCCAGATGCTCCTCGCCGCTCTCCCGGAGGGCGAACATATAAAGCAGCATCTGAAGACCGATGCCATTGAACACATCGCAGTAGTCAAAATCCTTGGGTCCGGTCTTGTAGTCCACGATCCGGTAATAGGTATTGCCACTGTGTTCCCAGGTATCCATCCGGTCCACGAAGCCCCGCAGAGATGCGTTCATAGCGCTGTTGGGGATCACGATGCCAGGCAGGCTGTCGCTTTTGCCCATGCCGAAACCCACCTCAAATCCCTGGGGCGCAAAGAGGGACGCTTGCAGTTCCTCCCAAAGCTCCCGGACGATGGCATCCAGCTCCTGCATATTCCGCTGGAACAGGTACGCCACACGCTTGGAATCCAGCTGAGAGAAATGCTCTGTAGCATATTTATCGCTGAATTCATGGGCAATTTCCAGGGTTTTCTCCCGGGATACCTGATGGAAGCCTCCCATATCCCGGATGGTGCGGCAGGTATTTTCCAGCACATCATGGACGTAAGTACCAAATTCCGCCGGATCCACCGCCGCTTCCTTCCGCTCCTGGGCACGAAGGCCGTAGCGGAGGAAATAGTGCAGGCGGCACTTGGCCTGGGTTTCGATCTGGGAGGCGGAAAGGTTCAGCGTTTTACCGTAAAGGGCATCGATCTTCGGTCTTTCTACCGTTCCCAACTGATAATCCCGCTTCCCGATGGCATGATCAAATTCCGTTTCAATATCCAGTGTCCGGGCGGTCTCCCGGTCATCCCACCGGGAAAGGTAGGCGCCGGCTTCCGCCCCATTGGCAGGTGCAAAACCCATGGACGGTGCCATCCGGGAGGTTTCTCCTGCCAGCTCCGCCAGACGGCGGTACACAAAAGAGGGCTGTTCACCGCTGCACCAGACCCGGATACTCTCCCTGGCGCCGCAGATGACGCCGTAAATTTCCGCAAATTCCGCGCGAATACCATCCATGGCACCGCCGGTGATCCATACATCCATCTGGCGCAGGGTCTCCCGCTCCTGATCCGTCAGCACACCGGTGGAGCCGGAATAACCGGGCAGGCTGCCCTCCTGAGCGCCCAGGATGATCAAATGCTTCTGCTCATGAAGCCGCTGGGCGCTGGGCTGGCCCATCTGCACCGCATCCAGAACCGGCGGGATGGTTCCCACATCATACTGGCTCAGCAGCAGCCGCAGAAGCCGCACAAAATTCTCCGGCTCCCAGGCGGTTTCGCCCAGGGTGTCGTGGAGCTGCTCCAGGGCCGTGATCAGAATATCCCAAAGCTGATTCAGAATCTGCGCCTCCCGGTTCTCCCCTGCCGCATCCAGCTCCCGGGCCAGGGCAGAAAGCCGCTGATCCAGGGAAATATCCTCCAGGAAATTGTACAGCGCAAAGACCTGATCCCGGAGATTGGTTGCTTTCAGGAAACCCGCCCGCAGCCGATCCAGGGAATCCACAGCCCGCTTCCGGGCATCGTTGATGGCAGCAAGCTGCTGACGGAAGTTATCATTCCACTGGCCGCTGAGTCCCTCGGGATGGTTTTCCCAATCCTTTGTCCACTTGCTGCCCCGGATGCCCCAGATAATGGCATAATTTTCCACCCGGTCGCAGTCATCCATGGAAAGGGGCGAGAGCGCTGAACGCAGATACCGCAGTATACTTCTCTGCTCATAGCCGCTTAAGGCGGCATCCAGAGCGTTCAGCACTGTGGAAACCACGCTTTTCTGCAGAATATCCTCCGTTCCGGACTGATACACCGGGATGTCGAAGCGATGGAACACCTGATTGACCAGGGGCATATACACGCTCATATCGCCGCAGACCAGATTAATATCCCGGTAGCGGCAGCCGCCGCGCACCAGCTCCATGACCTGCTCCGCCGCGCCCATGACCTCCATATAGGGAGACTCTGCCTGATACACTTTCAACGCTTCCTTAGCCGAACCCTTTTCGATATGGCCCTGGAAGAGCTTTTCCCGCACGGGGGTCAGGGCATCCGGCCTGGACTCAAAAAGCTGGATTTCATATTTCACACCGGCTCTGCGGGCCAGTTCCAGAATTTCCTTCGCTGTTTCACCGGCCTTTTCAAAGGCCATCAGCTTCGAACCCACCGCATCGCAGTTCAGGCTCACGGTAACATTGGGACTCTCCCGGATCAGCAGTTCCAGAATATCCAGATTCTGCCGGGTGAAATCCGGGAAACCCTCTATGTAGAACACATGGTTCCGGGCAAAATCGCTGTCCTCCAACTGCTCCAAACACCAGCGCATCTGGTCTCTGGGATCCCGTTTGCCCCGGGCGCAGAGGGCATCATACCCTTCCATCAGCAGCGCAAGTTCTTCCAGTTTCTGGGCAAAACCACCCTCCAGCTGCCGGGAGGCATTCATCAGGGTTTCGGAGGTGATGCAGCACCGCTTGAATTCATCCACCGCCTCAATCAAACCGGTCAGGAATTCCGGCTTGGTTTCCACAGAGGCGTAGGCCTTCAGTTTGCCGGTCAGCTGCCTGGCTGTGGCGGCCATGGCCACCATCCGGCCGCCATTGTCCAGACATTCCATGGCGGCGCTGCCCACACTGTCGCTGACCCGGCGGGCAAGACGGGTAAAGGACAGCACCTCCGCATAGCGGCTGGCGGTATCTCCTGCGGCGGCGCAGAGCCGGCGCTCCGTATCATGGGAGATCAGCTCCGGCACCATCAAAATTCTGCCGCCCTGCTTTCGGTGAACATCCATGCTGATTCTGTTCAGAATTTCCCGGCGGTTTGCAGTCCAGTCGCTGCCGATCAGCAATGTCAGCATGTATATGCCCCCTTTCTCTTTTATTTTTCTGCATTATACCACAGATTCAGGCATATGAACAGTGGAAGTTTTACCGTTTCTGGCGGTGGGTTTCCCATTTCCCCAGCACATCCAGGATGAAAAACCGAATTTCATAGCCCTCCTCCCCTTCCAGTGCTGACGTCAAAGCATCAGGAAATCCGGCACCCGCCGCCACATCCTCAAAGCCTTCTGAAGTTGCGGGAATGCAGAGGGTGGGAAACACCACGCACCACCAATTTCTGCCATCCCCATCTCCGATGGTGATCCGAAGGGATTCATAGACCCCGGCAGGCAGTGAAAAGGTATCGTAATGCCGGGTATCAAAGGCTTCTTTCTGGAAGGAAACCTCAGCAGTCGGCGCATAGCCCAGCATTTGCAGGCAGTCGTTAGCCGCCTGCCGGATTTTCGGCAGGTTATCCGCGATATAGGCTTTCGCCTGATCTACATTCTGAACATCTGCCATAGCATCCCGCAGGCTCTCTACCACCGCGTCCCGCACCCGCAGCTTCACCTGCTGATCCTCCTCAGAATCGGAGTTTGCGACCACATGGAGCCGGATCAGCTCTTCATTCAGCTTCTGGCGGTCTGTAAACAGGTTCCACGTCCAGATAAGCGCCGCAACAATCGCGCACAATGCCATTCGTTTTACCAATTTTCTCATAAAAAACACCGTCCATCCGGAAATACTTCCAGTATGGACGGTGTTTGCCAGTTTTATACAATTACACGGGCTTTGCGATATAAACGTTGGGATAATTCTCCTTCAGCATGTTGCAGATCACCGCTGCAATCTCAAATTCGGAGACCACGGCGAAGCAGGCAGAGCCGGAGCCGGTCATCTGGTAGCCAATGGCACCGTAGTTATAGAACAGGGACTTGATGTAGTTCAGCTCAGGATGGTCGGCGGTGACCACGGGATCGAACACATTGTGAATGTTGTCACAGACCTTCTTCAGATCGCCGGCCAGCAGCGCACTCTCCATGGCCTTGTTGTCAGGCCGCTTGGCGATGGAAACCTCGTCAATGACCTTATACAGAGCAGGGGTGGAAACGGAGAACTCAGGCTTCACCACCACGAAGATACAGTCAGGCATGTCGGGGAGCTTGCGCAGCCGCTCACCGCGGCCTTCGCACATGGCAGTACCGGTGAGGACACAGAAAGGCACATCGCTGCCCACCTGAGCGCCCAGCTCCGCCAGCGCGAAAATGGACAGAGGCTCGCCGTAGTGACGGTTCAGCGCCCGCAGCACAGCCGCGGCGTCAGCGCTGCCGCCGCCCAAACCGGCTTCGGAGGGAATCCGCTTCAGGATCCGGATCTCCAGACCATCGGGATCCTTCTTCATGGTATCACAGTAGACCTTGGCAGCCTTCCAGGCCAGGTTCCGCTCATCGCAGGGAATGCCCTCCACACTGCACAGCAGCTTCCAGGGCTTGCCGGTACCAACATCGATTTCAATATCATCCCGCAGGGAGATGGTCTGCATGACGCTCTGCAGATCGTGGTAGCCATCCTCCCGCTTGCCCAGCACATCCAGGGTCAGATTCACCTTGGCATAGGCAGCTTCATATAAAGTGGTCATAAATACCCTCCATAGATTTAAATTTTCGTTATTATATCGCAGTTTCCGATATTTTGCAAGATACAGAATAATTCCCTTTCTTGTGGGCATGCTATGTGCATCCAAGGATACCAAAGGAGGAAATCGTTATGGATACTCTGGCACTGATCATCTCCATCGTGGGCTGCCTGAACTGGGGTCTGGTTGGGCTGTTCCGGTTTGACCTGGTGGCCTGGCTCTTCGGCGGCTCCGGCTCTCTGTTCAGTCGGATCGTTTACACAGCGGTGGGCCTGGCAGGTCTGTGGTGCAGCTCTTTCCTGATGCGCCGCAACCAGATCGTGGAAAATCACTGAAAAATCGGCAGTTCCGGGATTCGGAACTGCCGGAACTGCCGATTTACGGTTTATGGAATTACCACCTGGAAATGATCTTGATCTTCACTTCCTGATCGCCGTACTTGCAGACGATGTAGGTGGTGCCCTTGCCCTGGTTCAGAACACGGCCGTTTTCATTGACGGTGACGATGCTCTCGTCCTCGGAACTCCACTGGACTTCAGTGTTGCTCAGGCCCTTGATCTTAAAGGTGTAACCCTGGTTGGGGCCGTTGAAGGTGATCTCCAACAGAGAGATGGATTTCTCCAGATCCACATCCTTCAGCTGCTGGGCAGGCTCGGTGGCCTCAGTTGCCTCGGTAGCTTCGGTAGCCTCAGTGTTTTCGGTGGGAGCTTCGGTCTCAACAGGCGCGGTGGTCTCCTCCACGAAAGCGCAGGTGACAGTACACTTCAGCTCCTGCTGGCCGCAGGTGATGGTGATCACAGCAGAACCCTCGCCCACAGCAGTGAGCTTGCCCTGCTCATTGACAATAACCACAGCCTCATCGCTGGATGCATAGACCAGCTCATCGGTGGTGTTCGCAGGCAGAGCCATCACATTCACCAGCCAGTTGGCACCCACATCCTCCAGGACGATGTCGCCGCCGCTGGTCAGAGCCAGGCTCTCGCAGGGAATCACCAGCTCAGTGGTCTGGGCAGGAGCTTCGGTAGTCTGCACAGTGGCAGGAGCGGTGGTCTCGGGAACTGCCACGTTGGGCAGGAAGTACTTGACCAGGATAAAGGCGCTGACAGCGATCAGAGCAAGAATTACCAGAACCAGAGCGATCACAAGGCCAGCATTGGACTTGTGTTCTTCCTCTTCTTCCTCCTCATCATCGTCCTCATCGTCCTCATCGTCATCATCATCTTCTTCGTCATCATCGTCCTCATCGTCCTCGATCTCATCATCTTCATCGAAAACGGGGATCTTGGTAGTGCTTGCAGCAAAGGCACCGGCAGCAGCTGCAGCAAAGGCAGCATCATCATCCTGCACTTCGGCAACCAGGCTTTCAGCGGTCACGTCCTTTGCACATCCGCAGATGGGACAAACCTCATCCTTTTCAGGAAAAGAAGTACCGCAGATATCACAAACGATCTTGCTCATTGTTTTCCTCCAATCTCAGCACGTATCTGTGCTTATAATTTGAGGTATTATATCACTTGTTTTCGACAAATGCAACTACAAAAAAGTATCAAAAAGAAAGAAATAATCTCATTTCTTTTTAGTTGTTGTCATTTTCTGGTGTTGCATAAATGTTTGTATCATTTTTGTTACTTTTTGATCGAAATAATCCAAATTAAACCTCATATCCGGCCTATATTTTAACTTTTTATTAACTTTGCATATAAACAGGTTGCATTTTTTGTGGTTTTATAATATGATATGCGTGTATAAGGAGGCGATTGACTTTGTCTGAACCCAAACTTATCTCCCCTTTGCTGGACGGCTTTTCCATCGGACATGCCATCAGTGAGCATGACGGCGTTCGTTGCTATCCCGCATTGAAGGAAAATTCTGAACACAAATACATCGTAAAAATCATATCCATCCCCGCATCTCAGGTGCAGCTGGATGCGCTTCTTCTCACCGGTGCCTACCGGGAGCCCTCCGCCGCCATGGAGTACTTCAAGGAACTGGCTGACACCGTGGAAAAGGAAGCCGCTGCGCTGAAGACCCTTTCCAAGGTGGAAGGCTTCCTGAGTTTCGAAGGCTGGCAGGTCGTCCCCATGGAGGGCCGACTGGGCTATGAGGTTTATCTACTGAGCAGCTACCGCCATGCGCTGGAAAGCTTTGTCCGCCGTAACAGCATGACCCATCTGGGTGCTGTGAATCTGGGCATCGACATCTGCTCCGCACTCTCCGCTGCCCGGCGCGCCGGCTGGATCTATGCGGATCTGAAACCTTCCAACATTTTCATCTCCGAGAACCGGGAATACCGCATTGGTGATCTGGGTCTTCTGGAGCTGGAGGGCCTGGATCTGGCTTCCCTGCCTGCCAAGTACCGAAGCGCCTATACCGCGCCTGAGCTGGCTGATGACATGCTCAGCCCCAATACCACCCTGGACACCTATGCACTGGGCGTGATTCTGTACCAGATCTATAACAACGGTCAGCTGCCCCAGGTGCAGCATCCCACCGAAGATCTGCCCGATCCCCCTATCAATGCCGACTACGAACTGGCAGAGGTGATCCTGAAGGCCATCCATCCCAATCCTGCCGAGCGTTATGACGATCCCGTACAGATGGGACAGGCTTTGGTTGCCTACATGCAGCGCAATATTGTCACCGACGATCCCATCATCCCCCCTGCTGCCGACATCCATCCCGAACCTGAGACTGTAGTTCTGGAGGATCCCAAGCTGGACGAGACCCTGCCGGAAATGGCAGAGGAGCAGGAGCTGGCTGATGCGGCCATCTCCACCGAGGTTACGGAAATGATGGCGCAGGCAGACGAGCTGATTTCCCATGAGCTGCCCGCTCCCGTTGTAGCACCCGAAGCTGTTTCCGTGGACGCGTTGGAGGCCGATGTGCTGAAGGCTGCGGAGGAAAAGCAGCAGGAAGAATCCATCCAGGCAGTTACAGAGGAACTGCAGGCAGACGAGTCTGAACCGGAAACCGTACCGGAAGAAATGCCCGCCCTGTTTGAGGATTCCGAACCCGAGAAAGCCTCTGCACCTAAAAAAGCTGCAAAAAAAGAGAAGGATGCATACACTGACCTTGGCGTGAAGCGGAAAAAATCCCGCCGCAAGGGCATCGCTGTGATGATCGCACTGTGTCTGATTCTCGGTCTGCTGTTCACCGGCGGCTATCTGTTCTACACTGATTACTATGTACAGATGATCTCCTCTCTGTCCGTCACCGGCGCTGAGGATGCCATGACTGTCCGGCTGGATACAGACATCGACGAAAGTCTGCTCACCGTTGTCTGCACCGATACCTACGGCAACACCAGCACCTCCCCCGTTTCCGGCGGCGAGGCAAGCTTTACCGATCTGCGGCCCGATACCCTCTACAAGATCCGCGTGGAGATTGAGGGCTTCCACCGGCTGGACGGCTCCACCACCCATGAGTACATGACCCCTGCCGAAACCCGGATCGCCAGCTGCACCGCAGCCACCGGCCCTGAGGACGGCAGCATGATTCTGAACTTCACCGTGGACGGTCCCGACAGCGAAGAATGGACCGTTACCTGCACTGCCGAGGGCGAAGTGCCCGTAAGCGCCACCTTCACCGGCCACATGGTTACCGTGAATGGTCTGGCTGTGGGTAAGACCTATACCGTCCAGCTGGAGCCCAGCATTGACCTTTACATCCCCGGCGGCAACACCCTGGAATTCACCGCATCCGCCATCATCATTGCTGAGGATCTGAAGATCGTCACCAACAATGATGACAGTCTGACTGTGACCTGGGCCACTCCCGAGGGTGCAGATGTCACCGGTTGGAATGTCCGCTGCTACAACGCTGCCGGTTATGACCAGAGCGTTACCACCGATCAGCTCACCGCAAACTTTGAAGGCATCACCTTTGGCACCGCCTACACCGTAGAGGTTACCGCTGCCGGTATGACCCAGCCCGCCCGGGCCAGCATCACCGCCAATCCCGTGACCATCACGAATATCCAGGTGGACGCATCGGATCTGATGAGCCTGAAGGTCTCCTGGACTTATGAGGGCACCGCTCCCGAAGGCGGCTGGCTGCTGATGTACATCATCGATGGCACCGGTCAGTCCCAGGTAGTTCAGTGCAAGGATACACAGGGCGTGATTGAGGTCCGTGTCCCCGCTGCTACCTATGACATCACCATCCAGGCAGCTGATGGCAGCACCGTGTTCCAGGAACCCTATTCCTATGATACCCCCGCTGCTGATGTTTACCAGAACGAGGCGCAGAAGTTCTACCGGAAGGTACGCGCCGAGTACTTCTTTGTGAATCTGCTGAAGACCCCCGAGAAGGAAAACTGGACCCATCAGGATGTCAACAAGAACATGTACACCACCACCTTTGCCCCCGGCGAAAACATCTCCGTGTTCATGTACTTCATGCGTGACTTCTACCTGAATCATGAGGACATCACCGTCATGTATGTGATCCGGGACGAGAATGGCACAGTTCTTTCCGACTACCTGGCCATCGAGAACATGGACTGGCAGGACGATCTATGGAAGGGCCGGAACTACCACTACTGTGGTCTGGACGTTCCCAAGATTCCCACCGAGCCCGGCAAGTACACCCTGGGTGTGTACTTCGACGGCGAGGCCATCACCTCTGTGGAATTCACCATCGCTGAATAATTGATAAAATCTGCTGTCCGGGAAACCGGACAGCAGATTTTTTCATTGTCGGGCATTTGCTATGATGCAACCCATCCAAAAATTCGCTCAAATATCCGTACAATTTGCCGTTGCAATCTTCCACCACCCGTGGTATAATGTCCACAGCTACTGTACACGGAGGCAGTTTTTATGACTTACGTTTTCTTTGCGGCATACTTTAGCTACTATTACTTTTTTAAGGACAAAAAGTAATAGCGATTTGTGCTGCAAAGGATTTCAGGAGCTGACAAAGTATCTTTCAGGCGCCGCACGAATTGCCCGTGCGGCGCTTATTTTTTAGGAGATGACTGTTATGATCGCTGTTTTAAAGCATGGTACCACCTCCGACCAGACTGCCCATCTGGTAAGATGGCTGAAGGCCATGAATCTGGACGTTCACGTTTCTGAAGGTGCAGAGGTTACCATCCTGGGTCTCATCGGTGACACCAGCCGGGTGGATATGGATCTTCTCAAGTCCCTGGAAATCGTGGCGGATGTGAAAAGGGTTTCCGAGCCTTACAAGCAGGCCAACCGGAAATTCCATCCCAAGGACACCATCATCCAGTGCGGTGATGTCCGCATCGGCGGCGGCTATTTTGCCATGATTGCCGGCCCCTGCTCCGTGGAATCCGAGGAGCAGATCATCGAGGTCGCCAGGGCGGTTAAGGAATCCGGCGCCAATATTCTCCGGGGCGGCGCCTTCAAGCCCCGTACCTCCCCCTATGCCTTCCAGGGCATGAAGGGCGAGGGCATCAAGCTGCTGCTGGAAGCGAAGAAGGAAATCGGACTTCCCATTGTTACCGAGATCATGAATATCGCAACACTGGATTTGTTTCATGAAGTTGACATCATCCAGGTTGGCGCCCGGAATATGCAGAATTTTGACCTTCTGAAGGAGCTGGGAAAAACCAAGAAGCCCATTCTTTTAAAACGGGGTCTTGCCAATACCATTCAGGAGCTGCTCATGTCCGCGGAGTACATCATGAGCGAGGGTAACGAGAACATCATTCTCTGCGAGCGTGGTATCCGCACCTTCGAGACCGCCACCCGAAACACCCTGGATCTGGCAGCAGTTTCCGTACTCCATGAACTGAGTCATCTGCCCGTAGTGGTGGATCCCAGTCATGCCACCGGCAAGGCAAAGCTGGTGGCCCCTATGGCCTGCGCCGCCGCAGCTGCCAACGCCGACGGTCTGATGATCGAGGTGCATAACAATCCCTCCTGCGCCCTCTGTGACGGCGCCCAGAGCCTGACGCCCAATCAGTTTGACGAGCTTTGCCATCGGGTGCGGCTGATCCGGGAGGCCATCCGATGAAGGTTGGTATCCTGGGTCTCGGTCTCATCGGCGGCAGCCTGGCCCGGGCCTATGCCCTGGAAGGACATTCGGTATTTGCCGCGGAAAAAGACGAGCAGATGCTCTCCTTTGCCATGCTGGCCGGCGCTGTTCACGGCAAGCTGGAGGGCGCTGCAATTTCTGATTGTGATCTCATTTTACTCGCCATTTATCCCGCCGGCAGCGCTGCCTGGCTGAAGGAACACGCCCATCTGATCAGCAAAAACGCGCTGGTGATCGACTGCTGCGGTGTGAAACGGGAAATCTGCCGCCGGTGCTTCCCTCTGGCTGACAAGTATGGTTTCACTTTTGTTGGCGGTCATCCCATGGCCGGATCGCATTTTTCCGGTTTCAAATACAGCCGGGCCACGCTCTTTAGTGGGCAGCCCATGGTGCTGGTTCCCCCGGTATTTGACGATATTGAACTGCTGGATCGGGTGAAGGATGCGCTGAAGCCCTGCCATTTCGGCCGCTTCTCCGTGACCACTGCGGAAGCGCACGACAAAATGATTGCCTTCACCTCACAGATGCCCCATATTTTAAGCAACGGCTACATCAAATCCCCCACCGCTGCTTCCCATCAGGGTTTTTCCGCCGGCAGCTATAAGGATCTGACAAGAGTTGCCTGGCTGAATCCCCAGATGTGGGCAGAGCTGTTCCTGGAGAATCAGGATTTTGTGCTGGAAGAGCTGGATTTCTATATTCAGAGCCTGGCTGCCTACCGGGAGGCCATTGCAGCGAAGGATATGACCACTCTGGTGACCCTCCTGGAGGAGGGCAAACGCCGCAAGGAGGAGGTGGACGGATGAAGACCGTCACCGTGAACGCATCCAAATCCTATGAAATTAAAATCGGCCCCGGTCTATTGGACTCTTTGGGGCAGGAAGCCCGGAATCTGGGAAAAGCCAAAAAGGTCGCTGTTGTCAGCGAAACCAATGTGTATCCTCTCTACGGCGAGCAGGCAGAAAACAGCCTGAAAAACGCCGGATTTGAGGTCAATTCCTTCGTATTCCCTGCGGGAGAGGAAAGCAAATGTACTGCAGCCTATTTGGAGCTTCTGACTTTTCTTGCAGAAAACAAGCTGACCCGCACCGATCTGATCGTTGCCCTGGGCGGCGGCGTGGTGGGAGATCTTGCGGGCTTCGCCGCGGCCACCTATCTCCGGGGTATCCGTTTCGTTCAGATCCCCACCACCCTGCTGGCAGCTGTGGATTCTTCCGTAGGCGGCAAGACTGCCATTGACCTGCCGGCGGGCAAAAACCTGGTGGGCGCCTTCTGGCAGCCTAGTTTGGTACTTTGTGATACGGATACCCTCACTTCCCTGCCCCGGGAGGTTTTCCTTGACGGCTGCGCAGAGGTCATCAAATATGGTATTCTTTATGATGAGGCATTTTTCTCCTATCTGGAACGCACGGGTGCGGAATTTGACCGGGAAGCGGTCATCGCCCGGTGCGTAGAAATGAAGCGGGATGTGGTCATGGAAGATGAATTCGATACCGGCACCCGAATGAAGCTGAACCTGGGCCACACCATCGGCCACGGTGTGGAAGCAAGCAGCCATTATACCCTCTCCCACGGCAAATCCGTAGCCATCGGCATGGCCATCGTCAGTCGGGCTTCCCATTGCCGTGATAACAACAGAATCATCCGTATTCTGGAGCAGTTTGGCCTCCCCACTTCTACTTCAACCGATGCGGATACGCTGTTACGTTATGCCCTGTCCGACAAGAAGCGCAGCGGCGGCACGGTAAATCTGATCATCCCCCGCAATATCGGCAACTGTGAAATTGTCCCCACTCCCGTGGAACATATAGAATCCTTTATCGAAGAAGGTCTTTGATATGGACATTACCATCCATCCCCGGTCTTTGCGGGGAGAAATCCAAATCATTCCCTCCAAGTCCATCGCCCACCGCTATCTGATCTGCGCTGCCTTTGCGGACAATGCAACCCAGCTGATCTGCCCGGAAACCAACCGGGACATTGAAGCCACAGTGGACTGCCTGAACGCATTGGGTGCTAAGGTTCAGCGAATCGACAGCGGCTATTGGGTTGCTCCTATTTCCGTCATTCCAGAAAAAGCCACCCTCAACTGCTTTGAAAGCGGCTCTACCCTCCGATTTCTGCTCCCCATTGTGGGCGCATTGGGTGTGGATGCCACCTTCCAGATGGCTGGACGGCTGCCGGAGCGGCCACTATCCCCTCTCTGGGAGGAAATGGAGCGGATGGGCTGCAACCTTTCCAGGCCAACTGCTGACACGATTCGATGCAGCGGCAAACTGAACCCCGGAGAATATAGCATCGACGGGGGCGTTAGCAGTCAGTTTATTACCGGATTGCTTTTTGCTGCTTCCCTGATAGACGGCAACAGCAGCATCACCATCACCGGCAATCTGGAATCCAAACCTTATTTGGATATGACAAACCAAGCCCTCATGCTCTTTGATGCACCCAATTTCCACTCACCCGGTTATCTTCGGGTAGAGGGTGATTGGAGCAATGGCGCCTTTTTCCTGGCAGCGCAATTTCTCGGAAGTGATGTCTGGATTCGTGGACTTGACCAGGATTCTGCTCAAGGTGATCGGGCTGTAATTGATATTCTCAAGCAACTGGAATCAGGTACCCCCACCGTTTCCGCAAGGGACATCCCCGACCTGGTTCCCATTTTGTCCGTGGTTGCTGCCGAAAAGCACGGCGCCGTATTTACAGACATCCGGCGGCTGAGATTGAAAGAATCCGATCGGGTGGCTTCCACCATTGCCATGATTGAAAATCTTGGCGGCAAGGCAGAATGCGATAAAACCACGTTGACCGTCCACGGCACCGAGCTGGTTGGCGGCAGGGTGGATTCCCACAACGACCACCGCATCGCCATGGCCGCAGCCATCGCCGCTACAGTTTGCAAGGAAGATGTGACCATTCTGGGCGCGGAATGTGTGAAAAAGAGTTATCCCAAGTTTTGGGAGGAATACGCCCGGTTAGGAGGCAATTATGAGCAGTACCTACGGTGAAAATTTGAAATTATCCATTTTCGGCCAGTCCCACGGCCCGGCCATCGGCATGACCCTGGACGGCATTCCGGCGGGACTTCCCGTGGATTTTGACAAATTACAGGAATTCTTAAACCGCCGTGCCCCGGGCCAGAACGACTGGTCCACCCCCCGGCGTGAAGAAGATCAGCCCGAATTTCTGGCGGGTATTGTGGATGGTTACACCTGCGGCGCCCCCATCGCCGCGGTGATTTACAACAAAAACACCCGCTCCGGGGACTATGAGAATCTGAAGGACTGCCCCCGGCCCGGCCACGCGGACTTCACCGCCCAGGTCAAATACGGCGGCTTCCAGGATGCCGCCGGCGGCGGACATTTCTCCGGGCGGCTGACTGCCCCCCTCTGCATCGCAGGCGGATTGTGCAAACAGTGGCTGGAGGAGATGGGAATTCGCATTGGCGCTCACATACTCGCCATCGGTGAGTGCGGCGACCAGTATTTCGATCCCATGGACCCGGAAATCGAATCCGTGGGTACAGAACTCCCCGTTCTCGATCCGGAAGCAGGCAGCGCCATGCGGGACTGGATTGCCCAGGCAAAAGCCGCCGGGGACAGCGTAGGCGGTATCATTGAATGTGCTGTAACCGGCCTTCCTGCCGGTATCGGAGAGCCTATGTTCGGCGGCGTGGAAAGCAAAATTGCTCAGATCGTCTATGGAATTCCTGCTGTGAAGGGTGTGGAATTCGGCATCGGTTTTGACTGTGCCTGCGTGCCCGGAAGCAGCAGCAACGATGATTTTACTGTTATCGACGGAAAGATCGTTACGGCCACCAACAACGCAGGCGGCATCCTTGGCGGTATCACCACCGGCATGCCCGTGATTTTCTCCGCCGCATTCAAGGCTACTCCTTCTATTGGTATCACACAGACAAGTGTTTCCATGAAGCAAATGGAAGATATGCAGCTGACAATTCATGGCCGTCATGATCCCTGCATCGTCCCCCGGGCAGTTCCCGTGGTGGAAGCAGCGGCAGCCATCGCCATTTATGACCTGATTTTAGGCAATACCCAGACAAACAGGAGGAAAAACTGATGGATTTACAGGATTACAGAAAAGAAATTGATTCCATCGACGACGAATTGGTTCGCCTCTTTGGCAAACGGATGGATGTTGCGGCAAAAATTGCGGACTACAAAAAGGAGCAGGGTCTTCCCATCCATGTTCCTGCCCGTGAGCGGGAAAAGCTGGTGGATGTGGCGGCCAAGGCCGGCCCCGAAATGGCAAACTATACCCGGGTGCTGTACTCCATGCTCTTCGAGCTGAGCCGCAGCTATCAGAGTAAGCGCACCTCCGCTCTGACCCAGCAATACCACGACATTCTGTCCTCCATCGAGAACACCCCCAAGCTCTTCCCCCAGGCTCCCATGGTGGCCTGCCAGGGTGTCGAGGGCGCATTCTCCCAGATCGCCTGCGAGAAGATCTTCAAATCCCCCTTTATTCTGTATTTCAAGAATTTCGAAGCGGTGTTCAACGCCATAGAAAAGGGCCTTTGCCAGTACGGCATCCTGCCCATCGAAAATTCCACCGCAGGCTCGGTCAAAAAGGTTTATGACCTGATGATCTCCCACAATTTCTCCATTGTCCGTACCTTCCGGATGAAGGTGGATCACAATCTGCTGGTGAAGAAAGGCACAAAGCTCTCCGAAATTAAGGAAATCTATTCCCACGAGCAGGCCATCAACCAGTGCAGCGAATTGCTCCAATCTTTGGAGGGCGTGACGGTGATTCCCGTGGCCAATACCGCCATCGCCGCGGAAATGGTGGCCAATTCTCCCCGGGATGACGTAGCCGCCCTTTCCAGCCGGGCCTGCGCGGAGCTGTATGGCCTGAGCTGTCTGAAATCCTCCGTTCAGGACAATGACAACAACCACACCCGTTTCATCTGCATCTCCAAAAATCTGGAGATCTACCCCGGTGCGGACAAAACCAGCATCATGATGATCCTGCCCCACAAGCCCGGCGCGCTGTATAAGGTCATGGCCCGGCTCTACACCCTGGGCATCAATGTGACCAAGCTGGAATCCCGGCCCATCCCCAACCGGGAATTTGAATTCATGTTCTATTTCGATCTGGAAACCTCCATCTATTCCGAGGAATTTGTACAGCTCATGTGCGAGCTGGATGAACTTTGCGAGGAATTCAAATACCTGGGCAGCTACAGTGAGGTGGTTTGATGAAAACCGGGCTTTTAGGCCGCAAATTGGGACACAGCTATTCCCCCCAGATCCACGCATACCTGGGCGACTACAGCT